>OLWF01000600.1_pt1 | contig 15513 bp, 33 predicted proteins | sample 1644131 | NCBI WGS metagenome assembly OLWF01 (sample SAMEA103958163, study PRJEB25191) | human gut metagenome
ATAATTAGAATGATAAATAGAGGAATAGAGAATTGATAAATAGAGAGTAGTTAGAATGATAAAAATGGTTAAAATGGGGAAGTTGTGGTGCCTCCGCTCGGTACCAACTCATCACTCTATTTCATCGTTATCGTTATCCTCTGAATTTTTCAAGGTACCCTTTCCAAAAAACGTCGAGCCCAGGTATTCAAATTGCCAATTTCCCAGATGAAAAATACCTGGGCCGACACGTTATTCGGAATTAAATGCGAGAAATCCAATCGTTGAGAATTTCGTCTACGGTTTTGCCCTTCTTAGTAGAACCCTTAGAGCTTGTCTCAAAACGGAAACCAGGGAGCTCAATCTTAAAGTTATTAGGGTCCTTATAGAACTTCAAAAAGCTATCCATTATCTTAATGACGTCCTCTGTCTTCAACTCTGCGCCCTTGTAGCCAACATAGGCCGCATAGTCGTTGATAGCATCGGCAACCGCTTCCGCTCGGGCCATCTTCTCATTATCCTTCTTCTTCTGGTCAGCATATGCCTTAGATGCATCATTCAGCATCTCAGTCATTTCCTTAGCAATATCCTCAGCGTTTTCGCCGTTCATCAGGCGAGCCAGAATATCGTTCTTATCCATATAAATAACCTCTTTTCATTTTGTATATACATATTATACAAAAAATTTTTTTAAAAGTCAAGCGAGAAAAAAATGTTTTTTTTTAATATTATAACATAAATTTTTTTTTATGTCAAACCGGGCGCCATATGAGTACCGAGCGGGCCCTTTTCGGGAAAATATGGGCGCATATGAGGGCCGCTAGAGTTATAGAAAAATTTCCATATGGGGTAGATTTATGGGATTTCGGTCCGCAGCGCCCGCGCTCGGCCCGGTCTATTCCCCCTCTTTTATTATACCACACCTGGCCCAAGTTGTCAATAGGCAAAATGCACAAAAATTAAGGGTGGATTTCTCCACCCTCAATTCTCAATCTTCCCATGGCAGTTCAGGCGAAATTTCGTCCAGTTCCGCCTTATCGTTATAATCAGCGGTAATTTCCGGAATGTCGATAAACGGACGGCTTGCCACATAGTCAGCCATGTGTACCAGTCTATCGATAGGAGTAAACGGTCTGTTCGCCTTGTCGATAGTCCACTGACCCATGTGGGACTTGATGGCTTGCGTCAACTCATAGGGGCAGTCCCAGATGAAAAACCCCATCCATGCCCGGCAAACTTGGTCGGCGGCGAGTTCGCCATGCTGGGGATACTTGTCCTTGTTAAACTCTCTAATACCATACTTGGCGGTATCGTGGAGCAGACAGGCAACTCTCGCCAAATCCTTGCGCTCGTCAGTCAGGTACGCCCATTGGCTCATGCGGAGCAGTTCCTCACAGAACCACGCCACCGCCTTGGTGTGCCGAACCAAACCGCCCTCGCCTTGGCTCATAGCCGGGTGGAACTTGCCGGAAGAACTTGCGCCGATAGTCCAGAAATAGTCCGGCGTACATTCATCGAAGTAATAGCGCACGAATGAGCGCAAATCCTCGGACTGAATGAACTCAATTTCGTGGTCAAAAAACTGGCTCTTATTCATAGAATACCTCCATGCTGTTGGTGGGTTCCAGCTCCCTCAGGTTATTTATAGTATAGCGCATTTCGGGATAAAATGCAATAGTCAATTTGCACAAAATTTCGGCGAAAAAATTGTTGAAAATGTATCTTGACAAAAAAATCGGCCGCCACGTATGTCAGCGGCCGGCCAATTATACCACAGTCAGAGGGCGTTGTCAATAGTCAAATTAAACAAAAAAATCGCCCTCAATCGAGAGCGATTTGGTAAGTTCGACGAATGGTAATTTCAACAGATTTTGGCTTTACAGGGCACGCAAATCTGTCATTTCTCACAAACTCGCCATATCCCATTTTTTGCCAATTTTCACGGTTTTTGTCCTCGTATCGCAAAGTATTGTACTTGGAGAGCGGTAGCGAAAAATCGTAAATAAATTCACCAGTTTTCGGTAAACGGTAAACCGGAGATTTTTTGTAGTTTCGTGTATGTTCCTGCTGTCTGCGCTTTAAGTCGTTAGTCGTGCCTATTTTCAGAATGTATACACCATTTTCATCATAATAGTGCCCGACATACAAAAATTCCTTATTTTTCACACTTTTTTCCTCGTTTTCCTGGGAAAATGGGGGATTTCTCCCCCATTTTCTCAACTTTTCGGCTTGCGCTTCTGCACAAGCGTCAATTCATAGGAGTTTTCACCAATTTTGAACGCAATTTGACGCTCTTTGTTAGTAATTTCCACATTTTCGCAGGCATTTTCGCTGTTTTCCTGCAAAAATCTTGCAATTTCAGCGATAATAGACGCTTTTGTGGGGTTCGCCTTGCGTTCCCTTGTGGTGAATTTGTATGCGGTGGGAGTTTTGCGTGTGCCAGTCTTGGCGAATTTTTGGGCGATTTTGAGCTGTTCTTTTGACAGGTCAAAATCCTGTGCCTTGCCCTTGTCGATTTCTCGGTCAGAGTTCCATACGGCTTCCGCTTCTTCGGCAGTCCAGCCCATTTTCGCCATGGCGTTTTTCAGCCATTCAGTTTTCGAGATTTCAGCCATAAAACACCGCCTTTTCAGATTTTAGAGAATGGGGGAGAATGTCTCCCCCATATCTCACTTGGCGGTAAAATACGCCTTGCGCTTATCCTCGATACGGTCTGCCTGACCGTCCAGCACCATCTGACGCACCAGAGAGGAGACTTTCTGGTTAGACGCTTCGGCGATAGAGGGGACAGACTTCATCAGAGCGGAGACGGTAAACTTCTCGCCCTTGTGGGTATCGAGAAACGCCTTGATGTCCACCTTGATACCCTCGTTTGCCACCTGCGTGGCGGTCGGCTTCTTGTCCACGGTGTTCTTGCGGTCGAGCAGCTCAATCTCGTGGGTGATGAACTCCACCAGCTTGGGGTCTGCCTTAACCTCAGACAGCTTGAGCAGGGCGTTGAAATTGTCGCGCTTGGTGGGCTTGCGGGTGGTGTTAGTGTTAGTCATGGTATCAATTCCTTTCTCCGTTTGGTTTTGAGGGCTTTGCCCTCCTGACATTATATATTATAACAGCTTGCGCTGGGATTGTCAAGTGTTTTTTTCAAGGTTTTGAAAAAAGTTTCGTCTCACAGGAGATTGGAAACTGGTGCCGAGGGCGGTTGCCTGTGCCGTGATCTCCCTCTTGACATTATGTATTGTACCATAGGTAGCCATGGATTACAATAGGCAAACTGCACAAATTTCGGGAAAAATAAATAAAAAAATTTGTGCAAAAAAACTCTTGACAAAATTGCCGGCAGGGTGTATAATTGTGAATTCCGGCCGAGACGCGCGAAATCGGCCGGCCATTATACCACACCCATGCGCATTTGTCAATAGGGAAAATTATACAAAAAATGAGGGGAAAATTCCCCTCATTTTTGTTAAATCTGACAGGCGAGAAATGCGTCCCGCTTTTCGGTCAGGTTAGCAATTTCGCCTGCAATCTGGTCAGCTCTCACAGCCAACAGATTACCATAACGCTTACGCCATGCCAGCATACCATCAGGATTGATAGTATAGAAGCATTTTTCTACTTCCACAGTCTTGGTGTCCTTGCGCTCAAGGCGGAAGTCCTGTCCATTCATAGCCAGCAACGCGGTTCGCGCAATTTCGGGCATCTTCGCCCAGTCCCGCGCAGTCATCAGAGAGTTGCCGTTTTTGTCTATCAGAAAATCTTCAACGTCCCACGGGGCGAGCTCAATTTCCTTGGAGACTTTCTCGGTGCGGACTGCCTTGATAATACCCTCGTCCCGCAGAAACGCCAGAGAGTTGTAGGTGTATCGTCTGTAATTGTGCTTTGCCTTGCTGAAGTCCCCGGCGGTGAACTCCTTGTCTCCGAACAGGTCAACCAGCCACTTATAGGTCTTGACCACGCGGTTGAATTGGATCAGGTTAGCATAGCGAGCTTTCATAATTTTTTCTCCTTTTCTATTGGTGGGGCTTACCATCGTTTCCCCTACCTTGAATTTGTAATGTTATTATAACATGGAATGGGGGCGTTGTCAACCCCCATTCCAAACTTTTTTTACGGGGTATCGTGCTTGCGGTATTCAGTCAGGTCAGGGTCGCCAATCCACTCGGAAAAATCAACCCAATAATCGAACACATGGAGAATGGTAGTTTCCTCGGCTTCAAACACTCCACCGCAACAGGCACAGATAACGTCTCCGTTATCTTCCTGAATGCCTGCGTGAATGCCATCAGAATAGTCGCTCTTAAATAGAACTTGTTTAGACATTGCGCTTACCTCCTTGTCTTAGTATAGACATTATACCACATGAGAAAGGGGCTGTCAAGCCCCAATCTCAAAACTTGGGAAAACATTTTACTTCAAAGGGTGCGTCCCATGCGTGGGTGTTCTTGGTGTATCGCTTGTGCATTTTCTGACAGGCGAGGAAAATTTCCATTTCCTGCATTGCGTCAGACAGGGCGGTATGTTCTTCGGTAAAATCAGGGTTATCATGGAGATAACCATAAACCGCTTCGACAGAGGTCGCACAGGTTTTACCATTCTTGGAACGCTTGCCATGTTCGCGGCAGTATTCCGCATAGGACTTTTTGTGGGTGATAGTTTCCAGTGCCATGAGATAAAGGTCGATGAACTCGAAATTATCCAGCAGGTCGCGGAAACAGGTCTTGCAGAAGTCAAAACCGGAATTGTATGCCATTACATACTTGACGCCGTAATGGTCGCACAGGTTTTTGACTACCTCATAGGCTTCGCGCTCCGTAGCCACAGCGGAGATTTCGCCAGCTTTGAGCCGTTCGGCATATATCGGAAAATTCTTCTTGGCATAATCATCAAGGGCGATTTCGTCATAATGCTCCATCACCAGCAGAGAGGTGGTGGCGAGGATTTCGCCCTTGCGGTCGTGGATAATCGCGCCCACATTATACATTCCCGTGGGGTGAGCCGCGCCGCCTACCGTTTCGGTGTCCAGCGTGCAATAGATGTTTTTCATCGTTCATTTCTCCTTTTCTCTTGGTTGGGCTTACCATCGTTTCCCATACCTTAATTACATTACATATTATAGCAAATAGGGGCGAGGTTGTCAACCCCTATTTGCTATTTTTTTACAGGTGGCGCAGAATTTCCATCAGAAGGTCGGCATTGTATGCCATATTGTGGGTGTTTGCCGTCCATTCGTTGAGGTTGCGCTGTTCATCATCGAACAAAATCGCGTTGGGGCAGGTCGCGCAGTTAGACTTGGGAACGCCATAGGGAACAATATGGATTTCGTCCCACTGAACGCTGGGGAGGTGCTTTGCCAGCCAGTCGCGCTTGACTTCGGCAACTTCGGCGTTAAACTTATCTGTTCCGCTCTTGGACAGCCAGCTAATAATGCCGATATGGTAGCCACGAGCTTGCAGGCGGTTCAGATAGCGGGCGAGGGTGGAGAAGTGAACAAGCGGGCGAGCGTTCGCATATACGCTTGCGTCAGAGGCTTCCAGCTTTGCCAGCCAGTTAGGGTCGCCGTACAGGTCAGCGATAGTCCCGTCCATGTCCAGATAGATAGTCATTGTATCAACTCCCTTTCTTGATTGTAATGCTATTATACAGGATAAAATGCAATTTGTCAACAGTTTTTTCAACTTTGCTCTTGGTCATTCTGCACAAACTTTCGGGATACGCCCTTGGTCAAATTTGTTCAATTTACCTATTGACAAAATTGCTGGCAGGGTGTATAATGGAAATTTCGGCCGCGTTGGTCGTGCGCGGCCGACCGAATTATACCACAAATAGAGGCGTTTGTCAATAGGTAAAATAAACAAAAAAAATCTCCCAAATTTGGGAGATTTTTCAATTATTAACTCTTGACAGTGATGCGGAAGATAGAGCGCAGGATTGCGACAATGAGCCAAACCACCAGCACCAGCTTCCACGAGAATGCGATAACGAAAGAGCCGATGGACACGATGCCAATGGCGGGGAGAAGCCAGCAGAGAAGCCAGACCACCCCAGCAGAGAGCAGGAAGTCGATGCCAAGGCATACCAGCACCAAAAACAGAGCAGTAAACATTTCATTTTCCTCCTTTAAAATACTACGGGCTCACCGTTGACCCACTTATCAACTAATTCATCACCTAAGTAGATTTCATAGTCGGCGTTCAGAAAACCGATGATGTTGATGATGTCATCAATTTCATCGTAAGACTGAAACTTCTTTTCCAGCACTTCGCCAGTCTTGTGATTGAAAATTTTCAGGGTGTTCATCGTTGTATCTCCTTTCTTTTGATGATACTATTCTAACACATAGGGGTTGATTTGTCAACCCTTATTTTTAATTATTTTTTTTAACAATAATCGGTGTAATCATCAGGCTCACAGCCTTCACCGAATATAGAGAAGAAATCATCGCACTCCTCATACGGATTGCCGGGGATTTTGCACAGGCAGGACTCCTCGTTTCCCTCAATGATTTCACTGTTTTTATAATAGGGACAGTCCCAACCATTCACAGGACAATGATAATGCATACCACGCTTCATTATTTTTACCTCCTTGTTTTAGTATAGCCATTGTACTACATTACGGGATAGAAGTCAATCATCAAAATACACAAAATTGCGGCGAAAAATTTGTGAAGTATGCCTATTGACAAAATGCCGGGCGCCAGGACCGTGAGCGCGCGGCCGAAAATGTCAAGTGGGAAATTATACAAAAATTGGGCTGGATTTTTGTGCATCCAGCCCAAATGATTTTTATTCCTTTTCAAAAATAAAATCCGGTTTGAAAATGTAGAGGAACGCCACAGCGTAATGAAAAATCGGAATGATTGAGCCGGTGATAACGGTCAACCAGTTAGAGAACGGACTGCGCTTGCTTTCGCCCCGGTTTTCGAATGCTTTGAGCGTCTGTTCCTTGTTTTTCATCATGGTCGAAATGATGCTTACGATACCCAGCCAGTAGAGAATAATACCGATAATGTAAATAATGAGAATGATTTTCATGATTGTATCTCCTTTTTATTTGATTTATTTTCCTGATTTCGGCACGAAACCTCGGCAATACTGACTTGACCACGTCCAGTCCTTTTTCCTCTTGGTACAACGGCTCTCGCATTGAGAATTTAGAACCTTACCACAGTTGAAGCCCCAGTATTTACAATTATAGCAGCATACCTTGCGCGCGTCCTCATAACCATAGCGGTTCGCCAGTTCCTCTCGAATTTCTTGAGCAGTCATGGTTTTTACCTCCTTGTTTCGTTGTCCTCATTATAACAGAAATAGGGCTGTTTGTCAATAGAAAATGTGGGATTTCTCCCACATTTTTTTATTTATTTTCTAACCGCATTTTATCAGATCCAATAAGCGCGGCCAGCAGGTTTGATGTATCACGGACTTGGCTCATAGAATACTCTTCGCCAATGTTGGAAATAGCGTATTCTTGTTCGTAGTCATACATCAAATCGAACAGATGAGAAATGACCTCACGGGCGTCTTGAAGTTTGTTCTTTTCCTCTTGGGTGAGTTGAACCTGAACGTTTGAAGTAATGATATTCATTTGTTTTACCTCCTTGTTTTGTTATACTCATTATAGCAGAAATGGGGCTTGTTGTCAAGCCCCAATTTTCTACTTCACAACATAAAATTCGGGGTGGCGTTCCTCATTCTTGCGGATACGCTTGACTAACTGCTGGGGCAGGCGGTTTTTGCCAGCACTCTTGTATATAGCGACAGCCCGTTCAAAGGTCGCGGGATATGCAGTGATGATGAAATTCTCATATAAGTCCAGCACCAAGATGATGCCAGTCGAGAGCAGGCGCAGGCGAGCGGTTTGGCGTTGGTCGATAACTTCAATCATCACGCGGTCAGAATATCCGAGGTATTCCTGTAAGAGGGCGAACCGGTTAGCCCGCTCCTCTGTCAGATGGTTCGACATAGTGTAGTTTTCCATATTACCACCCCATATTGAACACGAAGCGCACCAGACCGATACAGGCAACGCCATATAGGATAGAGCCAACGAGGAAGTGCCAGTCGTGCGTCTGACGATAGACCATATACCCGCCGACACACTGAACGCTAGCAAAGCCAGCGAGGGCGAGGATTGCGAGGATTGCGATAGTAGCCATGTGAATGACCTCCTTCATTTGATGGTATAAGTATACCATACCTACTGGGCGTTGTCAACCGTCAAATTGCACAAATTTCGGGATAAAAAATTGTTGAAAATACCGAACACAAAATGCTTGACAAATTGGCTGGGCTGTGGTATAATGGAATTTCCGGCCGCATCAATCGTGGGCGGCCGGTCGAATTGTACCATAAAAATGCTATTTTGTCAATAGGCAAAATACACAAAAAAATAAAATAGAAAAAATGTGGAACGTCTTCCACATTTTTTCATTCAAAAAGTCAAGGGGTTTAGCATTTGGTTGGAGAGTCTCGATTTTACTTCATCCAGTTACGAGCCGGAGAGAGGTTGGTTGCTTCATCTCCCCTTGACATGATTATAATATCATACTTAGGGCGGTTTGTCAATAGTTTTTTAAAAAAAAAATGAGCCAAATCTTGGCTCATCTCAAAATCTTAAATTCAACCAGTTCGCCATCTACCATTTTATGCCAGTATAGTTTGCCATTGTAGCGGATAGCCCGCAGGCGGTAGTTGTGATTGTCCCATGTGGTATACTGTTCATCGGTCAGATACTCGCCATAGCGGAGAATAGCATCTGTAAAAGTTCTGCTGTAATTCATTTCTCGCACCTCACATCCCGCGGACTGCGCCGCACTCGCTCATACCGTTTTCATCAAAGCGGGCGATAGGTTCGCCGTTCATTTCGCGGAGTTCCGCCCATGCATCAGAGCGTCCAGTCATGTTATTTGATAGAGCAACTAATTCTTTGGCTTGAATAAATTTTGTCCATGCCGCTTCATCACCACTCACGCGTACGACCTCAACACCATTGACTACCACGCTGTATTCCATCTTGAATACCTCCCTCATTTGATAATACAATTATAGCACGCTTATTTATATTTGTCAATAGAAAAATGTGGGATTGCTCCCACATTTTTTTAGATATCAAATGAGGCGTAGCCCAGGGTCAGCCGAAAATCAGGGAATACATAGTGAATGTAGAGGTCTGACTTCCGCTCGGTGCAGTTGGCTTCCAGCCAGTCCAAGAGGGCGTCTACCGCTTCCTCGTTCTCATACTCGCGTTCAACTTCATTCCAGTCATCATCAAATCCCTCAAAATCTTCAAGGGTCAGGGCATAAGTCCCATCAGAATGGCGTTCGAGAATAGCGTCAACCCCGCACGCATCAACCATCTTCTTAAATTCATTGAACATTGTTTTATCCTCCTTTGTTTTATGTATACAGTATAGCACATAGAGGTGTGAATGTCAATAGTCAAAATGCACAAATTTCGGGATTTGAAATGTATGATTTTTATTCAATTTGCCTATTGACAAAATTGCTGGGACATGGTATAATGGTAAATTTCGCGCGCCAGGACCGTGGGCGCGCGACCGAGTATACCACAAATGGGGCAGAATGTCAATAGGCAAAATAAACAAAATTTTCAACCGAATTATGTGCATAATGCCATATAAAAAACAAGGGCTTTCGCCCTTGTCTTAGTAGCCCCGCTTTTCCAGTCTTTCCAACCTATCGGCGAGGGAACGCGCCAGCAGCACTTTTTTCCATTTCATCAACTCGGCTTTGTTGCCCTCGGTGTTCGCCCAGATGCCCCAGGTGATGCCCTCGTTGATGATTTCCGCTTTCTTCATACCCATCAGGTTTTCCAGATACTGTTCGAATGTTGTCATAGCGTTTAGCTCCTCTCTTTTGATGGTTTAATTATAGCACCGTAGGCGCATTTTGTCAATAGTTTTTTCAAAAAAATAAAAAAAATAGTCGAGGGATTAACCCTCGACTACTGCGACAACCTCGCCGTTCATGCAGGCGTGGACGTCAAACTCAACGCCTTTCCAGCTGTCGCTGTACAGGTATGTCCAGTCATCGCCCAGCACATAGGACAGAGGCTTTACAGGGATAGTGCCATCCAGCAGAGTCTTTACAGTAGTCATCATAGTCTTGCGACCTCCTTCATTTGATGGTTTAATTATAGCATCTATTTCGGGATTTGTCAATACCTTTTTCAAAATTTTTTCAAAAAAAAATAGGGCTTTCGCCCTATTATTTTAGCAGTATGCAAGGCTCATGTTTGCCCATTTCAGCACGGAAATTTGATTGCAGGCTCTGCCGATTTCCATCGCTTCGCGCTTTGTCGCCACGCGCTTGCTTTTGTCGATGTAATAAATGCCCTCGCTGAACCATACACCACAATTCCCGCCGTAGGCTCTCACCGCATCAATGGCTTCTTGCGCTGTCTTGCACTCGACGCCCTCTGTGGCAACCTGCCAGCCGGATTTATAGTTCACCTTTTTGCCCATCTTGAGCGTCAGACCATCATTGTTGCCCAGCTTGCGGATAGAACGAATGTTAATCATGTGTGTATCTCCTTTGTTGTTTTGTTGTACTTATTATAACACGCTTATTTCATTTTGTCTATTGGCAAACTATACAAATCGGGATAGCGAATTTTGTGCAAAATTTTCGCATTTTTCTCTTGACAACTGGTGGGCTGCTGTGGTATAATAGTTCGGGGTGCTACGAGCTTGATGATACTGACGATCTGCTTGTGAAAATTTTAACAATCCAGCATTAAAAAAATAACAGGGCTTTTGCCCTGTTATCTGATATTTAGTGCGTCCTGCCACAACTGGGAAATGTTATCCCTCAGAATTTCCTTGCCCAGCTTGCCGGACTTGAACACACGGCGAACGCTTACAATGTTAGCATTTTTCAAAAAACCCTTTGCGATGTTGTGGGCTTCGTTGCCCGTGCGGGCGATGATGGAGAGCGTCTGTCCCTCATTATTGATGCAGATGTAAGTATTAGCGATCGTTCGTGTCATTGTCGTTTCCTCCTTAATACATTTCCTCGGACTTGTCAAGATAGAAATGGTCAATCTTGGTCATGTCCAGCAGTTCGTACTTTTCCACACCCTCGGCAAGCATGGCGTTCAGCTTGTCCACCAGCTCCGCGCCGTTGTCTTTGTTCGCCTGAACAAACAGGAAGTCGGAACAGGTTTTTTCCCATTTCGTGCCCTTGTTGTAAACAACAGGCTCTTTCGTGGTGTAGCAGACTCCATAGATATTAAACATTGTGTATTCCTCCATATATAGCCATATAGTAGTTTCGGGGGGGTGGGGGCTTATCGCCCCCGCTGGGGATTTACTCGAATGTGGGGATAAAGGCAACCACCTTGCCGTGCTTGCGTTCCTCAACCTTGCGCTCCTGTGTGCTCAGTCCGTAGAACCATGCCTGTGTGCCGTCCGCGAATGTGTACCAACCCTGTGTGTGCTTTTTCATTTTGTGTACCTCCATTTGGTTTATTTCTTTTGTTCTTTACAAGTAAGATTATAACGCATAAATCCGCATTTGTCAACAGTTAGTTTACATAATTTCCACGTTTTTTTGTTGTCATTCTGCCACAACATTTGCATTTCAGGACGTGATTTTTTGTGCATTTTTTTCGCATTTTTCTCTTGACAAACTGCACCGACCTGTGCTATAATATTTCGGGGCGCCACGCACCTGATGAAAGTGTCGGCACACACATTGTTAAAATTTTAACAATCCAACAGCAAAAGCAAGGGACGCTTATTCAGCGTCCCACATTACGATTTCCTCAACGGTCAGATCGTAGGGAGCGATTCCCTCAGCCAGTGCCTTTTCAGCCTCTGCGGAACAACCGGAGAACCAGTAAGCATCCAACAGGTCATTATTGATGTGGTCAAAAGTGGCGTCATCCATGTTATCAAGAATGTTGGAAACCTCGTAGATGTTTTTCATTTTTGTGTACCTCATTTCTTAATTTCTATAACTAAGTATACACTATAAATTCAAATCTGTCAATAGTTTTTTTCACATTTTATAAAAAAAATAACAGGGCTTGCGCCCTGTTAATTCGCTTTAATAATCACGCCATTCTGATACATGACAACCGGCTCACCTGCTGCGGCGTATGCCTGATAGATGGCTTCGGCTTCGGCTCTGTCTGTGCCCTTGTATTCAGTGGTAACGTACAGCGCATCGTTGATAATCTCATAAGTGTTCATGGTATTTACCTCATTTCTTAATTTCTATAACTAAGTATACACCATAAATCTAAATCTGTCAATAGTTTTTTTGAAAAATTTATTTTCTTTTATCAACTGTTCCGTGTGTGTCTAATTGGCTACTTTGCTGGTTAAGCACATTTGCGCTGTAGCGCTTTAGCGTGGTGAAGCGCGCACGAGTAGTCTTTAGCGCTTTAGTGCGCTGAAGTATTCTGTCCCATGAATGTGAAATTTTTAACAATTAGGTTTCGGGACAGAGATTGTGATTATTTTAACAATCTAATTTGCAATTTTTTTCTTTAGCACTTTAGCGTGGTGAAGTTAGGAGCGCAGCGTCCGTGTTCGGCATCCAGCAGCGAATGTGAAATTTTTAACAATTAAACAGCACATTCACCACATTCACACATTGTGAAAACTTTAACAATCTTGCTCAGTTAGTGTGTGTATGCATCAACTGTGCCGTGTGTATCCTCCTTGCTACATGTATAAGCGCACTCTTTACTCTCTTGCTCTTGGCTCTCACATTGTTAAATTTTTAACAATCTTGCTTGTCCCTCTGTGAGACCTGCGCGTTGTAGAATGCGTGTTGCTCAGCGCCTGTCCTGCTGAGTTGCTTGGCAATAGTGCGAGGGCTTATCCTTGGGCAATTAGGGCAGTTGACAGAGATGAATCCAGAAGAAAAACAGAATACTTACAATAGATTGTTGTGCGCGGTTCCCGATGTACCCGACTGGTGGGAAGCGCGTTCTATTCTCTTACTGTTGGACTACTCTCCTGCCCTACCTACTACCCATAGCACACCACTGCCCTACCTACTACTATACTATACTACTATACTACATTGTTAATACATTAACAATGTATTTATTATTATGTTGTGTTGTGTGTTGTTCTCTTTGTCTGTTGGTCGCTCGCTCGTTGGCTCGCTCTGCCTTATCCACTGTGCCGTGTGTGTCCTTGTCCTCTCTTGGTTGGGTGTTTGTTAATTTTTTAACAATCTCGCTACATTGTTAATTTTTTAACAATCTTGCCACATCGTTAAATTTTTAACAATCTTAGAGCAACAAAAAACCTCCCTCAATGAGGGAGGCAGATGAGGCACATCAGGATGCCAGTGCCAGCGATAACAGCGACCGCAGTGATGAAACGCACGACTTTGTAGATGATAGACATGGGATAGACCTCCTTCATTTGATGATACTATTATACCAGATTTCAGGATGCTTGTCTATTGGCAAATTACACAAATTTGCGAGAGATTTTTTGTGGAGTTTGTATTTATTGCGAATGAGGGCCGCGACGCCCATTCGCGGCCCTGCGAGTTGAGGGGCTGTGTTGGGGATGGTCTAGCCTTTCCGTGCGCACTAAGCCCAAGAAGGTCTCTGTAATGTTCAGATTTTTTCTCAGATAAAAACCGACCGGGGGGGTGGGTTTCGGGAAAAAATTTTTTTTGATTTTTATTTTTTTGTTTGGCTGGTACAAACTCTCACCAAAACATTTTTCAATTCAGATAACGGTAAAATATTTTTCAATTCAAAAGTTTTACTTTTTAATTTTATTCCTACCAAAAAACCAGATAGGAAAAAATAAAATTAATCCTATCAATGCTAATGCTTCAAGAATCATTTCTTATTCTCCTTTTTAGGGCGACCACGTTTAGGATTTTCACCCCATACAATTTGATGAACTGCTTTAGTAGTATAATAATTAGCTTTTTTCTGCATTTTAGCGGCGAGCGCATTACCAAAACTTTTATACTTAGGCATATTACATTACTCCATTAATAGCATCAGTTAGTTTTTGAGGAATTTCAATTCCTAAATCATCCAATACTTCTTTAGCGCGTAAATATTCTGTTTTATTACCATATCGTTTACTCACTCGTACTCCAACATAAACTTCACCATTATATTCAATAGTATAAAATTCCATGCGGTCGCCAGGGGCAATACCATATTTTTGTCTTAGGCTTTTAGGGAAAACAAGCCGGCCTAAACTATCAACCTAATGAATAGACCCTTCATTATGAATTTTTACTTGATTTTCTCGCATTACAATATCAAAATAATTTTTTTCATCTTCCATATAATCACTTCTCTTCCATTATATGACATTTCTCTTCAGATGATTTTATAATATGCCAAATATATTCACCATCATTAATGATTCCTAAATATTTATCATTATTATTTATATATTTGTCTAATTCCCATCCTGTACCAACGGCATTAATTTGAAAATATTTTTTTGGTACTTTTTCATCATAAACTGCCCAAACACATGGATTATTATTTACATCTAATCCAGTAGATACAATATCTGTCAAATGGTCCATAATATGAGTAGACCCTGGAGTTTCAATTAAATATTTATAAATCTTCATATTATTCCTCCTTTAACACTTCTGCCCAAACGCGCACATCTCTGTCTTCGGCATTTATTACTCGATTTTTATCATATACAAAAATAGGACAATGTAATGGATAACAATTTATTTTATTGTCGATACCATCTATATAAATAACCATATCGTTTTTAATATAAGGCCAATAATCTTGGTCTTTACCTAATAGAATACAAGTATATCCTGCTTCAATTAATTCTTCAAGATTAATATATTGATTAAATGACACTCCTGTAAATAAAATAGTAGTGCCTTGTTTAAAATTTTTTAAAATATATCTAATTTGTTTCTCAGTCATTGCTATTCCATCCTTCCGGCAAAAATATATCTAAAATTCTTTGTAATAAATCGCTTGTCGCGAATATTGGACCACCAATAAAAAATATTAAACAAACGATTAATTTATTTTCACCGGCGCTTTGAATTGCATCAACATATTCAAACATTACTAATGCGGAAATAATTATCCAAAAAATAACAATTACATAGGCTCCCAAAAATATTCACCATCCTTATATTTGTTTACTTGAACATTGCGGATTAACATTCTTATAGAGCCGTCTTCCTCTAGTTGATTCGCGTATCCAGGCGGTGGTGGGCCTTTGGACAAAACTGAATAACCAATTATATTAGAATTTTCATAATTAGAGAAGTCTGTGATTTTTGCCGATTCCTTAGCATTAAATTGAAGATGTAATAATAAGCAACAAGGAAAACTTTCTTCAATATTACTTGCATCTTCATAATAATCTACTATTAAATTATATCTTTGTTCAATGTTTTCAGGATTAAGCAGTTTAGCAACTCCTTTTGTAAATAATATATTATATATAATAGATAATATTAATAATATACTTAATATAATAATAGCAATTATCATAAACTTCTCCTTTTATTTTTTATTATAATAATA
>OLWF01000616.1_pt1 | contig 15204 bp, 14 predicted proteins | sample 1644131 | NCBI WGS metagenome assembly OLWF01 (sample SAMEA103958163, study PRJEB25191) | human gut metagenome
TAGGAATACCAACCATTATGGACAGGCTTGTTCAACAATGTGTTCTACAGGTTTTAGAGCCAATTTGTGAAGCCAAATTCCAGGACCACAGCTACGGATTCAGACCAAACAGGAGCCAGCAACACGCAATTTCTCAAGTCCATAAAAATATGCAGCTAAGTCATCTGCATTATGTAGTTGATATTGATATCAAGGGATTCTTCGATAACGTTAATCATGGAAAGCTACTGAAGCAACTATGGACACTTGGAATACGTGACAAAAGCTGATTTCTATTATATCTGCAATGCTGAAAGCGGAAGTGGCAGAGATTGGGTTTCCGGAGAAAGGAACGCCACAGGGTGGTATCATTTCTCCGCTTCTGTCCAACATCGTGTTGAATGAGCTGGATTGGTGGTTGGCAAGCCAATGGGAGAACATTCCAACACAATATCCGTTCAAGCAAACGCCTAACCACAACGGTAGTCCCAATCATGGTAATAAGTACGCATCCCTGCGCAGAAGCGGACTGAAAGAAATAACCTGCGTCCGATATGCCGACAATTTCAAAATATTTACCAGTATAGTTACCCAAATGCGGTTAAGCTGTTCTATGCAACAAAAGACTGGCTGAAAGAGCGTCTCGGTCTGGACATCAGCCCGGAGAAGTCCAAGGTTATTAACTTGAAAGAGGACTATTCCGAATTTCTGGGATTTAAGCTGAAAGTGATTCCCAGAGGCAAAACCAAACAGGGACAAACCAAATTTGTTGTAAAGAGCCATATCAGAGAGAAATCCATCAAAAAGATTAAAGACAACCTTGCAAAACTAACCCATGCAATTCAATATCCGAAAAATGTCACACATTCCGAATATGAGGAAATAGCAAAATATAACGCTTTTGTACTCGGAGTGCATGACTACTACTGCATGGCAACCAAAGTCAGCAAGGATTTCAGAGGATTAGCCTTTTCAGTCCAAAAGAGTCAGAAAACAAGATTTCAACAGCGGTTAAAAACAGCGGCAGAGGTTGAAAAGAATCGGATTCCATGTCACATAGCCAATGTGATTAAGGAACGATACGGAAAAAGTAAGCAGTTGCGATATGTAAGCGGAATTGCGCTTGCGCCGATAGGCTATGTCAGGCACAGGCATCCCATTCAACGTAAACGAGGTGTAAACTTGTATACCGCAGAAGGCAGGGCAATGATTCACAAACAACTGGAAGCAGTTGATATGGAAATCCTGCATTAGCTGATGCGGAACCCGGTTTGGAATGCCTCTATAGAGTATAACGACAATAGGCTGTCAATACTCGGCTCAAATGGGCAAATGCGCCGTAACCAGAGCGAAGCTAATGATTGGTGACATTTTCTGTCACCACAAAGTCCCACGCTGCAACGGAGGTACAGACGCGTACCAAAATTTGATTTTGGTATGCGGAAATGCCTACAGGCTTATTCATGCAACCGATCCCAATACGATTGAACGGCTTACAGATTCCTTAAACCTTACGCCAAAACAGAAAACCAAAGTTGATAAGTTCAGAAGTCTTGTTCATGTTGAGAGTTGTTAAAATGTAAATCAATTTGCCCTTGATGGCAAGCCGTGTGAGCTGAAAGGTTCATGCACGGTTTAGGGCGGGGGAAAAGTTGGAGATAACATCAAAATCTTACCGATCGCCACTTTTCGCTGCGGAAGAATCTCTGACTACGAGAGATACCGCAACCTTCTCAGGTTGAACTACAGGCAGACTGTTCATTAATTTATAAAGGCAATCAACGGCCTCTTTTGATAATTCGTCGATATTTTGGCTACAGGTGGTCAACGAAGGTATTGTAACTTGACTCAGAGAAATATTGTCAAACCCAACCACTTTTATATCATCGGGAACTTTTTTGCCGATGCTTTCCAACGCATTCATTCCGCCTACCGCTAAAAGATCGTTGGAATAAAATATTCCGTCTACAGTAGGATCTTTGGCGAGAATTTCACAAGTTGCAACATTTCCTGTACCGGTTGTGCCATCTTCGACAAATTGAACAACAGCATGGCTGCTGTCCATTCCATGTTCCTCCAGCGCATCACAAAATCCCAAATATCGGGCACTTTCCGTTTTATGTGTTCTTTTGGTAAAGCATACCATAGCTGGATTTTTGCATTTTTTCGAGATTAGTTCTTTTGCCGCCAAATACCCGCCATTTCTGTTGTCACTTTCAATAAGAATGTATTTTTTACCATCCTCAGAAGATGCTTCTTTTTCGTATATAGGCCGGTCAACAAAAACAACAGGAAAGGTCGGCGAAAGATTGGTGTGCAAATTCTGTCCAGCAATAATCAGTCCGCTTATACGCTGACTTTTGAGCATGTCGAGGTGCATCCTCTCTAAATGCTGGTTCTCATTCGTATTGCATACGATAGCCATATATTGGTATCTGAGCAGATGGTTTTGAGCGGAAAGTGTGAGTTTTGCAAAAAATTCGTTGGTAATATCAGGAACGATAATGCCAACTACTCTTGTCTGATTTTTCCTGAGACTGCGTGCTATCGCATTTGGCGAGTAATTGTTTTCTTCTATTATTCTCAATATTTTTTCTTCGGTTTCTTTGGAGTATTTCCCTTTCTGATTGATAACACGGGATACTGTAGCCACAGAGACTCCGGCAAGGTCTGATATTTGTTTAATTGTTAAGGTTGTATCTTCCATAATGTTAACCCTCTGTTCGCTGCGCATCCCGCAATTCATTTCAGGAAAATGGCAATTACTTGAAAGTATTATATGCTTATCGACTTAACGCAGCAAGCCACAATATCTCTTTGAGTGAATAATTAAAAGCCAGTAAGGCCGGATTAACGGATCATACTTTATAAAACCAGTAGAAATTCAGTCCCAGACAAGGTATAATAGGGATGAAACTGCCGGAATTTACTGAAATTTGCGCATGACAACCGGACGACGGCTAATTTCTTGAAAAAGAAAATGCAACCCTCGCCTGAGCAGTTCTATATCTGGACTGCTCCACCGGCAATGATGTTGTTAGTTAGGATTTGTTTTGAGAAGCGCTGGTTTCAGGTAGACCTCATCCGGGGCAATTGGGGAGAGGTCTAGAAACTCCAGCAGTTTCTTTTCATTTTCACCTACGAATAGATCAAAGGGTGTTTTGTTGTCAAATAATTCTCTTGCTACGCTGTTTATGTGGCTTGTAGCCAACGCAACCTGTGCCTTTGTCAGATCCTTGAATGAGGTGCCTTTTGGCAAGATCCGACGCAGCAGAACGTGGTTCTTCTCTACATGAGGCTTCTGCCAGGATGCCTGCGGATCACAGTAAAAGATCTTTGTTCTGGGACAGTTGTTAGGCGCATGCTCCAGCTGATACGGGTCTTTGAACTCCACACCGTTGTCGGTAAGAATTACCGGAAACAGGGCACGGAAGGCTTCCAAGCCCAGCTTCTCAGTCAGATAATCAAAGACCGCTAAGACGCTTTCCTGTGTGCCGTCCTTCATCAGGAATACAAGCATAAAGTTGCTGTTTCGGAAGATTATGGTCAGCAGCATCTTCTTACAACCCCGTGCACTCTTAACCGTATCCATTTCTACCACAGAGATTCCCGGATTCATTTCCAGAAATTCGTTAAAGGCTTCATAAGTTCTGCCACGGCGGAATTTATATTCCATTTTGGTCAGTATGGGCTTGGTTTTCCGTTGCCTGTAGGCGACTTTCTTCGGCAGATCGATATTCTTGACAGAGAAGGCGTTGGCATCTATATAGTTATAGATCGTCTTTTCAGACAAGCCGATTTCTTCTCTGTGGGTAGCGAGAATATGGTTAATGGATTGTCCTTTGGCAACCAGGGGTGTGAGCAGTTCACCGATTTCTATCAACCGTTCCGGTGTAGTGCGGATGCCGATTCTGGCATCTCGCAGTTCCTTCTTGTAGGCTGCATTCGCCCGGTGGGCGGTGTAATAGGCATGGTTGCGCTTGCAGGTTTTCTGCTGCTTACAGCCGGTGCAAACATAAGGCGGTTTCTCAAGCTTTGGACAGTGGGGAGATTGATAACCGGGACACAACTCCCGGCAGTCGTATTCCTGACAGAACTTACAGCGGTTAATACAGGAATAGATAGATTCTGTTGGACAGAGATTCCGACGCAGACAAGAGTGGTACAGAATACAGTCGTTGATTGAAAAACTAAATCTTGTAAATGTCCAGCGTATTGGACAGAAAATATGAGACAATAACCCCACGAAAAAAGGGGGACATTGTCATGGCAAAAGCGGTTAAGATCACATTCAAGGAATTTCGTACACTTTACAGCACCGAGGATGCTTGCAGAGCGGAACTGTTTCGGCTTCGATTTCCGAATGGATTCGTCTGCCCTGTATGTGGTTGCACAGAATACTATCCTGTTCGTGGACGGAATACTTTTCAGTGCCGTTCCTGCCGCCATCAGACCTCTGTTACCGCCGGAACTGTCATGCACCGCACCCATCTGCCGCTGACCGTCTGGTTCTGGGCGATCTATCTGTGCGCTACCGACAAGAGAGGCATCTCTGCCGTTCAGTTGAGCCGCACTTTGGGTATCTGCTATGATTCCGCATGGCATCTGCTGGATCGTATTCGGACAGCCATGGGCCAAAGAGACGCACAATATCAGCTTTCTGGTATAGTTGAGCTGGATGACGGCTATGTGGGCGGCCCATCTCACAATGGAAAGCGCGGCCGGGGAACGGATAAGTCCAAAATCGTAGTGGCACTGTCCAAGTCCGACAACGGAGCAGCCCTGTTCGCCCGGATGAAGGTGGTGGATGATATTGCGAGCAAAACGCTCCGGCAGATCGTCGAAGAATTTATGGTTTCGGGAACCAGGGTAGAATGCGACGGATGCCGGAGCTATCGGAAGCTAACCGGCTTGGATCTGAATGCCCATAAATACGAAGCAGGAGATCTTCACTGGCTGCACAAAGCTATCAGTAATCCGAAAACTTTTCGGTTGGGCACTTACCATGGAAGATGCACCAAGCTCCAGGCCTACCTGGATGAGTTCTGCTTCCGTTTCAACCGTCATATGACCAGAGATCAGATATTTCTGCGTCTAACCAGAGCTGTTGCTACATCTCGTGGTATGCTGAGTTAAGTCGATAAGCACAAAGTATTATAATCCCTTTCAAAAACAAACGCAACCCCAAAACCGCATTTTTAATATTATAATTGATTGATTATAGGATGTTACTGTCTAAATGCTGGCATGGAACTGCATATTTTAAGAGTGTTCCGTATAGCTTGCTCAGGGTCTTTTAAATACCTATCGGCAAGGATCTCCGTGCCAATATCCCCTTTGTAACCAGCTGCCTCAAGTTCATCCATGTAACGCGAAATAGGCAAGCAGCCATCGCCAACAGAAAGATGCCCACCTGGCATTCCGTCGTTAAGATGAACGTAGCCAAACTTATCATTACCGAAAAGATCCAGAAAATCTTTTGGTGACTCATGAAACCTAGAACTGGTATCTGTATCTATCATAGCATTTATACCAGGGTAGAAATCTACCTCATCCAGTATTTGCTTCATTTCTGCGGCGGTTCGTATAAGATCGGTATCCCGAAACATTGCTTCAAAAACCACCTTTACACCCTTGAAGCAGGAACCATGCGCCATTTCACAAAGGGAATCTAATAACCATTTTCGCGCTTCACTGCGGTTTTCATCTCTTAAGTGGTGACCACTGGCTATTAACAGCCTGGGAGATTCAAGCGTCTGCGCTATGTCGACTGCTTTTTTGAAATATGCAATACTTCGCCTTCGCTCATCCGCGTTTGTGGAGGCAATGTTAATGGGGTATTTATACTGTTCTGGAGTGATACAGGCCACGCTAATGTAACTTGATGCTAATTTTCGCTTAAGTTGATTTACTTGGTTGAAATTTACATCGTCAATGCAAAAATGGGGTGCGGCAGCCCAAAGCTCAATCCTATGGACATTTAACCTTACCATTGATTCAACAAAGAAATCAAAAGAAAACTCAGCATAAGGGTAATTCCCTACACAAATCTGAGAGATGTTCATATATTCCCCTATCCTTCACCAATCATCATTTTTTCAAACTTTATGCCGTTACCAAAGCCACCGTATTCCATGCAGGTTTTCGCCGCAAATATTGCTGCAGACTGAAGGCTATAGTCTATCAATACGGAATCATAGTCATCCTTCAATTGATTTTTCTGTTGGGAATCAGGAAGCTCTTTGCACCAGAGGGTGAGTTCTTTCTTCCCTTGAATATAGTGAGCGGTAAAGGAAGAGAGAAATGCGTCACCAGCGCCTAACGTGTCTTTAATTTTAAAATTATACGCACACTGTCTATGCATTGTTTTGCCATCATAAGCAACAGAACCGTATGTTCCTCTCGTCCCAACTGCAATGCTGCAGCCTGCTTTACAAAAGCGGGTCAGAAGCGCTTCTGTTTCTTCGAGAGTGTATTTTTCACAGGACAAATAGACGCAGTCAACATATTTACACAGATATTCTACGTGTTCAGCTTGCCATCTGGCGGAAAAGTCACAGCATACAGGGATCCCTTTTTGCTTTAAGGCTACAAATAATTCTTCAGATAACGTAGAAATACTATCTGAACAGGTGTAGATTACATCATAGCACGAAGAATCAATTTTTTCTATGTCTTTTAGGGAAATTGGATGCCTTTTATCGATACTAGTATCTGATTTGACAAATAATCTGTCTCCATTTTCATGTCTAATCATACACCATGCAGTTTGATCATCCACCACGTTGGAACCGGAACAGTTAACCCCTAATTTTTTTACTGCATCCAACTGCAGCTTTCCAAGCATATCATTGCCAACGTTTGTGATCAGGGATACGGAGTGCCCTTCTTTGGCAAGGCCTGCAGCTACGTTATTACAGTTTCCACCAGGATAAACCATATTATTGTTCAAAAAAATATCGACATTATTTCTACCTATACAGCAAGCTCTTATCATTGCACAAACTCTCTTTCATTGCATATTGGGAAGGCACCCAGAATACTGATAGGATGCCTTCCCATTCCTCAGGCGAGAAGGGTATTAATAGTCTACTTTGAACATATATCGCCTGTGGAGCAAAGGATGGTTTTTCGCCTTGGCGATTGCATAGGTATATTGTACCGCAGCGGACCAAAGCACAATCGGATTAAAGTAATCCACAACGGAAGGATCAATAATACTGATTCCGAGTTCCTTGGCATCCAATACAGTAACACGGCCAGAGTATTTTTCAAGGAATCTGACTGCGCGCTCATCAAGATATCTGGTCTTGCCCTCGTTTACAAAGACAAAGAACGGCGTGTTTTTATCCGTAATTTCAAACGGGCCATGATAGAGCTCACCTGTGTGAATGGTACTGGAGTGGATCCATTCCATTTCCATAAACATGCAGATTGTCTGCATATACGCCGCGCAATAACTGGCTCCGCTGGCAAGCGTATAAATAATCGGATCATCCTTATGGTCTTCTCCAAACTTTTCGGCCCGCTTTGCTACCTGAGCTTTGGCTTTGGTGCAGATTGACTCCAGAACATCGAAAGCTTCAACTGCCTTGTCGTAGTGCTCATAGTTTTCAACGATATGGAGCAATTCAAATCCAAAGCGAAGAAGTACAGCAAGGTTTACATTATTTGTACCGCAGTTTTCGCGAAGCTCACTGCCGTATACCCAGTGATACTCACCATATTCTGCTAAGGGCACGTCTTTGGAAATGGACAAAGTAATGACCGTAGCGCCGCATTCTTCTGCCTTCTTGGCGGCCGCAACTGTCTCAGGGGTCTTTCCAGCCAACGACATTGCTATAACAATGCTGTTTTCATTAACCGCCTTGGGTGTGTCATAAACAAATTCGTTAGCGGTAATGGATCTGGAGGCAATGGTTACAGATTCGCTTCTGAGTAAGTAATCCAAAGGATAAAGACCTGCAAGAGATCCTCCGCAAGCAACACAGAAGATGTTTTTGATTCCTCCCTTGTCCGCAAGCTTTTCCTGAATCTCAAGGATTGCTGCCTGCATTTCTTCGGGTGTGATAAAATTGGACTCGCTGTTCATGTAATAATATCCTCCTTTGAAAATGTTTAATTGAGAGAAGTGTCTGCGTAGTAAATACCAGGTTCGACAAAAATCACGTCGTCAGCTCCGTTTCTTGTATAGGTGCCGTCAAACAGTTTGGTCATGGTTTCAATGGCACGTCTACCCATTTCATCCGGATACTGCGCGATAGAAGCTGTCAGAATGCAATTTACTCCGTCATTTGCCATAATCTGCTGCTGTTCTGCGGTTGCGTCATATCCAACAATAATAATGTCATCACGACCGGCTTCCTGGAGACCATAATATGTACCGATTGCTCCGTCACCAAAGAATGTGAAGAACGCGCTTGCTTCGGGATACGCGGTTACCATATCAACTGCCCAGGCTCTGCAGCCATCCCGCGTTCCGGCGCCTTCAGAAGGTCTGGTTTCTACTATGGTAACATTAGGATAGTTCTCTTCAATGTATGATTTGAACCCGGAAATGCGGGCGTAGCCAGTACCGATTGTAGAGGCTGTGCCATAAACAATGACAGTTGCGTTGGGATCATTAAGCCTCTCCATCATAATCTGGGCTGCTGCCCGACCGCCTTCTGTATCATTACTCTTGATACTGGCGTCAGTATTGCCCTCATCGACAACACAGTCATAGTCAATAATTTTGATTCCGGCTGCTTTTACTTCCTCTACAACGGCACCCATGGAAGTGGAGTCTATTGCGGAGAAGATAATTCCATCGACTCCCTGAACGATAAGATCTTCCAACATAGAGACTTCTGTCTGAAGGTCATAGTTCGGATCCAGGACCTGGATTTCGAAGCCAGCTGCTTCGCCTGCTTCCTGGGCTGCAGCTACAAAATCGGCACCAAATTCCTGAGCCATTGCATACGGTAAAATTGCGATCTTCTTTGCTGTTTCTTCCGCTGGTACTGCGTTGGATGTCTCAGGTGCCTCGGGCGCTTGCGTGTCCGCCGGAGCCTTGGATTCTGAGCTTTCACATGCACAAAGACCGAGCGTCATTACCAGAGCGAGAGACATTGCCAGAATTCTTACAGCGCGCATTGATTTCGATTTCATGTTTTTTCCTCCATTTTTTATATTTTTCAGCTTACTTAGCTGTGCGCTTACTGATGATCTGAGAATACAGAACAGATACGATAAGAATGACGCCTCTGACAACAAGTTGCCAGTTGGAATCGATTTTCATCAGATTCATACCATTGCTAATCATTCCCATCATTATCGAGCCAAGGAAAATACCAAATACACTGCCGGCGCCGCCATGCATTGCGATGCCACCCATGGCACAAGTTGAAATAGCCACTGACTCATATCCGTTTGCCGCTGTCGGCTGAGCGGATCCCGACCTTGCAGTAAGGAGAATTCCGGCTACCGCTGCCAGTGCCGCACTGATAATATACGCGAAAACTCTGACCTGCTTGACGTTTATACCGGACTGATATGCCGCGGTATAATTACCGCCATTGGCATAAATCTTTCTGCCAAATGAAGTTCTTTTCAACACAATCGCCATCAGGACAAATACCGCTATCATAATGAGGACGGAGATGGGAATTCCTAACAGTGAATTGAATCCAATAACAGAAAATTCATTCGGCAAATTTCCCACAGGTTTATTTTCACAGATAATGTAGACAATGCCTCTGACGGCAGTCTGGGTACCCAAGGTAACAATAAACGCGGAAATTTTCGTGTATGTTACGATAAGCCCGTTAATAAGACCAACTATGCAAGAAATCAAGATGGCTGCAATGACGGCTGGCCAGAATGAAAGATATATTCCATAGAGACCGGTCGTACACATAAGGCCCGCCAGGATACCGGATAATGCGGCAATGGAACTTATTGACATATCAAAAGTGCCATTGATGAGGGGGACAGCCATTGCCAGCGAGAGAAGTCCATACACAACAACCTGCTTTAAAATATTGAGGATATTGGCCTTTGAAAGGAATACAGAATTGTTTATCTGAACAAGGATTGCGAATGTAATTATCATGCAGATAATCCCGAATAATGATGCGAAACTGGAATGCCGCATTTTTTTGCGTAAATTTTCAGATTGTATAATGGAATTTTTCACGTATACCGCTCCTAACCATCAAACTGCCATATTCATAATAACTTCTTCTGTTGCGCCTTTTGCCGAAAGCTCTCCGGATATACAGCCTTCCTTCATTACTAGGATCCTGTCGCTTATGGCGATAAGCTCAGGAAGCTCAGAAGACACCATTATGATGGAGACACCGTTGCTTGCTAAGTTGTCTATGATCCTATATATCTCTGCCTTAGCGCCTACATCTACACCTCGTGTAGGTTCATCAAGAAGGATTACTTTGGGTGAAGAAATCAGGCTCTTGGAGATCACAACCTTCTGCTGATTCCCTCCGCTGAGAGAATTCGCCACAGCCCGGGGACCATCTGTGCGAATTTCAAGCTTTTCGATATAATCATTTGCTACGTTTAATTCTTTTTTTGTCTGCATGAAACCAAGTTCTGAAACTCGATCCAGGGCATTTAATTCAATATTATCAACGATAGAGTGCATAAGGATCAGCCCCTGATCTTTTCTGTCTTCTGGGACCATAGAGAATCCCGCTTTAATGGCATCCCCTGGGGAGCGTGGCTTGTAATTCTTGCCATTAAAGATCAATTCACCAGTAAATTTGTCTATACCGAATATCGCTCTGAGCAGTTCTGTACGTCCGGCGCCAATTAAACCGCCGATTCCAAGGATTTCCCCTCTCTTAAGCTCAAAGCTGACATTACTCACGGATACAGTTGTAATGTTTTTGGCGTGGAAGATAACATCGCCGGGGGTATTGTGTTTTTCGCCATACTGTTGAGAAAAGTCGCGACCTACCATAAGCCGGATGATCTCTGAGCGTTCCAAGCCCTTCACGGGCAAATCGCCAGTCATCTGACCATCTCTCAGGACAACTATTCGGTCGCCGATCGCATAGATATCTTCTAACCGATGGGATATAAATATTACCGATATTCCCTGACCGGCTAACCTGCGTACAATGCGGAAGAGAATTTCGCTCTCATCCAAAGTAAGAGATGCGGTTGGCTCATCGAATATAATGATGTTTGAATCATAAGACAGCGCTTTCAGTATTTCTATAAGCTGTTTATTCGCCACGCTGTATCCGCGCACAGGGCTCTTGGGGTCAAAGTGGATATCATACTCATCCATTAACTTCTCTGTGCGCTTATACAGTTCGGAATAGTCCACAAAGCCAAATTTCCTTTTATATCTGCCAAGGAAAATATTTTCGGCTACAGACATATCCGGAATTTGCAAAAGCTCCTGGTGAACAATGCTTATCCCGTGCATGTACGCGTCCATTGGAGATTTTATGACCACCTGATCACCATTTAGATAAAGCTCGCCCTTACTAGGTTGGTATACTCCACAGAGTATATTCATGAGCGTGGACTTTCCGGCTCCATTTTCACCGACAAGGCAAAGAATTTCTCCCTTTCTTAGTTCCAGGGAAACATTTTTCAGCGCTTGTACACCGCCAAAGTTTTGGGAGATGTTGTTCATTTTTAAGATAACTTCAGACAAAATCACTCACCCTCGCAAATAAATATAATAGCGGAATGTAAACGATTACCCTCTATAATATTAATCAACTTCTAAGAAGTTGATGTAAACGTTTACTCTATAAACTTTTCATCGAAAAGTTCATTCCCGGTCTTGGGTAATCGTTTTCTCATTAATAGAATAATACTTCGCTCTCTTTTTTTCAATGCATTTTTATTACAAATTATTATTATATTTTTTATGTAATTTTACCACACGAACTAACATCTAAAATGTACCTCAAGAAATGGACACTTCCAGTAACCAAGGATCCAGCTCCTGAAAGGTTTTGGAGAGAATCGGATCCCCAAACGCCATGCAGAGCCGCGTCCAGATTCGGAACGGCTCTGCATTTCTGTTTTGCGGGACTATCTCCGGCTGCTGCGAATTCGGAGGCTTCGCTATGAGCCTGCTGCAAAGGCCGGGGTGGTAAAAAAGAAAACAGACTAAAAACAAGTGTACCGTCCGTACCAGCGTACCAAACTGGTACGCTGGTACACATGGTACACGTTTTTTCAGTCCAGGCTCCATTCTTATGTAAACCGCAAGAAACCAGCCTGAATTGGCACAGTCAAAATCAAAGGGAATGGAATCCGCAAAGTTTTTCCCCAATCCGTATTCAATTTTCGCAAAATCGAGATGGTGGGAATTGCGAAGTGGATTTAACCCGCCAGGTTAACCAGCTCCAGACCCGCCTAACCGAATCTGAGGGCAGGGAGGCACAGATGAATCAAGAGCTGTCTGACTATCATTTACTCCGAAAGCATACTTGGCATGAATATGAAGGAATAGAAGCTTCAATAAGTCACATCGATCAAAGATACCCGGGGGATATTCGCGATATCAGCCCCAGAATAGAGAAGAAAATTCGAGAATATCTTCCCCGTGCTAAAACGCTCTATGAGGCTATAAAAACCGTGCTACCGGAAGCAGATGTCAAGTGTGCTGTGGGGTGCAATGCAGCCGGAAGCAATCTGTCAGACATGGAGAACGCACTGGGATTCGCTGCAAACTCAGATATTGTAATCCTCACGCTGGGAGGTAAATGCGGTTGGGGAATTACCAGTACGTGCGGCGAAGGAGTCGATTCGACGAATATAGGATTACCGGGGAATCAGGAATATTTTGTGCGCAGGGTATATGAGCTGCACAAAAAAACCATTGTGATACATTTCGACGGTAGACCCATGGCAAATGAGTATGTTGCATCTCACTTTGATGCAACAATTGAGGCATGGCAGCCGGCGGAATATGGCGGAGAAGTTCTTGCGGATATCTTGTGTGGGGCATGCAATCCAAGCGGACGCCTTGCGGTTACTGTAGCTAGGGAACCTCTGATTTAATCCGGACTACCATACAGGTTCGAGATATGGTATAATAACACCATCAAAGCAATGGTGGTGCAAGACAATGAAGCAGGAGACATTCACAGACATCGAGTACAGCTTCCGTAAGAAGAAAACCAGACGGGAAGAATTTCTGGAAATCATGAACGAGATCATTCCCTGGGACGAGTGGGTAGGCGTGATTGAACCTTACTATCCCAAAGGCAAGCGTGGCCGTCCGCCCATGGGGATCGAGAAAATGCTGCGGATGTATCTGCTTCAGATTTGGTTCAACCTGTCCGATCCGGCCACCGAGGATGCTATTTACGATAGCTATGCCATGCGGAAATTCACGGGAATTGACTTCATGACGGAACCCGTGCCGGATGAAACAACGCTGTGCAAATTCCGCCATCTTCTGAAGGTAAACGGCCTGAACAAGCTGTTTTTCGATGCAATTAACCGCGTCATGGTGCAGACCGGCCATATGATGAAAGGCGGCACCATTGTGGATGCCACCATTATCAACGCACCCAGCTCCACCAAGAATGCGGACAAAGCACGCGATCCGGAAATGCACCAGACGAAAAAAGGCAATGAGTGGAAATTCGGGATGAAATGCCATATTGGAGTGGATGCGGGCAGTGGATTGGTGCATACCATTACGGTCACTGCGACCAACAAACATGACATTACAGAAGCAGCGAACCTGATCCGGGAAGATGACGAGGTTGTATACGGAGATTCCGGCTATCTGGGGATTCAGAAACGCCCTGAAATCCGGCAGAATGAGCACTTTTCCAACATCGACTTCCGCATCAATCGCCGTCCTAAGAGTTTACCCATAGTAAGTGACAACGCAATCGACTGGGAACGCTACATTGAAAATCGCAAATCTTCTGTCCGCTGCAAGGTAGAACACGCATTCCGAATCATAAAGTGTCAGCTTGGCTACAGGAAAACGGTATATCGCGGGTTGAAGGAGAACGAGAATCGCCTGTATGCCATGTTCGCCTGTGCAAATCTATATTCGCTTGCGATAGCTGGCCTTGATCATGTGCTGGAACTCCGGTCGATCTGCTGTTTTTGCAGATAATGCCCGGTCAATATACGTTCCAACGATGGTCATATTGTTGCGTTCAGCATATTCCCGGCACTCGCGGAGCTGACCTTCAATGGATTCTTCACGCTGGCTGTCGGAGGAATAGCGGGCATAGATAACAGCGTTCATTCTTCATCACCTTCGCCGTCCTCGCCGCTTTCCAACGCAAGCTCTGTCAATTCACGCAGCTTGTTCTGTAGGATGGCTTTATCAGGCAGATGCAATGTGTAATCTGCGACCATTGTTGGAGACATGGATCTGCTGAGTGCATATTCGACTACAGTATCATCTTTACCGGTGCAGAGAACTAAGCCAACGCTCGGATTTTCATTCGGCTTCTTTACATCACGGTCAAGTGCTTCCAAATAAAAATTGAGTTGTCCCAGATGTTCAGGTCGGAAGGTATCAATTTTCAATTCGATTGCAACAAGGCAGGACAATGCGCGGTTATAGAACAGCAGATCAATGAAGAAATCCGTGTTGCCAACTTGAACGCGGTATTCTTCGCCAACAAAAGTGAAATCATGTCCAAATTCTAAAATGAAGTCTTTCAGATGAGAGACAATCTGACGCCGCAAATCCTTTTCCTTGTACGGTTCCTCAAGGTCGAGAAATTCAAACACATAGGAATCGCGCAAAGCCGCAAGTCCGCCATTCCCGGCAAGCAAATCCATGTGCTTTTCGTGAGAGATCATTGTCCGCTCATACAGCATACTGCCAATCTGACGATCCAATTCGCGTTTCGTGTAACGATTAGCAATGCACAGGCGAAGGTAAAACTCACGCGCTTCATCGGTCTTGCAGCCAGTCATAATCAGAAGATTGCTTGTCCATGGAATTTCTCTCACCAGTGGTGAGAGTTTTTCGTTGTCACAATAAGTCTCATAAAACTGCTTCATACGCCAGATGTTCTGCGCAGAAAATCCCTTTGTTCCCGGATAATGCGCTTGCAGAAACTCAGAGAAATCGGCAACCACGCGAGTGGGCAGACTATCCCTATTCCGTTCTGGAAAAGCACTGGCCGGATGTGCCGAGATTCCGGGATATTACTACTTTTACGAAGGAGGCGTTTTTTGAAAAAACAGGACTTGAAACAGTTACCGTTATCTCAG
>OLWF01000633.1_pt1 | contig 14911 bp, 14 predicted proteins | sample 1644131 | NCBI WGS metagenome assembly OLWF01 (sample SAMEA103958163, study PRJEB25191) | human gut metagenome
TCTTTAAAACGGCAGGCGCTAAATGTCAGTTTGATTATTTTCGATGATGAACTTTCTGCTTCTCAGATTCGAAATCTGGAGAATATCACAGGAGCACGGGTAATAGACAGAACTGCGCTGATTCTGGACATTTTTGCTTCACGGGCAAAATCCCGGGAAGGGCGTTTGCAAGTTGAGCTTGCACAGCAGAAATACAGGCTGCCGCGTCTGATGGGACAAGGCACTTCGCTTTCCCGACTCGGCGGCGGAATTGGTACAAGAGGTCCCGGTGAAACGCAGTTGGAAACAGACCGGCGCCATATTAAAAGAAAAATCAATTATTTGGAAGCACAACTTCGGGAAGTGAAAGAACGAAGAGGCGTTTTACGGAAAGAACGGCAAAAAAAAGAAATTCCGACTGTGGCCGTGGTGGGCTACACGAATGCCGGAAAATCAACGCTTGTAAATACTTTATGCAATTCCGACGTGTTTGTTGAGGATCAGTTGTTTGCAACTCTTGATACGTCTGTACGGCGCCTTGTTACGCCGGAACATAGAGATTTTCTGCTGATCGATACGGTAGGATTTATTAAAAAGCTTCCGCATGATCTAATAGAAGCCTTTAAATCGACGTTAGAAGAAACGGTTTACGCGGATCTTCTTCTGCATGTTGTGGACGCAAGTAATCCTGATTTTGAAACGTGTATTGACACGGTAGAGAAAATATTACAAGAGATCGGCGCCGGGAATCGCCCGCGTTATCTTGTTTTAAATAAGATCGACAAAGCTTCAGAAGAGATCACCCCTTCACCGCGTGTGGCCGGAGGGTACGGAAAAGCATTCAATGTATCGGCTCTGCGTGGAGATGGATTGGAATTGTTGAAAAAAGAAATTGTGAATTACTTCGTGAAGGTGGATAAGAAATATGAGTGTATTCTTCCCTATGAGAAAGCAGGGGTGCTCTCCTATCTCCACGAGAAGGGGACGGTAGAGCGTGAAGAATACCGAGAAGACGGCATTTATGTCAAAGGAAAAATGCCGCCAGAGCATTTTGAAAGGGTAAGCGGATACGAAATGCGGGAAAGAAAGGAACTATAGCAGATGAAGGAAATTTTAAAGACATTAAATGATCATGGAGTAGGCTCATATGAAGAAAAAAGATCGCAGTTTATTGCCTGCTCTGCACCTATTTCTTCGGAGGAAGAGGCACTTACTTTTATCAAAGATATGAAAGGGTGGCATAAAAAGGCGCACCATTATGTTTATGCCTATACCGTATATGACGACGAGGATTCCTTAATTTGCCGCTATACGGATGATCGGGAGCCACAGGGAACAGCGGGAATTCCGCTGCTTGGTGTCTTTCAAAATCAGAATATCGAAAATGCAGTGATCGTTGTGGCACGTTATTATGGCGGAATTCCGCTTGGTGCCGCCGGCCTTACACGTGCGTACCGGAAGGTTGCCGGTATGGCAGTGCGTGGAAGTGGCTCCGTTTATAAAATTTTATACGACGAATTATTTATTACTGTGGATTATACGATGTATAATAATGTACGGTATCTGCTGCACAGCAATACGCGGGCCGATCTCATGATCTTGAAACATAAAATCATACAGGAAGAATTCAGTGATAGAATCCGGATACATATGTATACAGCAGTGGGGGATACCAAGAAAATGTGCGAACTTCTAACGGAGGCGGCACTTGGCCGAATTTCGATTCAGATCGAAGAACAGAAAGGCAGGTATAACATATGAAAGATACGAAAACAATGGCATATATCAATATGTTTGCGATATTAGGCGCTTTGGAAGAACTTTGCGGTATGGATGAAGCTGCCGCTGCGCTCCTTCCGAAGGAAAAAGAAATTACGATTCTGTTTGATGTAAAGGACGGACCTGCCGCCACGTTTACGTTTGGAAATGAAACGTGTGTGATGCGGGAAGGTCGCGGCGTGTGTGACATCCGTCTTCCTTTTTCCTCCTGCGAAAAATTCAATGGAATGATCGACGGCATTTCTACGCCGATTCCGTCGAAAGGGTTTACAAAAATCGGATTTCTGACGAAACATTTTACAAAGCTGACCGATATTCTCTCTTCTTATTTGAAAGCGGATGAGATACAGCTGGAAGATCCGTCGCTTTTTCAGAAAAGTACAGAGCTGTTGCTTTCTATAAAAGACGGCCCGGGTGTTTCAATTGTGGCGAAGGATCATCGCTTGCAGGCAGTAAAGCGCCGTTTGCCAGAGCCGCGCGCTATTATGGAGTTTGACAGTATCCAGCTTGCAAGAAGGCTTTTTGATGGGAAGGAAAATGCCATGAATTGTATCGGAAAGAAAAAAATTGCTGTATCGGGGATGATCTCGATGCTGGATAACATCAATAGAATCCTGGATGAGGTGACAAAATGGAACATAAAATCAATCAATATGAGAAGAGCAGAGAAATTTTTGAACGTGCTGTGAATGTGATCCCTTCGGGAATTTATGGGCATCAGGGTCCGGCCGAGGGGTGTTTTATTCCAGTGGATGCGTTTCCTTTTTATGCAGAACGTGCAAAAGGCTCCTATTTCTGGGATGTGGATGGAAACCGGTTCATCGATTATATGTGTGCATACGGACCCAATATTATGGGGTATAACGATGAGGAAATCGATGAGGCGGCGCGGAAACAAGCTGAAAAGTGTAATGGTGGACTTTGCAGAACTGCTGACAGAAACGGTTGCCTGTGCAGATTGGTCTTTTTTTGCTAAAAATGGCAATGATGTGACTTCGCTTGCAGTGATGACGGCCAGGGCATATACGAGAAGAAAAAAGATTGTATTTTTCAAGGGGTATTACCACGGTGTTTCGCCATGGACGCAAAAAATTGACTATTCAGGTATTCTTGAAGAAGATGTCTGTAATAATATTTATGTAGATTGGAACGACTTCGAAGGATTACAGAAGATTTTTGAGGAAAATAAAGGGCAGATCGCTGCGGTGATCTCGCAGCCGTATATGCACGGAAATTTCTTTGATAATCAGCTTCCGGAGAAAGATTTTTGGCAAAAAACGCGGAACCTTTGCACGAAAGAAGAAACTGTGCTGGTGATCGATGACGTGCGTGCGGGATTTCGGCTTGATTTGGCAGGATCAGATCATTATTTCGGTTTTGAGGCCGATTTGATCTGCTTTTGTAAAGCGTTGGCAAACGGATATAATGTTTCTGCATTATGCGGCAAAGAATTTTTGAAAAATACGGTTAGCGGAATTTCCTTTACAGGAAGTTATTGGATGAGTGCTGTGCCATTTGCGGCGGGAATTGCCTGTATTCAAAAAATGAAGCGGCTGGAACTTCCGAAATTATTGATTGAGAAGGGCACGCGCCTTTGCGAGGGCCTCAAAAAGACTGCGGCAAAACATGGGTACGATTTACATGTTTCTGGTGTTCCTTCGCTTTTTTATCTGCGCATTGCAAACGATGATTCGTTAATGACACACCAGCGCTGGATTTCGGAAATGGTTAAAAGAGGTGTATATTTTACAAATCATCACAACCATTTTCTTAATTATGCACTATCGGATGACGATATAAAGGAGACGATTGAGATTGCAGATGAAGCATTCCGTGTGTTATGACAAAAACGCGGAAGAAATCATAAGAATTCTGAATCAAAACGGATATGAAGCTTATTATGTAGGTGGTTGCGTCCGAGATGCATTGATGGGAAATGTGCCTCACGATTTTGACATTGCGACAAATGCATTGCCGGAACAGACAAAAAGAATCTTTTGGGAGAAAGGAGTTCCTGTGATCGAGACAGGAATTCAGCATGGTACCATATCTGTTCTTTTACAGAAACAACCATATGAAATCACGACATTCCGCACAGACGGGGAATATCTAGATCATCGTCGCCCGGAAAGCGTGACTTTTGTGCGTTCTCTGAAACAAGATCTTGCACGGCGCGATTTTACAATGAATGCATTGGCCTTTCACCGAGAGGAAGGTGTTCTGGACTTTTTCGAAGGCCAAAAAGATTTACAGAACCATGTAATCCGATGCGTCGGAGAACCGGAAACACGTTTTCGAGAAGACGCGCTTCGAATTCTGCGCGCGCTGCGTTTTGCCGCTGTATTAGATTTTACGATAGAACGAAATACAGCCGCCGCTATCCATTCCAGCAAGGAACTACTTCGGATGGTTTCTCCGGAACGGATCTGTGCGGAGTTTTCCAAGATTATGATGGCAGACAGGCCGTCCCGCGTTTTGCGGGAATATATTGATGTGTTTGGCATTTTTTTGCCAGAACTTTTGCCGTCCGTTGGTTTCCAGCAAAATAACCCCTGGCATAGATATGATGTATTCGAACATACGATGGTTGCCCTGGAGCATACGCCTTGTGATCTGCCAACGCGCCTTGCTGTGCTGTTTCACGATATTGGAAAGCCGTATGTCTATACGCAGGATAGCAATGGCATAGGACATTTTAAAGGCCATGCGGCTTTGAGTGAAACACTCGCAAAACAAATGATGATGCGTCTGAAATTTGATCGAAAAACACGGGAAACTGTCTGCTTGCTCGTCCTCCATCACGATGATAGAATCCCGAACACGCCTGCTTCGGTGAAACGCCTGATCCGCAGATTGGGAAAACAAAATGCAATACGTGTCATACAAGTTGAAATTGCAGATCACGCGGCGCAGAATTCCGCGATGGTTGCACCGCGTCAGCAGGAAGCGCAATCGATTGAACGCATGATTCATGAACTGGCAGGGAAGGATGCGGCATGCATAACCTATGCAGATCTGGCTGTGAATGGAACAGATATCCTAGAGGCCGGCGTACCGCAGGGGAGGCAGGTCGGTAAACTCCTTGCGATGCTTCTGGAAACAGTGACAGAAGAAAAGCTTCCCAATGAACGGGAAGCCTTGCTGCAGTTTATTCAGGTAAATAAAGATTGTTTATGATTTAGCTTGCTCTTCTGCCGTGCTGTCTTTTTCCTTCAGCAGATCGCGGATCTCTATGAGAAGTTGATCTGTAGAGCTGATCTCTGGAACAGCTGGTTCCTCTTGCTTCGCTTCTTCTTCCTGCTTCTTGTGAAGCAGTTTCTTTGCTTCTTCCGCTCTTCTCCGGATCGAACCGATCATACGGATCACCATGAAAATAGAAAGAGCAATAATCAGGAAATCAATGATATTTTGTAAAAACATACCATAAGTTAACGCATTTTCCGGTTTTAAAACTGTTACGCCATCTTCTGCAAGTTCTGCGGCATGAAGCACGAGCTTTTTATCTGCTAGACTTGTACCACCTGTGATTACTCCGATCAGCGGCGTAATGATATCGTTGACAAGAGAGGTGACAATTTTACCAAATGCACCGCCGACAACGACGCCGACTGCCATATCAATTACATTTCCTTTTGTGGCAAATGCCTTGAAATCCTGTATAAATTTTTTCATACCAATCTAGTTCCTCCCGATGTTTAATTTGTTCTTCCATTTTATCATAATTCGGAATATTTTACCATATAGAGACATAAAATATTGTAAGCGAACACCGCAGAGGGATATAAAATGGGATTTTTCAGTAGAGTAAAAGCACTTTTTAGCGGATTCTTGGGAAGTACGGCAGATAAAATCGAGGCAAAGAACCCGCAGCTCTTGATCAATGACGCAGAACAAAAGATTCAAAAAAGTAGAAAAGAAGCACAAAAACAACTCGTGGATATTCAGACTTGGGCTGAGATGGTACGCATGGACATGAAAGAAGCTGAAATTCGTTTGTCTGACGTACGAATCAAAATCGATATGGCGGCGAAAGAGCGTGATAAAAAATTACTTACCGAACTTTTTATCATGGAAGAGGAGCTCACGGCGGAGCTGGAAGAAAAACGCCGTCTTCACAGCAGCGCTGTAGAAGAAGCAATTCGGATTCGCGACAATTATAAACGGTTCGAATCTGATATGAATAGCCGGCTGCGTGAACTCGCAGTAATTAAATCGCAAAGCCAAATTGTTGCCATGCGGGAAAAAATCGCAGATATCGATTATCATTATGGAAATCATCAAGATGATAATATTAACACCATTCGCCGATCCCTGAACGAACGCTGTGCGCGGGTAACTGCAATGCAGCAGCTCCGAGAAGATAGCTTGGAAGCCGGAATTAACAGAATCACGAATAAAATGACGATTGAACGCGCCGAGGCAAAAGCCGTTGCGATGTTAAACGAATGTGCGTCAGAAAATTAAAAAATTATTCCACGAGAATCGATACAAAGGCCATTGCAGCAGAATCGGAATGGGAGAGGCTGATATCGATACTGCTGCCTTTTACAACCTCACAATAATAATCACGCGCGTTGCCGTGCAGGATTATGAATGGCTTTCCGCGTTCGTTATTGCGAATTTCGATTTCAGAAAGGGCGGCTTCCGCGGAGATTCCCGTTCCAAATGCTTTGGAGACGGCTTCTTTTGCTGCAAAACGTGCGGCGTAACTTTCGTACTTTTTCCTCCCGCGGTTTTCACAATAGGCAATCTCTGCTTCCGTATATATTTTATTCAAAAAAGGTTGCCCGAGCTTTTCGATCGAAGCTCGAATTCTTTCAATTTCAATGATGTCTGTTCCAACCAGAATCCGCATGAAATCAGCCTCCTCTTTTATTTTGCAGATAGGGGAGCAATTCTGATACGCCTGCGCCGGTAAAATCTGCGCCGGTTTCCAGAAGTTTTTCTGCAGGAAATGTCGTCGTGACGCCAAAGCAGATCATTCCTGCGGCTTTCGCCGCTTTTATGCCGCTGATTGCATCTTCCGCTACAATACAAGCTGCGGGGGGAAGATTGAGGCGCTTTGCCGCAGTCAGAAAAATTTCAGGATCTGGTTTTCGCTTTACAACATCGGATCCGGAAATGATGCTGTCGAGCGCATCTCGTGGAATCCGTGAAGCCGTGATATTGACGCTCAGTTTTCGCTTGTTGGCACTGGACGCAATGGCCGTTTTATATCCCATGGCCCGGATCCGGAGGACAGCATCCGTGGCTCCTTCAAACGGGATTATGTGATCCGGGGCCGTTTCACAATAAATATCATAGATTCTGTTGCTTAGCGCTTCGCTATATATTCCGCCGTGCATTTGAGCGACACAGCCGAAATATATTTTTTCTCCGGTACCGAGATATGGAGTAAAATCTTCCACAGATGCGTGGATGCCGTATTCTGCCATACCTTCTACTGCCGCACGTGCCATTGCTGGTTCTGAATCGATCAGCACACCGTCCATGTCAAAAATAATTCCTTTGATATTCCTGAAATCAATTTCCAATTTTGTTCCCCTTTAAATTTATAATCTGATCATTACAGCGCCGCGTGCCGGAATCTCGGCGAACACTGAAATCCTGTCACCGGAAAGTATTTTAACTGGGAGTTCCTGACATACTCCGCTTTCTGGATCCATACAGAACAGTGTATTCGGAGGCGGCGCATCGAACGGCTCGCGCAGATCCGATGTAAATGTAACCTCCTTGGAAGCATCGGAGACGTTGACGGCGATATATGAAATTTTACCAGAAAGAGGATCCTTCTTAGAAAGTGCGATAATCTGTCCCGCATCTCCGGAAAGTTCGATATTCGGCGGTAAAATATAACGCAGACTTTTCAGAGCGTCACTTTGCGAGGTGACGTTTGTTACGTTTTCACTGGAAAGCAGGCGGATGATGGCGTGGCTTCCGGCTTCCGGCGTATTTGTACCGAATACGGTAAGAGCCGGAGACAGGTCGTTTACAATTACTGGAATTCCACAGTCTGCGCATTTCTGAAAGAGCTCCAGAGCGGTAATCGTAATTGCTGCAAGTTTCGGGATAATGAGCGCATGATAACGGATGTCAGAGACCGTGTTGATTATGCAGCAGTTTTCACATGAAATATCGGCGCCTGCCAGTACGTTTTCATCTGCGCAATCAAACATATAATGATTTCGGAGAAGTGCGTCTATGGTGCCGCGCCAGCTTTCTTCGCAGGCGATGGCTTCCGGATCGTATGGCCGCTCGTAAAGCTGTAGGTCTGAGCCTTTGACGGAGGCCTGGGCGGATTCGATCGGATAATACAATATGACGTTGGCCATGGATTTCTTACCGGAAAATTCTTTGCAGACCCGGGCTACTGTGTCACACAGCAGCTTGTTTTCTTCTGTTGTAAGGATGTTGTCGTCAAAATAAGAATTGAATATGTCTACGCCGAGTACGAATTGTATCAGCTGCGCGCAAACGATATCGTGAATATCGAACGGAATTCCGAGCGCATTTTCTGTATGTCCGGATATTTCGGACATCACGTGTTTTCTGCCATACCAGGAGGCTACGGACGAAAGCAGTTTTGGCGTTTCCGCAAACCGCAGTACGTTTTCCGGTTTCGTGAAAAGCATATCGATCCCGGGAATCTGCATATGGCGCGTCAGATTGAAAAAATTTCCCTCGAATATGGGGTGGTGGAGCAGATTCTCTTCTAGAAGCAGATGCCCGGAGAATGCGATCCCGTGCGCTGTGCAGAATTCTGAAATTTGCTGGTAAAATGCCTCTTCATATAAATCAGAGATCAGAGTATAAAATTGATATCGTGTAGTTTTTACCCGACAGCTGTCGCCCTCAAAGAGTTCGTGCAGACGGTCAAGCAGCGCCTCACCGTATTTTTTTTGATATAATTCCGGGAGACCATTTTCCCATGCCACAACGGGATAGAGCGGAAACTCTGGATCGAAGGGATCGTCGATCTGGGCGGGGTCGAGCCCTTTATTGAGATAACATGCCTGGAGCGATGGTTCATCCGTGAAAAACGCCTGTACACTGTCCTTAGGGAGATTCAGATCTTCCAAGTGATCGGTATATGCCTGATAGGTGTTTCTGATGAATGCGGCAACTGCCTTTCGATCCGTCAGACTGATATAGCGTCTAGCTGCGCAAGTATTGTGCTGCGCATGTGTGCCCTCATATAATTTTTTTGTGATAAAATAATAAATTTCGCAGTTGTGGGGCGCCGTATAACGGAGTGTTCCCTGCGAAGAGAGAAAGGTTGAAAGATTTCGGAATTTGTTCTCTTTGTCGATGGAATATACGGCTTGTATCGCGAGATGACCGCGTGGCTTCTCTATGACGATCTCTTCTCCAGCGGATGCGCTTTTCTTGACGAGAACGAGTCCTTTGCACTCGAAATCCGGATTTTCACGGAGCGTAAGGCCTCCTGCGCTGCCGCTCGGATAACCTTTTTCATCATAAAGCCAGATCTTCATACCGTACTTTTGCGTGGCGTATTGTAACGCATATTGAAAAAGCTCCCAGTCTTCTGCGTCTTTCAAATAGTTTTGTCCCATATTGACGTTTGTGACGATTCCGCCGTAGCCTTTCTCCTGCAGATCGTCAATTCTGCGTTCTATGATATGTTTTTTCTCGGTCAAATCGTTTTTCGCATTCCCGAAACCGTAACCGTGCAGCATTTTCAGAGGTCTATCATTTTCCATTGATGTCTTGCTCCTTTCCGTTTATCTGATATCGTATATTTTGACTTCTCCCTGCTCGAATACTACAGGAAAGTTCGCTTCAAAATAATCTTCTATCAGTTTGGGGTAATTGCTTCTTTCATATGAGGAAAGAAAAATATAATCGAATCCGTATTCGGCGCGATATGTTTCAAATTTCTCCGCATCTGTAAACATGTTTTCGATAATTTCGGCTCTTCCGTTATAGTCAACGCCATGGGAATATAAAAATGTCCCGGAGCCTGTGAATATATTCCTACCGGTTAAGCAGGAAACGGTGTTATTGTGGTTGTTATAGGAAAGAAACAAAGCGTCTGCGGCCGTATTTTTCCGGATAAAATCCGCGCTGTCTATATGATCTTTATTATACAGCATATAGGCGCTGCCTTCCTGTCCTGATTTGAATTCCCGGATCATCGTGAAAAATGCAGAGGCAGTGCACACGATCAGTAGCATTACTGCGATTACAATACGTGCGGCGTTCATTTCCCGCATTTTATGATAACAATCAACCAGAAAATCTGCAACAATGAGGACTGCGAACAGATACCACATGAGATATAATTTGTTATTGTCATATGCATGTGTCTGGAATACAATAAATTCGCAGATAATGAAAATAAGTGCACCCGCGGCATGCACGATTTTGAGACGCCGGCCGGCGTTGAAGAAAGCGGGAAGTAGCAGTATAAATACGATCCCGACATTTTTCACCCAGAACCAGAGCCAGTGATCCGTGGCATTATATGCGTTGAATTCAAAACGGAGAAAACGCTCTTCGCTGACGGCGCCGAAAATCCAAATATAGAATTGCGGGATCGCCAGAAGAACGGCGGGAATCCCGAATTTTAGCCAATGCAGTATTGTCTTTTTTCGAAACCGGTCACGGACGCAACTGTGAATGAGCCAGACGAAGGCTGTAATGCCGAGCGTAAAATAGGAGTATGTTTGTATCATCGGCAGCAGGCCGCCGAGAATCCCCGCTGCAAGGAACAAATCCGTTCTATCTTCAAAAACGGCATGATAGAGCAAATAAAGAACCAGGAACAAAACCATCCACCCGAATAAAGTAGCGCGCTGCGGAATCATCATGTCCACAACGGTATTTGTCCAGCAGATATTCGAAAGACGCGTTCCGCTGTTGACATAATTTGTCGGTGTCTCGTAATATGCGGTAAAGATACGCTTGAAGTTTTCCTCGCCGCCTTCGGCCTTTAATCCATCGAGAAAATAGATCAGGCCGAATCCGCCATTGAAGAAAAACAGCAGGAACGCCGTCAGCGCTTTGCTGATGCGTTTTAATACCGCATAGGCCAGATTCCACATGCCAGCAAAGGTGAAAATAAAGGCAAAGATCATCGGCAGCATATAGGCAGCTTTCAGACTGCATCCGAACAGGTAAAGGGAGGAAGAAATGGAATTTGAAAGAAAATAATAGTCGAGACGTTGCCCGGGGAATATGTTGTATTCTGGTGGAAACGTACCTTGTTCTTTGATGCTTGTGATAATACCAAGATGAAAGTTCATGTCTCCATAGGTACATTGGCCTGTATAATAGGCACTGTCTATTTCTTGTAGCGTGTGATTATAGAGACAGAGGATACAGTATATGCTCATAACGGCGACAGCGGCAAACATGAAAATTTCTTCTTTATCGGGTTTGTATAATTTATGGGGGAATCCGGATCTTCTGGGGAGGTGTTTGCGCTTCATTGCATAGAAAATTACGGTTCCCATGAGGACAAGGGTTAATCCGAGAATGTGGGAAAGAACTCCGAATCCGAACAGAAAAGAAAAAGGAACATGTGACCACATGAGCAATACAAGTCCGATTACCCCGCCCGCCCAGAAACGTTTTGTGGGTTTTTCTTTACTGAGTATGAGGCGTGCGTTGATAACGCCTAATATGATATAGAATAAAAACAGGACGTACCCCATGATTTGACCTCCGCTTTGATTCTTTGCTAATATAGCACGGATTCTATACTTTGACAAGAAATTCCGACATACGTAGAATTGAATTTGAAAATATGTTAAAATATATCGATCTCTTTTTGACCGGGAGGCTTTTTATGCGTGTACTTGTTGCAATGAGCGGTGGCGTGGATAGTACGGTGGCCGCGAAAATATTAATGGAGGAAGGTTGGGAGGTTGGCGGTGCGTATATGCTGGAGACAGCTGCGATGCGGAGCGGGCTGCAAAGCGCTTGGGAATTCCTTTCTATATATTTGATATGGTTTCCGACTTTCGGAAAAATGTATTGGATTATTTTTGCGATGCATATCTGAATGGGAACACGCCGAACCCGTGTGTTGTTTGCAATCGCATGATGAAATTTGGTGCATTTTACAGGGAAGCGAAGAAGTTGGGGTACGAACGAATTGCAACGGGGCATTATGCGCGCGTGATACGAGAAAATGGCACCCCGCTTTTGCTTCGATCGGAAAACCGCAAAAAAGATCAGTCGTATTTTCTACATGGCCTCAGCCGTTCCCAGCTAGATTGTGCTGTATTCCCGCTGGAAAATTCTGATAAGGAGCATGTGCGTGCTGCTGCCGCATCTTTTGGGTTTGAAAATGCGGCGAAGAAAGATAGTCAAGATATTTGCTTTGTGAAAAAAGGACCGGGTGCGTACGTGGAATTCATTGAATCGTTTACTGGAAGTAAGATGAAATGCGGAAATTTTACGGATCCTGAGGGATCTGTGATCGGGACGCATGAAGGAATCGCGCGTTATACAGTGGGCCAACGGAAAGGGGTGCGGACAGCCTTCGGTAAGCCGCTTTATGTGATTTCTAAGAGCGCTTTGGACCAATCTGTCGTGATGGGAGAGGACGCACTTCTGTACTCCGATGTTGTTCGTATCGCGAATTTTAATTTACTGTATCCAGACTTCAATCCAGACAATCTTACGGCAAAGCATAGATACGGTCAGCAAGATGTACCGGCTGTGCTTGCACTTGATGATGCGGGTGGTGCTTTGATTCAATTTAAAAAGCCCCAGCGCGCTGTTACGCCGGGGCAATTTGCCGTTGTATATGACGGGGAGATTGTTGTGGGTGGCGGAGAAATTCTCTAATTGCCTATTTTTATGCTTCTTCCCAGTTATGCCATACTTCCATTACATCGTCGTTGTCTTCGAGCGCATCAATCAGGCGTTCGATCTGCTCACGCTGTTTTTCGTCTGTAAGGGTTACGTAATTCTGAGGAATCATGCTGACTTCCGCTTCGAGAAATGAATAGCCTTTTTCTTCTAATGCGTTTCGGACCTCTGAAAAATTTGTGGGATCTGTTGTGATTTCAAATGCGTCTTCGTCCGCTGAGAAGTCCTCGGCGCCACATTCCAGTGCGTCCATCATCAGTTTTTCTTCTTCGATATCTCCGTCATTCTCGATGATGATCAGACCTTTTTTGTCGAACATAAAGGATACGCAGCCTGTAGAACCGAGATTTCCACCTGATTTGTCAAAAATATGACGAATGTCAGCGGCTGTTCTGTTCCTATTGTCTGTTACTGTTTCCACAATAATTGCAACGCCAGAAGGTCCGTAACCTTCATACGTAATTTCTTCCATGATATCGTTTGCACCATCACCGGAGGCTCTTTTGATGCTTCTTGTGATGTTGTCATTCGGCATGTTTGCTGCTTTTGCTTTTGCAATGACGTCTTTGAGCTTACTGTTTGATTCGGGATCAGGCCCGCCAGCTTTCACGGCAATTTGAAGTTCTCTGCCAATTTTCGTAAAAACTTTTGCTTTTTGTGCATCCGATTTTCCCTTTTTATGCTTGATATTCGCCCATTTTGAGTGCCCTGACATGTAAAAAACCTCCGTTTATATTCATTTTGCACAAGGTGTAAGTATACATGATTTCTCAGGAAAATACAACCCTTATCCTTTTGTGTCGTTTCGGACAAAAAGCCCGGGAAATTGTACGAAAACAAGGGAGAGGGAAAGGCAGCAGGGAGCGGCTGACCCTGGGGTTCGTATCAAAAGGCAGGCAAATTGTACGAAACGGGGTGGGTGAGCTGAGGGGGAGAGGAGGAAGGAATTGGAAGCGCTGAGAGAATAAGGCAGAGAAGGAAGATTCTGACAAAAAAAGCGGCGAAAAAATACTCCGGCGGAGCGGAGCCGGAGGGTTGGGGCAGGCCAAGACTGGCGGAGCTTTTGCAAAGCTGGCGGAAGGCGGAGAAAGAGGCAAGGCAGAGCTTGCTAATAGGGGGTGACGATTTCTTCCGGGAGGAGGCCGAGACGGATCCTCTGGAAGATGTGTCGGAGCTTATCGTAATAGAGACGAGTCCTGGGCTTGCCAGAGGGATCGGGATAGTCTGTCATATCGATAACGACGAGTGGTAAACCGAGTTTGGCAGCAAAGAGGCGCTTTTGCTGGAGGCGGTCTTCATAGAGGGGATCTTTGCGCATGCCGGCGATTTCCAACCAGATGGTGCGCCCACCGACATGGAGGCGAAAGTCGGCGCGCCAGGAGGAACCAGGGTAGGAGGGCTCGAGGTCGCAGCTGAAGCCGCAATCCCGGAGGCAGCGGGCGGCGATGACCTCGTTCTTGGAGTACTGACGCTCCCCGAGCTCATTGTAGATTTCGCTTATGAAGGAGTCTCCCTGTTTGTTTCGGGGTCCTTTCTCCAGCAGACGGTCGATCACGGCGGTCAGATGGGCGTGCTCCTCCGAAGCATAAAAGTCCGCCAAAGCTTCCGCCTCCGCCCGCTTGTAGACAATCCGAGGCAGCTTCCGGGATTTGTTTGCATTCAGGAAATTGCAGCGGAACCGAGCGGATTTCCTGTAATACTTCAAGTCGGACTTTGCCTCCATGCGAAGCTTCAGACGCTCCTGTAGCACCAGGTAGTTATCTGGATTCTTCCAATCATTCAGATTTCGGCCGCTGCGTTTGGAAGGATAAGGGTGCTTTTTGCTGATATAGTATTTCTTGCCCTCAATATATAAAAAAGGATTGGTATACTGGTATTCCGTCACGCTGCCATCTTTGGCAGTATAGCGTTTGACAGGACAACTAAACATCACGCTGCCGCGCGGGACACCGCGCAGATCGAGGCCGGAGAGAACGGCGGAAGCCACGGCAATTCTTTTGAGATCTGCGTAAAATTTTCGCAGTTCGTCGAAATAGACGTCTTCGTTATAAATCGTATTCATTGTGAATCACTCCCAGATACGATTTTACCACCCCTCATCGTCGAATTCCGTCGATTCTTGACGGAAATATCATTGTTTTGCGAGGATCAGAGAATTGACAAAAACAAGAGGCTTTGTTATTATAAAAAATGTTGTTTTAATTCTCAGAAACGTGTCAGCAATGTCGGTTTTCTTTCCAACATTATCGAAAATCATGATGAACCAAGAGGTGTGTCTCGTTTTCTTCCTGACTATGCCCAGAATCCCACA
>OLWF01000641.1_pt1 | contig 14671 bp, 16 predicted proteins | sample 1644131 | NCBI WGS metagenome assembly OLWF01 (sample SAMEA103958163, study PRJEB25191) | human gut metagenome
ACTTGCGCCCGGCATCAGAGGCATAATGACGGGAATAAAAACGGGCGGCGCCCGGAATTTGAAAGGATTCGGAATGCCCGGCGGCGGGAACGAACCGTGCAATGCGGATTCGGTTGAATGCGGACAGGCGTTTGTTTGCGGAAAAATGCGTTAGTCGTCGATCTTTCTGTCGTCGATTTTATTGCCTTGTTTGTCGATGTAAAACCATTGGTCGCTGTCCCAGTAATGATATTCTCCGCCGGAATTTCCGACCGGGCGGCTTTCCCCTTCATAGGTGACTTTTGCTCTGCCGTTTTTAAACGGGTAGCCGAAAGCATATTGCGGTTCGATCAAAATGATGCCGTCGGGCGTGGCATAGCCGATTTTTCCGTTGTCGTCGTTGACGATGCGGACGGTGCCTTCGCTGACGTAATCGTCGCCGTTATCATATTGATAGTTCGAGTAATGGGAAATGCAGCCGCCAAGCAGCAGCGTCAGCAGACAAAGCGTATATTTCATTTTTATTTCTCCCCGTTGCGGATACGGTGCCGATTATAGCGGGAAATCCTTAATATTTTATGCAAATATAAAAACGTTCCGGCCTTGCGGGCGGGAACGTCTGAGGTTTTTCCGGAAATTTAAGCCGGAGTAATGAACGAAGTCAGTTCGTTGTCTTTCAGCGGAAGGTCTTTTGCCAGCCAGAGCCAATAGTTGGCATATTTGCGGACGACGGTTTTTTTGCCGTATTTCCTCCTCAGCCGCCATGCCTGTCTGCAAGAGCCGATATAGGCGTTTTCTCCCGTTTGGTTTCCTTCCAGCACCACGCTGCGGCGGAAAAGCTTTTGCAGGCCGGAAACGACTGCCGGCAGGTCTGTCTTTTCGACGTTGAAACGCAGGGTCTGAACGCCGGTTTCGCGGCTGAGAAAGCCGAGCAACGGCGCAATGCCGATGGTTCCCTGCCAATAAAGGCTGACACTGTGGCGCGTTTTGCCGCCGAAGTGTTCAACCAGCCGGCGCGGTAATCTGGGATTGCCGACGTAAACGGTGAGGCCGGGCGCGCTTAAGATGATGTTGGCGGAAAGATAACGGGCGATTTTTTCTACGTTTTCGCCGAAGTTTTCGCTTTCGCGATCCAGTCGAATTTCTTGCGAATCAAAGAAGACGGCTTCGCTGACCGAACGGATAATTTGTTCTTTTTGCATAAAATTACAGTGATTGGTTAATAATATGTTAGTCGGCCGCATCATAAGTCGTTTTGCCGTTTTGTCAAATAAAAAAGACCGGAAAATCCGGTCCCTGAACAACGAAAGGCTGTTTCTATCCGGCCAGCCGGCAGATTTCCGCCCGCAGCTCGTCGATGCCGAAACCTTTTTCCGAACTGGTGGCGATGATGTCGACGTAAGCTGCCGCGTGTTTGGCGATTTCCGCCTGTGTTTCCTTGAAAACCTTGGCCAGGGCGGCGGCGGAAATTTTGTCGCTTTTGGTCAGTATAATCTGATAGGTAACGGCGGCTTTGTCGAGCATCTCCATAATCTCGCGATCCACTTTTTTGATGCCGTGGCGGGAATCGATCAGCAAAAACACCCTTTTCAGGTTTACCCGTCCCTGCAGATAGGCGAAGATCATTTTCTGCCATTGTTTAACCAGATTTTCCGGCGCTTTGGCAAAGCCGTAACCGGGCAGGTCGACCAAAAACAGTTTGTCGGCCAGGTTAAAATAGTTCAGCTGCTGGGTGCGTCCCGGCGTGTTGGACGTTTTGGCCAGTCCTTTGCGGCCGGTAAGCGCGTTGATCAGGCTCGACTTGCCGACGTTGGAACGGCCGGCAAAAGCGATTTCTTCCATTTGGTCGTCTGGCGGCAGCTGGTTTAAAGAGGCAACGCCGAGCACGAAAGTACAGGCTGCGCCGAGCAGTTTGCGCCCGGCGGCCAGCTCTTCCGAATCGTATTGCGGGTTAAGGTTTTCCATCGGCTACTTTCCTTCGTTCTTTTTGGCGATCGCTTTCTGCTGGATGATCGAAAGGATGTTGGAAAGCGTCCAGTAAATGACCAGACCGGAAGCAAAATGCCCCATCATGAACATGAAGATGAGCGGCAGCAGGGCAAACATCCGCGCCTGATCTTTGTTGGTCGGGGTCGGATTGAGCTTTTGCTGGATGTACATGGTCAGTCCCATGATGATCGGCCAGACGCCGATATCGAGAAAACCGGGAACCGGCAGATGCGTGATTACCGAAAGCGTCAGCGGATCGGGTGCCGAAAGGTCTTTAATCCAGCCGACAAAAGGCTGCAGGGTTGATTTTTTCCCGCCGGTAAAGTTCCATCGTTTCCTGCTGGAGTTTGACCTTGTCGTCGTATTTTTCCTGCAGTTCCTTCAACTTGGGCTGGATTTTCTTCATCTTGGCCATGCTTTCGTAAGACTTGTTGGCAATCGGAAACATTACCAGTCTGAGCAGGGCGGCAAACAGCAGAATGGCCCAGCCCATGTTGCCGATAATGCCGTAGAGAAAATCGAGGATGTAGAAAAACGGTTTGGTCAGGAAATAGTACCAGCCGAAATCGACCGCCAGGTCAAACTTGGGAATGCGGCGTTCGGAAGTGTATTGGTCCAAAAGCTTGATTTCCTTGGCGCCGGCATAGAACATAACCTGGTCGGAGCCGACCGAACCGGGAACCACGGTTACCGGCGCGCCGACAAAATCAGCCTGGTAAAGACCGTTGTCGCTTTTGCTGAACTTGACCCGGCTTTCCGTTTCGGGGTTGACGACGATGGCCGAAAACCAGTAGCGGTCGGAAAAGCCCAGCCAGCCGCCGGTAGTGGTAAATTCTTTGTTTTCGTCTTTTACGTCGTCGTATTTGATTTCTTCCAGCGTGCCGTCCATAACCCCGATCATGCCTTCATGGACGACGCCGCGGCCGCCGACGGCGCCGGGAGCGCGGGCAATCAGTCCGTAAGGATAGAGGGTGACGTTTTTGCCGGTATTGTTTTCAACCGACTGGCTGACGGTAAACAGGTAATTTTCGTCAAGCGAAATTTTAGTGATGAATTTCAGACCCTGCTGATTGTCCCATTCCAGAACGACCGGCGTTTTGTCGGTCAGTTCCCGGCCTTTGACCGTCCAGAGGGTATGGGCGTCGGGCAGCCGGACGGCCGGATCGGCGGCCAGCCAGCCGAATTCCGCATAATAGGGATTTGCGGTTTTGGCCGGCGTCAGCAGTTCTACGTCGGGACTGTCCGGAGAAAGGGTCTGTTTGTATTTTTCCAGCCACAGGTTGTCGATGCGGAATCCGCGGGTGCGGAAAGAACCGGTCAGCGCCGGGGTGCTGATTTTGACGCCGGGGTTGGCGGCGACGGCTTCTTCGGTCGATAAAGGCACCGCGTCTTTGGCTTCGTCTTTGCCGTCCGCGGCAGCCGTTTCCGTTTCCGGCTGGCTGACATTGACCTGCGGAGTTGCGACGACGTCGTCTTTTTTGAAGAAAAAGTAGTTGGTTGCGAAAATGAGAATCAGGGAAAGGATAATCGCTGCATAAAAGCTTTTAATGTCTTCGTTCATTGTCGTCGTTTTCCTAAAAAATTTTATTGTCCACACGAATATAGCAGTATTTGCCGTCAATGCAAGTTTTTATCGTTTTTTGCGGGAGGCGTTTTCGGCGGTACCGGGTCGTATCCCGAACCGCCCCAGGGATGGCAGCGCAAAAGTCTTTTGCTGCCGAGCCAGAGGCCTTTGATTACGCCGTGAATCTCGATGGCTTCCAGCATATACTGCGAGCAGCTGGGCTGAAAGCGGCAGCTGTGGGGCAACAGCGGAGATATGACTTTCTGGTAGAATTTAATCGGCAACAGAAACGGGAGTTTGATCATCCTCTTGAACACAGGCGGTTTCTCCGTTTAATTGCCGGTTGAGTTTTTTGACGCCGTATTGCAGATCGCGGCAGAGTTCTTTGAAATCGACGCCGGCGGTGCTGTAGCGTGCAATCAGCACATAGTCGGCGTTGGGCAGGGCCAGTTTGCCGAAACACAGCGCCGCCGCGGCGCGCAGGCGCCGGCGGCAGCGGTTTCTGACAACGGCTTTGCCGATTTTTTTGGTTGTCGTATAGCCGATCCGCGCGCCCTGTGCCGTTTCTTCCGGACGGAGAACGGCCTGTATGACGATGCTGCGGGTCGGAATCGAAATTCCCGATTTTGCCGCACGGACAAAATCTTTGCGTTTTTTCAGCTTAAAAAAAACCGGCATTTGCCCTGAACCTTGGTTTAGGCAGAAAGCTTGGCGCGTCCTCTGGCTCTGCGGGCCGCCAAAACCTTGCGGCCGCCCTGGGTGGCCATGCGGGTGCGGAAGCCGTGACGGCGTGCTCTGACTAATTTGGAAGGCTGATAAGTACGTTTCATTTTATTTCTCCGGTTTATTATCGTTATTTAAAGCCCTCTTAAAAAGAGGGTCCTCGGGTTTTCAGAGCTACTTAATAACTTGTTTTTGTTTGTAAGTCAATTGAAAAAGTTTTTTCGGTTTTAACCGACAGTTCTTTGCAGGGGGAATCGGCTTTAATCAGAAGTGGAAGGATTTTTTCTTCATATTCGGCGTATTGGGCCGGGGTAAAAGGACAAAGCCTGCCTTCTTTTAACGGTTTGTGGTTGAAATGAAACCACATGATTCCGCAAAACGGTTTGACGAAACGGGAGAATGCTTTGGGCAGGGAAAGAACTTCCCAGGCGTGATCGTCGGTTACCGACATGGAAAAACGGACGAATTCGGCAAAAGCGTTCGAGATTATGAGATGATCTCCGCATTCTCCGTTCAGGCATCCGTGCCTCGGACGACGGCACAGGGAATAGAATTTGCCTTCGGTAACATAACCGTTGTATCCGCCGGAAGAATTGATGATGACGGCGTATTTTTTCTTTTTCATCATTTCTTCAGCGCGGGCAAAACAGTTGTTCATGTAAATTTGGTCGGCGTCTATTTTGAAAATGAAGCCGTTGCGGAAACGGGCCAGCCGACGGCAGATTTTGTAGCCGAATTCATAATAGGCGGCCAGGGTGTTTTCCGGTTTGACTTTGCCTGACCGGTATTCGGGAGCGTGCTGGGTGAATACTTTATGCGGATAGCGGCGGATAATGAACTTTTTTTCCAGCCGGTTATTCTTTATGTATCGGCGGACAAGTTCCAGACTCGAATCTTCTATGTCGGAATAAATCAGCACGATTATGTCCGTCATGCCAATAACCGACATCAGGCAGGGGATGATGGTGTTTTCTTCGTTGTAGAGCCGCAAAAAACCGATTTTTACAGGCTTGCGAAAGGCCAGAAGTAAGTATCTCAGTTTTAGCAAAAGTCTGATGGTTTTCTTTTGCAAAAAATTGTAAAAATTAAGCCGATTGTTCTTTTTGTTGTTTTTTTTCATGATTGTATATTAAAAAGGATCGTTTTTTTGCTGTTTTTGTTTTGCCCCGGCATATGATTGATAGTTTTTTGATAAACAAAAGTTTTTGATTGAACTTTCCGTTTTAACGTTATACTTTTGGTCAGCAGCAAAAAAACGATCCTTTTTCTGAGGCGGTTTTTATCCGCATCTGTTTTCTTCTTTCTTCCCTTTTTTCTCTTCTCTTTTCCTTTCTTTTTTCCGTCTTTTTTTGTTTTGCCGTTTTCTTTCCTCTTTCTCCTTCTTTTTATCCTTTCTCGCTTTTTCTTCTCTTTTCCCTCTCTTCTCTCTCTTTTGCTTTTCCCTTCCTTTTTTCTTTTTTTGTCTTCGGTTTACCCCCTTTGACTTATGAGCGGCGCAGGAAAAACCTTCCGGTAAACGGAGAGAAACGCAGCCGCGAAACGGTTTGAACATATTCCTGCCCGAAGAAGTGTCCGCCGACATTTTTGTATTGTACCCGGCGCAAAATCGGGAATTGTAAAAGATACAAAAAAACTCCCTCCGGTCAGGAGGGAGTTTTTCTTTCGTTTGCGAAAATCTTATTTGATGATCTTCGATACAACGCCGGCGCCTACCGTGTGGCCGCCTTCGCGGATCGCAAATCTCAGACCTTCTTCCATCGCAATCGGGTGGATCAGCTGGGCTTTCATACGGATGTTGTCGCCAGGCATTACCATTTCCGTGCCTTCCGGAAGTTCTACCGCACCCGTAATGTCCGTCGTACGGAAGTAGAACTGAGGACGATAGTTGTTGAAGAACGGTGTATGACGACCGCCTTCTTCCTTCGTCAGAATGTAGCATTCGCATTCAAACTCGGTGTGCGGCGTAACCGAACCCGGAGCCGCCAATACCTGGCCGCGTTCTACTTCTTCTCTCTTCGTACCGCGGAGCAATACGCCGATGTTGTCGCCGGCTTCGCCCTGATCCAGAAGTTTGCGGAACATTTCGATACCCGTGCAGGTCGTCTTCTGCGTCGGTTTGATGCCTACGATTTCAATATCGTCGCCGACATGGATGACACCGCGTTCTACACGGCCCGTTACTACCGTACCGCGGCCCGAAATCGAGAATACGTCTTCAATCGGCATCAGGAACGGTTTGTCTTTCGGACGATCCGGCTGCGGAATGTAGTCGTCTACCGCATTCATCAGTTCAATGATCGAATCGTGACCGATCTTCGCGTCGCCGTCTTCCAAAACTGCCAAAGCGGAACCTTTGACAATCGGAATCTCGTCGCCCGGAAAACCGTAAGAGCTCAGCAAATCGCGGATTTCCATTTCTACCAGTTCCAGAAGTTCCGGATCGTCTACCTGGTCTACCTTGTTCATGTAAACGACAATCGCCGGTACACCTACCTGACGAGCCAGAAGAATGTGTTCGCGCGTCTGCGGCATCGGACCGTCAGCCGCCGATACGACCAAAATCGCACCGTCCATCTGCGCCGCACCCGTAATCATGTTCTTTACATAGTCCGCGTGACCCGGGCAGTCTACGTGCGCATAGTGACGCTTCGCCGTTTCGTACTCTACGTGTGAGGTCGAAATGGTGATACCGCGAGCCTTTTCTTCAGGTGCCTTGTCAATCTGATCATAGGCCGAAAACTCCGCGCCGCCCTGTTCCGCCAATACTTTCGTGATCGCGGCCGTCAACGTCGTCTTCCCGTGGTCTACGTGACCGATCGTCCCGATGTTGCAGTGCGGCTTGCTTCTTTCAAATTTCTCTTTTGCCATCTGTGCTTCTTCCTAAAAAAATTATTTTATTAAAAACTTTTCCGGAGCGGCCGCGGAAACGCCGCAAACCGCCCCGAAAACATTCACTTATGCTTTAAGCGTTCTTCGCTTTTACCTTTTCGGCAATATCGTTCGGAACTTCCGCATAATGGTCAAAGACCATCGTGAACTGAGCGCGTCCCTGAGAAAGCGAACGCAGCGTATTGACGTAACCGAACATGTTGGCGAGCGGAACCTGAGCGTCAATCACCCGGGCATTCGCACGCTGATCCATGCCGTTTACCAAACCGCGGCGGGAATTCAGGTCGCCGATGATGTCACCCATGTATTCTTCAGGGGTAACAACTTCCACCTTCATGATCGGTTCCAACAGCTTCGGGCTGGCCTGGCGCATACCTTCGCGGAATGCGGCGCGGGCAGCGATTTCAAAGCACATAACGTTGGAGTCGACTTCGTGGTAGGCACCGTCATACAGGTTGCACTTGACGCCGGTTACCGGATATCCGGCGATAACGCCGGCATCCATGGCACTGCGCAAACCTTTTTCGACGCCGGGGATATATTCCTTCGGAACATTACCGCCGACAACGGTATTTTCAAATTCAAACCCGGTGTAGCCTTCCAAGGGTTCAAATTTGATCTTGACCTTCGCGAACTGACCGGCACCACCCGACTGTTTCTTGTGGGTGTATTCGATATCGCAGGGTTTAGTAATCGTTTCGCGGTAAGCGACCTGCGGTTCGCCGACATTGCATTCGACCTTGAATTCACGCTTCAGACGGTCGACGATAATGTCGAGGTGCAGTTCGCCCATGCCGCGGATGATGGTCTGTCCGGAATCCGGATCGGAAGAAACCTTAAACGACGGGTCTTCCATTGCCAGACGGGACAGAGCCAAGCCCATTTTTTCAACGTCGGCCTTGGTTTTCGGTTCAACCGCCAGTTCAATAACCGGATCCGGAAATTCCATGTTTTCCAGAATGATCGGATTAGCCTGGTCGCACAAAGTGTCACCGGTGGTGGTATCCTTCAGACCGGCCAGAGCGATAATATCGCCGGCATTGGCCTCTTTGAGGTCCTCACGCTTGTTGGAATGCATCAGCAGCATGCGGCCGACACGTTCCTTTTTGTCTTTGACCGAGTTGTAGATATAGGTACCGGCCTGCATGGTGCCCGAATAGATGCGGACGAAAGTCAGCGAACCGACGAACGGGTCGTTCATGATCTTAAAAGCCAGAGCCGACAACGGTTCTTTGTCATCGGGGTGACGAACGATCACTTCATCGCTGCCGGGTTTAACCCCTTCGGTCGCCGGAATGTCGAGCGGCGACGGCAGATAGTCGATAACCGCGTCCAGAAGCGGCTGAACGCCTTTGTTCTTGAAAGCGGTACCGCAGCAAACCGGAACGAAGCTCTGCGACAAAGTCCCCTTGCGGATGCACTTTTTCAGGGTTTCTACCGGAATTTCCTTGCCTTCCAGGTAATCTTCCATAGCCTGTTCGTCTTCTTCGACCGCCATTTCAACCATTTCGGCATGATACTGCTCGGCTTTTTCTTTCAAATCGGCCGGAATATCCTGAATTTCGATCGGAGAATCGGCTGTATCACCGGTATAGATGATTGCCTTCATCTGCAGCAGATCGACAACGCCGCGGAATGTATCCTCCTTGCCAATCGGCAGCTGGATGGGAACTGCATTGCACTTCAGACGATCTGCAATCATGTGCAACACATTGACAACGCCGCGGAATTCCGCTTCGGCGCCGATCGGCAGCTGAATGGCCATCGGGCGGGCGCCCAGACGGTCTTTGATCATATCCAGACAGCGGTAGAAGTTGGCGCCGATACGGTCCATCTTGTTGCAGAAGCAAATTCTCGGAACCTTGTATTTATCGGCCTGACGCCATACGGTTTCGGACTGAGGTTCGACACCGGCAACCGAATCGAAAACGGTGATGGCACCGTCGAGCACGCGGAGAGAGCGTTCGACTTCAACCGTGAAGTCAACGTGTCCCGGGGTATCGATAAGATTGATTCTGTGTCCTTTCCAGAAGCAGGTGGTGGCAGCCGAAGTAATGGTAATGCCGCGTTCCTGTTCCTGTTCCATCCAGTCCATGGTGGCGGCGCCTTCGTGTACCTCACCGATCTTGTGGGTTTGACCGGTATAGTAAAGAATGCGTTCGTTGGTGGTGGTTTTACCGGCATCAATATGCGCCATGATACCGATGTTTCTGTATAAACCCAAACTGTGTGTACGAGCCATTGCGCTATTCCCTCAGACTTAGAACTTGTAGTGAGAGAAAGCTTTGTTGGCTTCGGCCATCTTATGGGTGTCCTCGCGTTTCTTAACGGCGGCACCGCGGTTGGCGGCAGCATCAAGCAGTTCGTTGGCCAGCTTTTCGGTCATGGTGGTTTCCGAACGTTTCAGAGCGGCGGCAATGATCCAGCGGATCGCCAGCGCCTGACGACGGTCGGCACGAACTTCGCACGGAACCTGATAAGTGGCACCGCCGACGCGGCGGGATTTTACTTCCAGAACCGGCTTAACGTTTTCGATCGCTTCGCCGAAAACGGTCAGGGCATCCTGTTTGGTTTTGGCAGCCAGAATGTCGAATGCCGAATATACGATTTTTTCGGCAACGGCTTTCTTACCGTCTTCCATAACGTTGTTAATAAACTTTGCAACTACCTTATCATGGTATTTTGCATCGGGCAGCACAATTCTTTTTTCTGCACTGTGACGACGTGACATAACTTACCCCTCCCTATTTCGGTTTCTTGGCGCCGTACAGAGAACGACGCTGACGACGTTTGGCAATACCCTGAGTATCCAAAGTACCGCGGATGATATGGTAACGAACACCAGGCAAGTCTTTTACACGGCCTCCTTTAATCAGCACCACTGAGTGTTCCTGAAGATTATGACCTTCACCAGGGATATAGCTGATTACTTCAAAGCCGTTTGTCAGCCGAACGCGAGCCACTTTACGCAAAGCGGAGTTCGGCTTTTTCGGGGTCGTCGTGTAAACCCTTGTGCAAACACCGCGTTTCTGTGGGCAAGCCTTCAAGGCCGGGACCTTGTTTCTTTTCACTTTAGGTGTTCGTGATTTACGAATTAACTGACTAATTGTAGGCATCACAAATTTCCTTATGTTAAATTAAATACAATACATAAAAAGCCGCCCTGCGGCAGACGAATCTGCACGCACGACGCGAAAACTCTTATTTTTCAGCATTTCCGGCGCCTTTCGGAAACCGGATTTGAGCGCATACTAATGTTTATTTGTTTGAGAGTCAACCGTTTTTTTTACGTGCGGAACGCTTTTGCCGGCAGCGGCGGCAAAAAGTTTCCGACCGGCTTTTTCACCCGCGCCGTTTGAACCGGAAACATCCGCCGCACCGGCTGTTTTTTTTACCTAAATTCCGCAAAACACGCAACAGCCGCCGGACATTTTTCAAACAACCGCCCAAGATGCGAAATAATCTTCGCAAACAAAAATTCCGGCACGCCACCTCTCCCGCTGCTTGCAAAATACATTTGTGCATGTTTGGAAAAATGCTTGCTTTCCGAATCAAATAATAATATCCTCTGCTATATTTTAATGCTGTTTTTTAAGGACTACGCAATAATGTCAAACACCGATATCGAATCTGCGCGCCGAACCATTGACAAGGAAATCGACGCCCTTCGCATCATGGAAAGCGAACTTGACGAAAACCTGACCAAGGCGCTCGACATGATGCAGTCCGTCAAAGGACGCGTCATCGTCACCGGAATGGGAAAATCCGGACACATCGGCCAGAAAATCGCGGCAACGCTGGCTTCGACCGGCACGCCTTCGTTTTTCGTCCATCCGGCGGAAGCCAGCCACGGCGACCTGGGCATGCTGACCAACGAAGACGTGGTGCTGGCCATTTCCAACGGCGGAGAATCCAAAGAACTGTCCGACATTCTGATCTACTGCAAAAGATACGGTATCCCGCTCATCTCAATGACCAAAAACCCGGACAGCACGCTCGGCAAAGCGGGAGACATCGTGCTTCGGCTGCCGGACGCCGGGGAAGCCTGCCCGCTCGGACTGGCGCCGACGTCTTCCACCACCGCCCTAGTGCTGGGCGACATTCTGGCAATTGCGCTGATGGAACGCAAAGGCTTTTCCAAAAGCAATTACAAGCAGCGTCATCCGGGCGGAAAGCTCGGCGCCATTCTGCAAAAGGTTTCCGACCTGATGCACACCGGCGACGAGATGCCGATTTTAGACGAACATGCAGCTCTGCGTCAGATTATCCTGACCATGTCGTCGAAAATGCTCGGCTGCGTCGGCATCATCAACGAAAACGGCGATTTGAGCGGCATGATTACCGACGGCGACCTGCGCCGGGCAATGGCCAGTTCACTGGACAATGACCTGTTCGGAAAAACCGCCGAAGATATCATGACCAGGAATCCGAAAACGACTTCTCCCGACACTTTGGTTGCCGAAGCGTTAAACGTCATGAACACGACCGGCAAGGGAATAACCCAGCTGTTCGTCGTTGACGGCAAAAAGCCGATCGGCGTCATCCACATGCACGACTGCCTGCGTGCGGGCTTTACGGTGGAAGAAAAGAAAACTCCGGCTAACGATTCAGAACATAACAAGGTAGCATAATTGTTTGATTTTAAAAAATTAGACGTTTTCTTTGCCGAAGACAGCCTGAAAAAGAAAGGCCGGGAAAACGACAGGAACATTGTCCGCCGTACCGTACGGCTGGTCAAGCTGCTGCTGCCGGCAGTTGCCGCGGCTCTGGCCGGACTGCTGATCGTTTTGCCGGGATTGCAGGACCGCAGCGGCGACCTTCAGCTGAACATTGCCAAACCCAAAGACGGCGAACTGGAAAAACTGCACATGGAAAACACAGTTTTTTACGTTACCGACGACGCCAACCGGGTTAACAACTTTACCGCCGACACCATCGACGAAACCGAACCGGGTTCAAAGCTGATCAAACTGATCCGGCCGGAAGGGCTGCTGCCTTCTTCCGACGACCGGTGGATCAGCGTCAAATCGCCGGTCGGCTTTTATGATCAAAACAAAAAACTGCTGTGGCTCGACGACAACGTCAGGATGGTTTACAGCGACGGCATGACGGCAACCACCGAGACCGTCTTTTACGACAGCGCCGCAGCCAAAGCCTACAGCGTCACCCCCGTTTTTTCCGAAGGATATTTCGGCACCCTGCGGTCGGAAGGCTTTGAATATTACAAAGACAGAAAGGTAATCATATTTACCGGCAAGTCAAAAATCGTCATTCGTCAGGAAGAGTTTGAGGAAGAGGAAAAATGAGAAAATTCTGGCTGATTGCATTGCTGAGCGTTCTCCGCATTTTTCCCGCCGCCGCGTATGACATCACCATTACGGCGGAAAAAAGGGTGGAAGTTTATCAGGACGAAAAAAAGGCTGTGGCCGTCGGCAACGCGGTCGCGGTTAAACCCGGAATGACGGTCAAAGGCGAAAGGCTGACCGCATATTTTACCCAAACCGGCGGCGAAAACGGGGAGAAAAAGACTTCCGTCACCGATATGACGGCAGAACAAAACGTCAGCCTGCACATGGAAAAGGCCGACGCTTTCGGCGAACGGATGGAGTATCACGTAAAAGACGACTATATGGTGATTAAAGGCAAACCGGCCCTGATTAAAAACGACAAGGCAAAGATCACCGCCGACGGGAACATCACCTATTATCCGGGCAGGAACAAAGCCGTTGCCCGGGACAACGTCATTGCCGACAACGGCAAAAACAAAATCTATTCCGAAGTGATGGAAACATATTTCAAAAAAGACGCGGAAGGCAACCCGGCATTGCAGCGGGTGGAAATTCCGCAAAACCCGAAAATCGTCACCCAAGACGGCACGGTAACGGCCAAAACCGGCATATATTATCCCGACAAAGGCAAAGTTTATCTTTATGAAAACGTCGTCATCAACCAAAACGGCAACATCTTAAAAGGTGACAAAGCCGAAACCGACCTCAACACCGGCATCAGCAAAGTATTGTCCGGACAGTCGAGAGTTTCCGGCATATGGTATGAAGAAGAATAAAAAATTAAGGAAGCAGGAAAACATGTTTGACAAAAACGGCAGTTCTACTCTGGAAATCTTCAATATCGGCAAAAAATACAAAAACCGGCCGGTGCTGCGCAACGTTTCCCTAAACGTGCGCCGCGGCGAAGCGGTCGGTCTGCTGGGACCGAACGGCGCCGGCAAAACCACCTGCTTTTACTGCGTTACCGGGTTGATCACGCCCGATTACGGCGACGTTCACATCGACGGGCAGGACATCACCAACATGCCGATGTACCGCCGCGCGCGGATGGGAATCGGCTACCTGCCGCAAGAGGCCTCCATTTTCCGTTCGCTGAGCGTTGAAGACAACATCAAGGCCATTCTTGAAATCGTGGTCGAAGACGAAGACAAGCGGGAAAACATGCTGGAAGAGCTGCTGTCGGAATTTTCCATCGCCCATCTGCGCAAGTCTCCGGCGATGGCACTTTCCGGCGGCGAAAGAAGACGTTTGGAAATTGCCCGCGCATTGGCCAGCCAGCCGAATTTCATTCTGCTTGACGAACCGTTGGCCGGTATTGACCCGATTGCCGTCGGCGAAATCAGATCGCTCGTTTCGCAGTTGAAACACCGCGGACTCGGCGTTTTGATCACCGACCACAACGTGCGCGAAACTCTTGACATTACCGACCGCGCCTATATTCTTCACGGCGGCACGGTGCTGATGGAAGGCACGCCGGAAGAAATCGTCAACAACGAAGAAGTGCGGAAAGTCTATCTCGGCGACAACTTCTCGATGTAACCTCCCGAGGCGCGCAGGAAAAAGGTGCGGACGGGAAAAAGTACGCATACGGGAAAAGTGCACATGCGCGGAAAGACGGTCATGCGCAAAAAAGGGAAAACGACGGACGTTTTTTTAAGGAAACGAAAGGCTGCAAAGAATGGGCATTATTGCGGGAACGGCGTTTTTTTAATCCCGCGTCTTAACGTTTTTTTAAGTTAATTATTCCAAAACTGTAGTTGAAATCTTCGTTTTATATGCTAGAATAAAGTTTCAAAATTCAATTTATCAATTATATTTTGCAAGGAAAAATTATGAAAATCACACTTACAGGTAAACAGGTAGATATCGGGGACAGATTGCGTTCTCATATCGAAGAAAACGTTCTGAATTCGGTAACTAAGTATTTCAGCGATCCGATCGGCTGCAATGTTGCTTTTTCCAAAGAAGGTGATGAATTTTCAGCCGAAGTTACCGTTCATCCTGCAAAAAATATCGTATTGAAAGGCACCGGCACCGCCGGCGATCCCTATACCGCGTTTGACAACGCCAACAGCCACATCGCCGTTCGTCTGAGCAAACACAAAAACCGTCTGAAAGACCACAAGAGCAAAACCGGTCTGGCCGAACTGGCTTCCGAAGCCGTTTTCCCGGTCATCGAAACCGAAGACGAAATGGACATTGACGTCAACGCCCCGCTGACCATTGCCGAAACCGGCGC
>OLWF01000655.1_pt1 | contig 14273 bp, 9 predicted proteins | sample 1644131 | NCBI WGS metagenome assembly OLWF01 (sample SAMEA103958163, study PRJEB25191) | human gut metagenome
ATTATAGTCGTTGATATCATATGGCTGCTGGTGATTTTCGTGACTGGGTTTTCCTCTGTGCGCGTCAATTTTCAGTATGCCGATACGGATTATCTGTATGTACTGCCTGTGGATAGCGTGGCGGACGAACCGTTGCGGGTACGTTATAATGTGCCTCAAATCAATGATGAATTTGCTGAGACTTGTGGTTTGTTGTGGCGGCATGCCCAGATTAATCTGCTGGATGTGGCAGTAGATGAGGCAGGTGTGCTTACACCCTCTTTCATTATTTTAGAACCGGATTATCTGCTTGATATCAGTTCATTGGCAGAATGTTTCAGGGAATATGGTCATCACCCGGCAAACTATATGCTGGCAAGGTTGCAGATGCCCGATAATACCCGTCCTCTTTTGTTGGGTAATATAGCCAACCTTTTTTTGGACGAATGGATTCATGCGGAAAGTGAACCTGACTATCTGGAATGTATGAAGAAAGCGTTCCGCTCATATCCCATTGAACTGGCTGCCTGCGCAGATTTGCGCGACCGGGAGAAAGAACGTGAATTCTTTGCCGACTGTAAACGGCATTTTGATAATATCCGGCAAACTGTTACAGATACTTTCCGGGCTTCGGGGTATGAACTGGACAAAACGGATGCCGTGCTGGAACCGTCTTATATATGTGAGGCGTTAGGTTTGCAGGGACGTTTGGATTATATGCAGCGTGACATGTCGTCTTTCATCGAAATGAAATCGGGTAAGGCGGATGAATATGCTATCCGGGGCAAGGTAGAACCTAAAGAGAACAATAGGGTACAGATGCTGCTGTATCAGGCGGTATTGGAGTATGCCATGGGGAAAGAACATCATCGGGTGAAGCCGTATTTGCTCTATACACGCTATCCGTTGCTCTATCCGGCACGTCCTTCGTGGGCAATGCTGCGCCGGGTAATGGATGTCCGGAACCGTATTGTAGCGAATGAATACGGCATCCAGTTGCGCAATAGTCTGCAATATACGGCAGAGCGTTTGCGCGATATTGCTCCGGGAACTCTGAATGAGCGGCAACTGGATAATACATTGTGGAAACGTTATCTGTATCCTTCCATCGATGCGGTGACACAGAAGATTCATGCGTTGTCTCCATTGGAACAGTCGTATTTCTATGCGTTGTACAATTTTATAACAAAAGAACTCTATACTTCAAAATCCGGTGATGTGGAGTATGAAGGACGCACCGGCGCATCTGCTTTATGGCTTGCTACTTTAGAGGAGAAAAGCGAGAATGGAGAGATTTTATATGATTTGGCGATACGGCAAAATTGTGCGGCGGATATTCATAAACCTTATTTATTGCTGGAGCGTACACATACGGATATTGATACTTTGCCCAATTTCCGGCAAGGAGATGCCATTGTTCTGTATGAGCGGAATGTCAGTGAAGATAACGTTACCAATAAAATGGTGTTTAAGGGGAACATCGAGGAAATTTCCGATTGCAATATCCGTATCAGACTCCGTGCGGCACAACAGAACGCCAGGGTCTTGCCAATGGAAAGCCGCTATGCAATAGAACATGATTATATGGATACCTCTTTTCGCTGCATGTACTGGGGATTGTCGGCCTTTTTGTCTGCAACGAAAGACCGTCGGGATTTGTTGCTGAATCAACGTAAACCGGAATTTGATACTGCCCTTAACGGAGCTATATCGGCTGCTGCCGATGATTTTGTACGCATTACTTTGAAGGCGCAAGCTGCTAAAGACTATTTCTTGCTGGTAGGTCCGCCGGGAACCGGTAAGACCTCTCGCGCTCTGCGCAGCATGGTAGAGGCTTTTTATAGGGAAGGGAAAGAAATACTTTTGCTTTCATATACTAACCGGGCAGTGGACGAGATATGTAAGATGTTGACAGCCATTACACCGGAGGTCGACTTCATACGTATCGGCAGTGAACTTTCCTGTGACGGCGTGTATCGTCCGCATTTGATAGAAAACGTGTTGGAGTCTTGCTCTACACGCCGGGAGGTGCAGGAGCGTATGGCGCGTTGCCGAATTTTTGTGGGAACGGTTGCTACACTGTCTGCCAAGACCGAATTGTTCCGTTTGAAGACTTTTGATGTGGCCTTGATAGATGAGGCTACCCAGATATTGGAGCCGCAACTTTTGGGATTGCTTTGCATGCGCGGTGTTACCGGCGGGAATGCTATAGGGAAATTTGTCCTGATAGGTGACCATAAACAATTGCCGGCTGTTGTACTCCAGTCATCGGAGCAATCGGAAATTCAGGATGAAGGTTTGCGGGGCATCGGTTTGCATAACTTGAAAGATTCTCTTTTTGAACGTCTTTATCGGAATGCCATTGGGCAACAGGCGGTTGACGGTCGGCAAACCTCTGCTTTCAACTCCCGGTTTTCAGCTTTCAATTCTTTTGATATGCTTTGTCGTCAGGGACGTATGAATGTAGAAGTTGCAGCTTTTCCGAACCGTGCTTTCTATGGCGGGTTGTTACAGCCGGTAGGATTGGAACATCAGACAGGGGTTCTTAAACTGTCTCCTGAACTTTCTGCTGATGAATTTGCCGCTTTGCTGACCCGGCGGGTAGCTTTTCTTCCGTCCGTTCCCGAACCGCCTATGCAGTCGGCAAAGATGAACCGTTCGGAAGCAAAAATCGTAGCCGGATTGGCTGCTGCTGTCTATCGGCAGTATACATTTGCCGAGGGATGCTTCAGCGCAGCTTCTACTTTGGGAGTAATAACCCCTTATCGTAGTCAGATAGCTTTGATAAAGAAAGAAATAGAAGCTTTGGGAATTCCAGCCTTGAATGAAATCCTGGTAGATACGGTGGAGCGTTTTCAGGGAAGTGAACGCGATGTCATCATTTACTCTTTCTGTGTGAACAGGTTGTCTCAGCTGAGATTTCTTGCCAATCTGACAGAGGAGAACGGAATACGGATAGACCGTAAGCTGAATGTGGCTTTGACCAGAGCACGCAAGCAGATGTTTATAATCGGAGTCCGACAATTGTTGGAGCAGAATCCAATCTATGCGCAACTGTTGAAAAGTTGTGATTCATAAGGTACGAAACGTTTCCTATTGCCGTAGATTGCAGCTATTTCTTCATTTAATAAATCTTAAATATTTTCTTTCTCTTTATATACTTTATTAATAACATCGTGTGTTATAAAGCCTTATCTTTGCAGCACGTTTTTTTCATAGAGATTTAGATTTAAGGTTAGAAGAATTGTGGAAGTCGTGAGACTTCCCTTTTTTTATCCCTTAATTCTTGTTCTCTTAGAATTTGCCGACAAATCTTATATTGCTAAGAGGATATAAAAAAAAGCTCTTTCATGCGAAAGAGCTTTTTTTTATATCTATATATTCTGTCTGTATCAGTTCAGTACGATGGGTTTGTATTTCGGTACCAGAAGCTTCATGATGCACCAGCCGATAAGGTAAGCAACGGCACAGATGCAGAATATGATGAAGTATCCGGCTGCCTTGCCTTCGAATCCCATGAATATCATCTGGGTTTCATCAGCGTAAGTAAACAGTGTGCCCGAACCTTTGTTGATGAGGAACGAGCCGATACCGCCCGCCATACCTCCCAATCCGGTAATGGTAGCTACCGCACTTTTGGGGAACATATCGCCCACTACGGAGTAGATGTTGGCAGACCAGGATTGGTGAGCTGCTCCGGCAATACCTATAATGATAATCGGATACCAATAGGAGTATTCTCCTAACGGTTGTGCAAATAGTGCGAGTAACGGGAACAAAGCAAAGATGAACATGGCTCGCATGCGGGCTGCATACGGATTCATACCGGTTTTGTTTATGATGATGGTAGGCAGTTTTCCACCATAGATAGACAGCATGGTAATGGCATAAAGTACGAATATCAGCAACTGTGCCGTTCCGCTGTCCGAAGAGAATCCGTAGACATCGGAGATGTAGGCCGGAGTCCAAAACAGGAAGAACCACCATACACCGTCGGTCATGAATTTACCGATGGCAAAAGCCCATGCCTGAGGGTATTGGAGACATTCCATAAACGACATCTTTCTTTCAGGCTTTTCAGAGACAGCCTTGTCTTCTTCTCTGAGTTTATCTTGTTCGATATAAGCAATTTCTGCTGCATTGACGCGCGGGTTTTCATGAGGTTTCTTATACATGAACATCCACATGCCCATCCAGACGAATCCTAATCCACCGATGACGATGAATGCCATTTCCCAGCCGTTGCCTACACCGATGCTTTGGAAGTACCGTGCTAAAGAGGGGATGGTGACAGGAGCTATTAAAGCACCTACTGTGGCGCCGGCATTGAAAATGGAAGTCGAGAATGCACGGTCTTTTTTCGGGAAATACTCAGCAGTGACTTTAATTGCTGCGGGGAAGTTTCCGGCTTCACCGACGCTCAATATCACACGGGCAGCGATGAAAAAGTAAACACTGGTAATGGCAATGGTCGATGCTACGGCGCCTGTTGCGGAAATCATGGCAGCGGCATCATGAATGCCCACTACATGTTCGGTTGCCCATCCGCAAACAGCATGCAGGCAAGCTCCTAATGACCATACGAAGATAGCCCAGAGATAACCTTTTTTGGTTCCTAACCAATCGATGAAGCGTCCGGCAAATAAGTTTGCAATGGCATATACTATGGAAAATACGGCTGTGATATCTCCATAATCGGCATCTGTCCAATGGAATTCCGGGGCGATAAAATCTTTCCAGGTAAGTGATAATACTTGTCGGTCGAGATAATTAACTGTTGTCGCGAAGAATAACATGGCGCAAATTGTCCAGCGATAGTTAGACATTTTGCCCAATGTGTTCTGATTTGTACTCATGATAATAGATTTAATTTATAATGTCGCAAAAATACGCGTTCTTGTGTTATGTGTATGTGTAATATTTGGTAGAAATCATGGAGAAAATGACAAAAATAGGCATAGTTGAGAACAACCATGCCTATTTTCTTGTCTACGGATATTATTTCATATCTGTGTATTTGATTTCATCTTTGTCGCTGTACTTCAGGTTCTCACCTCCCATACCCCAGATAAAAGTATAGTTGCTGGTGCCTGCAGCTGCGTGGATGCTCCATTCGGGAGAAGTGATGGCCTGCTCGTTGTGTAACCAAATCAGGCGTTCTTCTTGAGGCTCACCCATTAAGTGGCAGATTGCATTTCCCGGAGCCAGGTTGAAGTAGTAATAGGCTTCCATACGACGTGTGTGAGTATGGGCAGGCATGGTATTCCATACAGAACCCGGAGCAAGCTCGGTAAGTCCCATCTGCAATTGGTTTGTACCGCCGTTTTTCACTCTTTCCAAAACATCTTTTACAATCAGCTGGTTTACGATACGGTCGTTGCTGTCTTCCATTTTTCCGTAATGGTCGGAAATGCCCAAAGCATATTTTTTAGGATTGGCCTTTTGAAGTTTGGCATCGGTTGTAATCAACTGAGTAACGTAAGGTTTGTAAGCCGGAGCCGAGTTGATATAGAATTTGGCAGGGTTGGCAGCATCGTTGCTCTTGAAAGTTACTTCTTTATTGCCACAACCTACATAAAGAGCTTCTTTATACTTCATGGGGTATTCTTTATCGTCTACGGTAACTACTCCATCGCCACCGGTGTTGATAACACCCAACTCGCGACGTTCGAGGAAGTAAGTGATTTCAGGACCCAGTTCACGGAAAGTCTCCAGTTTCAATACTTTGTTTACAGGCATTGCACCTCCGTAAATCAAACGGTCATAGAGGGTATAAGTAACATTGATTTCGTCCGGAGCCATTACTTTGCTCATCATAAAAGAGCTACGGAGACGTTGTGTGTCATAATGCTTTACGTCCAATGGATGGCAGGCTGTCTGCACAGTGTAATTTACTTGGGCGGAAGCCGTAACTGCGGCTGCACCCAACATCAGGGCAATTGCTAATTTTTTCATGTCTGATATAAACTTTAAATATTAATATGCTTAATGATTGCTTTTTTATTTAGCACTCTCTTTAGCTTCTTTTTCACTGCGGACAATGATGCGACGGTTGATGAACATCATGGTTATCGCTACCAGTACCAGCAGTGCAGCACCTACATACGAGAGTTTTACACCTCTATATATAGTCCAGCCGAAGAAAGAAGCGGCAAAGTCGATGGAACCGCCATCAAATCCTTCAGGAATGTGTGCCGTAGGATCGTGTGTTTCGGCATATACCTGATTGGCTGCCAGCGTGAAGTCCGGTGCCATATCGGTTACGAAATACAAACCTAAAATAAGAGTGATAAGACCGATAATAAGTGTCTTCAATACATTCCCTTTAGTAAAGGGCAATATCATCGGAAACAGATAGAACATACCTGCAAGTGAGGCCAATGGCAGGAACTGATTACCCGGCAAGAATACGGCAAGTGCCAGGATAACGGGAATCAGGATAACCGATGCCACCAATGTAGCGGGGTGGCCGATAACCAGTGCCGGGCTCATACCGATATGTACTTTCTTACCGTTGAATTTAGCTTTTACCAGTTCCGAAGTCTTTTCGGAGATAGGCTTCAATCCTTCGATAAACAGAGAAGTGATGCGGGGGATGAGTTCCATTACGGCTCCCATTGTGATACCCAGGAAGAGAACTTTCTTGATGTCGAGTTGGGCTGCCCAGCCTATCAGCATACCTACGATAACTCCCAATACCAGCGGTTCACCTATTACACCGAACTTTTTCTTCATGCCTTCTGCATCGATTTCCAGCTTGGAGAAGCCGGGAATTTTATCTAATGCCTTATTGATAAGTATGGCAAACGGTGTGAAACTCTGGCAGAAAGGCTGGGGAATAGAGATACCGTCCAAATCATAGAACTTTTGGAATTTTTCTGCGGTAAGGTCGGCGCAGACCAATGTAATAATGTAGCAGATGATAGCGGCGAAATAGCCCCATGCCAGATTCTGGCCGGTAACAAAATAAGCCACAGCACCGATGAAGGCGAAGTGCCAATAGTTCCACAAGTCTATGTTTACAGTACGTGTGGTCTTGGTGATAAGCATCAGGAAATTGACGCCTAAGCAGATAGGAATGATAAGCGCACCAACAGCGGTATTATAAGCTACGGCAGCGGCGGCGGGCCATCCCATATCGAATACGTTCAGTTGCAGGTGATACAAATCGGATATGGCTTTCAGAGGAGAATTAAAATTTGTTGTCAGCAGGGCGGTAACTACGCCTAAGCCCACAAAACCGACTCCGACAAAGAGACCTGATTTCAGAGCCTTGCCAAATTTCATACCGATGCACATGCCTATGATTGTAAAAATAATAGGCATCATTACAGACGCTCCCAAAGCGATGATGTAACCGAAAACTTGTTCCATTCTTTATGTGATTTAATTGATAAATGATTATGTTTTACAATAGTACGAATTGAAAATCGGGGTCAAAAATAAGACCTTTTCCTAATTAATCAAACTGTAAAGGCATAATAAATAGTAAATAAGGATGATTTTGGACAAATTTGTCGTTATCGTGCACAAATTTGTTCGTTTTCGTACACGAAAATCAAAAAGTGCACAGGTGTTTGGAAAGAAACATCTACTTTTGTTTCGTGAAAAATTATAAGGTCTAATACCCAAAAAGAACAACTACATGAAAAAGAACTTTATTTGTAATTTTATTCTATCCGGTTTATTGTTGTTTTCTCCTTTAAGCATGTTTGCACAGCGTGTGGATTCAAACTTGCCGTGGTCGGTACGTATGGTGGAGTCCGAAATGATTCGTTGTCCGGAATCCTGGCAGTTGGACTTTCAGCCTAAATTGAAATGGGATTACTGTCACGGGCTGGAATTGCAATCCATGCTGGATGTGTATGACCGCTACGGTAATCGGAAAATCTATGATTATGCTTTGGCTTATGCCGATACAATGGTAAATGCAGATGGTACTATCAAAATGTACAAACGTGAGGAGTATAGCCTTGACCGTATAAACTCCGGTAAATTTATATTCCGCATCTATGAACAGACGAAAGATGAGAAATATAAGAAAGCGCTTGCATTGATGAGAAGTCAGCTCGATGAGCATCCCCGGAATGCCGACGGCGGCTTTTGGCATAAGAAGATTTATCCGAATCAGGTATGGTTGGATGGTATTTATATGGGAGCGCCTTTCTATGCGGAATATGCTTTCCGTAACAATCAGGTAGATGATTATGCGGATGTTATCAATCAATTCTTGATGGCGGCCCGTCATACTTACGACCCGAAAAATGATGTGTACCGCCATGCTTGTGACGTAAGCCGTAAAGAGCGTTGGGCCGATCCTGTTACCGGACAATCAAAGCATAGCTGGGGACGCGCTATGGGCTGGTATGCCATGGCCTTTGTAGATGCTTTGGATTTCATTCCGAAACATGAAGCGGGCCGTGATTCCATGTTGGTTATCTTTAATAAAATAGCTTCTCAGATAAAGCGTTTGCAAGATTCCAAGACCGGTTTGTGGTATCAGGTGTTGGACAAGAGTGGAGCACCGGGTAATTATCTGGAGTCTTCCTGTTCTACTATGTTTGTATATTCTCTGTTCAAGGGTGTGCGTAAAGGGTACATTGACAAATCCTATCTGGAAGTAGCAGTTAAAGGATATAAGGGCATCCTTGACAACTTTATAGAAGTGGATAAAAACGGTGTGGTAAGCATCACAAAGGCTTGTGCCGTAGCAGGACTTGGCGGAAAGGTCTATCGTTCGGGAGACTATGATTATTATATCAATGAAACTATCCGCAACAACGACCCAAAAGCTGTAGGTCCGTTTATTCTTGCATCATTGGAGTGGGAACGTCTTCAGGACGTGAAAGTGATTGTTAACCGGAAATGATAGCGAAAGTAACTATGAAAGCACTGTGTAGTTTTATAATAGCCCTGCTTTGCGGGGTCGGTTCGTTATCCGCGGCGCAGCAGTGGAAAGATACGATTGTTGTAGCCCGTGACGGCACGGGAGATTACCGTACACTGACCGAAGCAATGGAGGGTATCCGCGCCTTTATGGATTATAAGGTGACGGTTTTGGTTAAAAAGGGTGTATATAAGGAAAAGGTTATTCTTCCTTCTTGGTTGGAAAACGTCGATTTCATCGGTGAGAATGTAGAAAATACGATTATCACCTACGATGATCATGCCAATATAAATAAGATGGGAACTTTCCGTACCTATACTTTGAAAGTGGAAGGAAGTTCCATCACTTTTAAGAACTTGACGATAGAGAATAATGCTGCACGGCTGGGGCAGGCAGTTGCGCTTCATACGGAAGGTGACCGCTTGGTCTTTATCAATTGTCGCTTTTTGGGCAATCAGGATACTATTTACACCGGTGCAAAAGGTACTCGTCTCTGCTTCCTGAATTGTTATATTGAAGGTACTACCGATTTTATTTTCGGTCCTTCTACGGCATTGTTCCATAATTGCACGATTCATAGTAAAGCCAATTCGTACATCACGGCAGCTTCCACTCCGAAAGACATTGAAGTGGGATATGTTTTTAAGAACTGTAAGCTGACTGCCGCACCGGACGTTGATAAGGTTTATTTGGGGCGTCCGTGGCGTCCCTATGCAGCTACAGTGTTCATTAACTGCGAGATGGGTAAACATATCTGTCCGGCAGGATGGGATAATTGGCGTAATCCGGAGAATGAAAAAACAGCCCGTTATGCTGAATATGGTAATACGGGAGAGGGGGCTGATAATACAAATCGGGTAAAATGGGTAAAGCAACTGACCCGGAAGGATGTTGCAAAATATGAGGAAGCGGATTATCTTTTCAAGATATGCAGTGAATGGAAACCGTAAGTTTATCTTACGGTTTCAGAAAATCCGCTCTCATAGGACTGAAGCAGTCGATTAATATACCGGCTTCCAGACAAGTGCATCCATGTTCGGCATCCGGTTCGATATAAACACCGTCGCCAGCCGATACGATTTGTTTTTCACCGTTAACCGTGAATTCAAATTTACCGCTTGCCACATAAGTTGTTTGAGTATGATAATGGGTATGCGGTGTACCTACTGCACCTTGTTCAAATTTAACCTTGACGAGCATTACCTGACCGTCGTATCCCAAAATCTGACGAACAACGCCTTCTCCGGCGGGTTCCCATGCTTTCTCGTTTTCGAGAATGAATGCATTGCTTCTTGTTCTTTTCATTGTGTGAATGATAATTTTACTGATACAAATATAGCGATAAATAATAAGTTTGAAAAACCATGAAAAGTAAATTGATTCTGTTATTGACAGCTTTTTTCTTGTGTTCCGCTTTCAAGGCCGATAAGCCGGTAATTACCATTTTTATGATTGGTGATTCTACGATGTCAAATAAGTCGTTGGTGGGCGGTAATCCCGAAAGAGGGTGGGGGCATGTCCTGCCCGGTTTCTTTTCTGAAGACATACGGGTGGATAATCATGCCATGAACGGACGCAGTTCCAAGAGTTTTATCGATGAGGGACGCTGGGACAAAGTGCTTTCACTGATAAAGAAAGGCGATTATGTTTTTATTCAGTTCGGGCACAATGACGAAAAGCCCAAAGCCGACCGCCATACAGACCCGGGAACAACCTTTGATGCCAACCTGCGTAAGTTTGTTAATGAGACTCGTGCGAAAGGCGGTATTCCTGTTCTGTTCAACTCCATTGTGCGCCGTAACTTTGGTACGGCCGATAATAAAGCCGTAGCGGAAGCTATTCTTCAGGATGATATTCGCAAGGGAATCAATCCTGATGCCAAACAAGACGCTTCTCAGGAAAAGAATGTGGTGGAAGGAGACAAACTGATTGATACGCACGGAGCATATCTGGATTCTCCGCGCAATGTAGCAAAAGAGTTGAATGTTCCTTTTATTGATATGAATAAACTCACCCACGATTTGGTAGAAGGCTTGGGGCCGAAAGAATCGAAGAAACTCTTTATGTGGGTGCCCGCCAACACAATTGCTGCCATGCCTAAAGGTCGTGAAGACAATACTCACCTCAACATATACGGTGCACGTGTCATAGCCGGTATTACAGTAGATGCCATTGCCAAAGAAGTGCCGGAATTGGCAAAATATGTCCGCCATTATGATTTCGTGGTAGCTCAGGATGGCAGTGGCGATTTCTTTACTGTACAGGAAGCTATTAATGCTGTACCCGATTTCCGTAAAAATGTACGCACCACGATATTGGTGCGTAAAGGCGTATATAAAGAAAAACTGATTGTGCCCGAGAGCAAGATTAATATCTCTTTGATAGGACAGGAAGGAGCTGTCATATCCTATGACGACTATGCCAATAAGCAGAATGTCTTTGGAGAGAACAAAGGTACGTCCGGTTCATCTTCCTGTTATATCTATGCGCCCGATTTTTATGTGGAGAATATCACGTTCGAGAATACATCCGGTCCGGTAGGGCAGGCTGTTGCCTGTTTTGTCAGTGCCGACCGTGCTTATTTCAAGAACTGCCGTTTTCTCGGATTTCAAGATACACTCTATACGTATGGGAAGGGAGTGCGGCAGTATTATGAAGATTGTTATATAGAGGGTACGGTCGATTTTATATTTGGTTGGTCTACGGCGGTATTCAACCGTTGCCATATTCATAGTAAACGTGACGGGTATGTCACGGCTCCTTCTACCGATGAAGGACAGAAATACGGCTATGTATTTTATGACTGCAAATTAACAGCGGATGCCAACGTGAAGAATGTTTATTTGTCCCGTCCGTGGCGTCCTTTTGCTCAGGCTGTGTTCATTCATTGCGATTTAGGAAAGCATATTCTTCCGGTCGGTTGGCATAACTGGAATAAGAAAGATGCTGAGAAAACCGTTTTCTATGCAGAGTATGACAGCTATGGCCCGGGTGCTAATCCTAAAGCCCGCGCTGCTTTCTCCCATCAGTTGAAAGATACGGAAGGATATGAAATAGAGTCCGTTCTTGCCGGTACTGACGGTTGGAATCCGATTGCTAACGGCAATGCATTGGTAAACATTAAACGTTGATTGATAAAACAATTCTGATATGGTAAAGAATAAAACAATATTGGGTGTTCTTACTCTGCTATTGGGTTTGGCATTGACTGCCAGTGCGGAAAATTATCCTTACAGGAGCGATGTACTTTGGGTTACCGTACCCAATCATGCCGATTGGCTCTATCAGACAGGGGAGAAAGCTACCGTAGAAGTACAATTCTATAAATACGGCATCCCGCAGGATGGTGTAACTGTCTGTTATGAACTTGGAGATGACATGATGCCTTCGGATACGAAAGGCTCTGTTACGTTGAAGAATGGTAGAGCCGTTGTTACTATCGGCACAATGAAGCAACCCGGATTCCGGGATTGCCGTTTACAGGCTACTATCGCAGGAAAAACTTATAAACATCATGTAAAGGTAGGTTTTTCGCCCGATAAACTTCAACCTTATACGAAGATGCCTGCCGATTTCGATGAATTCTGGGATAAGAGTAAGTCTGAAATTGCAACTTTCCCTTTGTTGTATACGAAAGAGCGGGTTGAAAAGTATTCTACCGACAAGATAGACTGTTACTTGGTTAAACTACAGTTGAACAATCGGGGACAAAGTATTTACGGCTATTTAACCTGTCCCCGGAATATGCAAAAAGGTGCTTGCCCGGTAGTGCTTTGTCCGCCGGGTGCAGGAATCAAAACAATCAAAGCCCCTCTTCGTCATAAATACTATGCAGAGCAGGGATGTATCCGTTTTGAGATGGAGATACATGGACTCAATCCGGAGATGTCCGAAGCGGAGTTCAAGGAAATCAGTAATGCATTCAACGGCAGAGAGAACGGGTATTTATCAAACGGACTGGATAATAAGGATAATTATTACATGAGACGCGTTTATCTGGCATGTGTCCGCAGTATTGACTTTCTAACTTCTTTACCCGAATGGGACGGTAAGAATGTCATTGTGCAAGGGGGTAGCCAGGGAGGTGCTTTGGCATTGATTACCGCCGGACTGGATACACGGGTAACAGCGTGTGTAGCCAATCATCCGGCTTTAAGCGATATGGCAGGCTATAAGGCTGGCAGAGCGGGAGGTTATCCGCATTTCTTCCGTGTAGCAGGTATGGATACTGCCGATAAGCTGAATACAATGGCTTATTATGATGTAGTAAACTTTGCCCGCCGGATAAAAATTCCTACTTACATGACTTGGGGATACAATGATGATACTTGTCCGCCCACTACCAGTTATATCGTATATAATGTGTTGAATTGCCCCAAAGAAGCGCTAATCACTCCTATTAACGAACACTGGACATCTGAAGCTACGGAGTATGGGCATTTACTTTGGATAAAAAGACACCTGAAATAGCGATTGGCCGTTAACGGTCAGTGATTGTTATTAATAAGGTTATCACTGACCGTTAATCCTTATTTCTCATTTCTTTGTTAAAGAACTCCAATACCTCTTCCTGCATCTCCTTGTTAAAGAAATGCTTCTCATCCCATATCTTAGTCACAAGCCTGTCACCGGCATGTTGACTGTCCCATACCGTTCGCATTGTTTGATACGCATCTCTTACTCCTTCTATCGGGAATAACTTATCTTTGCTTCCATTGAAGAAAAGGGCGGGTTTAGGACATGCGATACTTGCCGTATGCGGATAATCCAGATAACGCCTTAAGTTTGGAATAAGCATGGAGTAAGCGGAACCGCCTTTATTCTGATTATTAGTCAGCGTCATCAGATGCTCTGTGGTATTCATCCAGCAGATGGAAGCGGATGCTTTTACACAATCAGTCAGCGCAGCCAGCATCCAGGAACGATAGGCTCCCATCGAGAATCCCAAACAACCGACCCTGTTTTTATCTACCATTGGCAGTGAAGCCAGAAACTCGGCACTACGCACATCATCCATGTTGATAAAAGCCCCCCAGGATGCCCCCATTTGCATGAAATTGGAAGCCAGTGCCTGCTGTCCGTCATAACTTACTCCTTCCTTTCGTCCGCGTTCTCCCCAAAACAGGGCGTCAATAGACAGTACTACGTAACCGTTTTGTGCAAAGTAATCTCCGGTATATTGTCCGTCGTAACAACGGACCACCCAATCTTCGGCATCAGCCGATATTTCCGGTGAGACCCCGAAAGGACGTACCATTTTCTCTTTGCCGATGGAAAAGTGTGCTCCATGATCGTGCAGCATTATCACAGCCGGAAAAGGCCCTTTTCCGTCAGGAACCAATAAATAAGCCGGTATGCGGGACCATTCCGAAACATTAAACCATATCTTGCGGGCTTCATATCCCGC
>OLWF01000659.1_pt1 | contig 14212 bp, 11 predicted proteins | sample 1644131 | NCBI WGS metagenome assembly OLWF01 (sample SAMEA103958163, study PRJEB25191) | human gut metagenome
TTGAAACCAGATTGCCAGAAAATGAATCTTGAGCCAGCTCAGGATTGGTCTCCATGATCATATTTTGATATACTTTGCAAGAATACTCCGTTGGAAAACCTGTATAAATTCCAACGTTCATTCCATTTAATTTATCCACATCGTAACCGCTATCCTCAATTGCTTGATATGATGTTTGTAAAAGTAATCGCTGGTGAGGATCCATTATCTCAGCTTCTTTTGGAGAAATTCTGAAAAACTCATAATCAAAACCATCAATATTTTTTAAAAATGCTGCTTGCCTATAATTTCTATTGGTTTTATTGATATTATGGAAATCCAAATAACTTTCTATATCTTTTTTTCTGCTATCAGGACATTCAGAGACACTATCAATACCCACTATGAGATTATCGAAAAATTCATTAATATTGTCAGCATCTGCAAATCTAGCAGCCATACCTATAATAGCGATGGCTTCATTTCGTTCTGTATGTTTGTTATTCATTTATTTTTACCCTACTAATCGTATATTCTTGAAAAACATCAAAATATCCACTTGAATATAATATATATTTAAACCGATCACACTGCTCTTCTTGAGGTATTCCTTTTGTATTCATTGCAAATAAAAGTGAGTTCAACACTCCTTTTATTTGTTCAAAGCTAACTTCCCATTTTTCATCGACAATAGTTTTTAGCATATTATTTAATTTTATATACGGTAACGCTACATTTTTTTCATAATTTTTTTCATCATAAATATAATTTTTCATTGCGATAAAAGACGAAAGACATTTTTGTATTAATTCCACTCCGGCATGATTGTCACGGCATAATCCGTTACATAGATACATTATAATTTCCCTTATAGCTTGTCTGTCATTTTTATCATCAAAAGAATATGCTTGCAAATTATCTTCATTCGTCATCAGAAGATTCCGTAAGACAGATTGCGGTCCTACTTCCACGAGTGTGAAAACATCTTGCTGTATAACATATTCAATGGTTTGTAGCCATCGTACACTGTTGATAATTTGTTCGGATAATATTTTTATTATGCTATCCTTATTTTTATATGGTTTAGCTGTTGTATTAGAGATGACCGGTAATGTAAAATCTGAATATTCAAATGTCGATAGCATTTTTTGTAACGGAAAAACAACAGGTTTCATCAGTGAACAGTGAAATGGATTTCCTGTATTTAATGGGAAAACTCGTCCGCCTAAATTATCTATATATTCGATTGCATATGCTATAGCTTTTTTATGTCCGGATAATACAATCTGTTCATGTGAATTGTAATTCGCGATTTCTACAGTATGATCAGATGTTGAGACTTCATTGCATATTTTTTGAATTTCTTTAACATCCAACCCCATGACTGCTATCATTATACCTATATCACCCAAATAGCTTCCCATTAATCGGCCTCTTAATTCTGTTAATTTAAGAGCGTCTTCAAACTTAATCACGTTTGCACACACCAACGCTGTAATTTCACCTAAACTATGACCAATTAAGAATTCCGGCTTATGGTCAGCCTGCTGCATCAACACACGGTATGCCGCCACGCCATATGTTAAAATAGCAGATTGTACTTTCTCCATACACGAAAGTTGTTCAATATTATCACCAAAACATAATTGGGGCATATCATATTCCATTACATTACTTGCATAATCAAAAACTTCTCTAGCTGCTGTGTACTGATGATATATCTCTTTGCCCATTCCACCATACTGTGACCCTTGTCCGGGAAAGGCAATAACATATTTTTTCATAATAAATCACCCTTTCTAATGGCTTTTTATATTACGTAGATGTGTTATCAACTATAAGCTTATATAATTCATTCAAAATTATTTCCGCATCTTGAATTACAATGTAATCTGCATATTCAAAAATTTTAGCTTGAGGATCATTATTGATAGCAATTAATACTTTAGCGTTTTTAACGCCTGCCAAGTGTTGCGTTGCACCAGAAATACCGAAAGCTATATAAATATTCGGAGCAATGCTAACTCCCGATTGTCCAATTTGTTGGAATTCATTATTTCCATTTTCCTCAATAATTGCTTTTGTCATCCCTATTTTAACATCACACAGATCCGCAATGTCTTTTAGTATTGTATAATTTTGATTTAGGTTAATCCCTCTTCCAAAGCCAAACACACATTTTGCATTTCCTATTAAATTGTTAGTGTTTTGCTCGTTTTTTGTTTTATCAAGAACTTTAATAGAATTCTTAATTTTTCTATTGTTAGATAACCACGAGTTATGTGTGATTATTGCAGCTTCGAATGTTTTGCAAAAAGAAAAAGCATTGCTTTTAATAACGCATACTTCAATTTGTGTATTCATAGAAATAATTTTTGCAATAAAAGAACCGTTAAGAGCTGTACGACGATATTCCCATTTATCATTAATATTCCGATTAATATCAATACAATCCGCAATATAAGCTGCTTCAGTTTGAGTGGATAAAATTCCGGCAGTATGCCTACTCAAATAGTCATCCATAAAAATGAAAGTATTCCAATGGTACTTTTGACGCTCATTCTGTAATAAATCATTCAGGCTATATGCATTTATTTCTGTCATTTGATAAACCAAAACATATTGGGCGCCATATTTTGATATTTCCTCAATTTTTGATGAGCTGCCTTCATGATCTAAAACAATTAGCCATATTTCATCTTCATCTTTTGAGATTTGACGAAGTTTTGTTAAAACAGCTGGTGCATCTTTTTGCAAATGCTGTTTTGTATTAGAAACAAATACGGTTCGCCGTATTGTTTTAGACATATTTCTACTCCTCACGATTTTTCTTGTTCTTTAATTTTTTCATAAATCATATATGCTATATCTTCACAATTCCCATCAATAACAACAGGGGTTCGTTTTGGAAAAGCATCTTCCAAATCAATAACTTTTGTTTTCGAACCCAAATTGCCGCACAAGTTAATATCGGCACCTATATGAATTGCATTCCAAACGGGAATAATCTTAGAACGTGCGTTTTTTATAGTTCTTAAATTTGTTTTAGGTTCATCAACAGTAAAACCACTAAATGAAAGTACTATTGGTAATGTAGATTCTATTGTTTCAATAAGATTATCCGCATCTCGCTTAAAAACAAGCTTTTTTTCTTTTACAGATAGTAGTTCTTTACAACAAGGCACACATAGAATATCTAAGCGCTCCGCTAAACCATACGGTACTTGCCCTGTTTCACCATCTACTGCTCGATTCCCGCATACAATAAGATCATAATTTCCTATATAATTAATTGCTTTTGCAAGAACATATGTTGTAGCAAACGTATCTGCTCTCGCAAATTTGTGGTCGCTTAATAAAACGGCTTCATCCGCTCCGTAAGTAATGCATTTAATTAATGTTTCTATGCTTTCATCTGGTCCCATGCTAATACATGTGATATGTATATTTGCTATGGCTTTAAGAGAGAGTGCACATTTTAACGCATATAGATCGTATGGATTTATACACCATTTATCGTCAGTATTATTTTTAATATACTTTTCTCTTACTGGCTTAACACATAAGATAATTTTTATCAAAAAGCATGTCCTTTCTTTTTCAAATTAGGCCACAAAGCAATTAACCTTTAATTTCATCAGGTTAATTGCTTTGTGGCTATTTTGTAGACTTTTAGTCTGAAACTCCGTATATTTATTGAGAAGAACGATTCATTATTAATACCATATGCTTGATGATGTTATACGGAATATTGTATCCCGTTGGATTTCTGAAGTGCCTGAATAGATAGTTGATGCGAGGGCATCTCTTAGTTCTCTTTCCACGCTATATTCTTTAGTATATCCGTATGCTCCATGTATTTGTAACGCATCTTTACACGTTTGAACATAACTTTCACTGACGTAAAGCTTAAAGATAGATGCTTCAGAATAGGTGTTTTTCCCCATATCTTTTAGCCGCGCAATATGATACATCATAGCCCGTGCCATTTCGATTCTAACGGACATATCCGCTATCTTATGAGAGACCCCCTGAAAGTCTGCTATATATTTTCCGAATTGTCTACGTTCTTGGGAATATTGAATGCATGACTCCATGACCCGTTGCATGGCTCCAATATGAGGAACAAACTCATAAAATCGTTCATATTCGAGCGCAGACATCATAATCTGATTTCCTTCATGCAATTCACCAAGAATATTAATCGCTGGTACTCTGCAATTTTGGAAAACAACTTCACCTGTAGGACTAGAATCCAATCCCATTTTTTTAATTTCATTAGAAGTGGATACTCCCTCAAAAGCTCGTTCAATAACAAATGCCGTTATTTTTTTTATCGGTGCTTCCTGTGTTACAGCAAAAACGATAAAAATATCTGCTATTGGTCCATTCGATATGAACGTTTTACTTCCATTCAAAATATATTCGTCTTTTTCTAGAATAGCCTTTGTTTGAATCGCGTTTGAATCAGAACCGGCATCCGCTTCGGTAAGCGCAAAGGCACCGATTAAACAACCGTTCATCAAATTATTAATGTATTTTTGCTTAAGTCGTTCAGAACCGAAAAGATAAATAAGATTTTGAGCCATCCACCAATGGTTGTTTACTACAAACGAAAACCCATTGTTCTGACAAGAATACCCCATTGCTTCTATTACTGTCGCACACGTAACATTATTTTCACCTAAGCCTCCATCTTTTTCGAGGATATTCAAACCGAACCATCCAAATTCGCTGAAATCATTCCAAGCTTTACGAGAAAAAATTTCTTTATCATTAGGATCATTTAAATATTTTTTTGCAAAGTCAATCATGTCTTGTCGATATTTAAGCTGCTCTTTGTTTAATTGAATGTCCATGATTATCTCCTTTTTATCAAGAATACCACTGCGCTTGAGAACAAAACATTTCATAATACAACCCGCCTGATTGCATTAATTCTTCGTGAGAGCCATCTTCGACAATACGACCTTCCTTCATTACAAGGATTCTATCTGCATTTCTGATAGAACCAAGACGATGCGTTACAATTAACGATGTTTTATCTACAGATATATCTTTAAAACGTTGATAAACATGAGCCTCTTCTATTGGATCTATTGATGCAGTGGGCTCATCAAGGATAATTATACTGCTTCTTCGATATAACCCTCTAGCTATAGCTAATCGTTGCCATTCGCCTCCGGATAAATCTATCCCGTTAAATTCACGGCTCAACATTATATCCATATTTTCATGTATATCTTCTTTTTTATAATCAAAACCAGCTTGTTCTAATCGTTGCTTACTATACTCATCTGAATAAGGCAGTAAAAAATCACTCAGCGAAAGATTTTCGCGCAATGAAACTTTATATTTTCCAAATCTTTGAAATACCGCTGAAATGTTTCTATAAACATTTGTTGGATGTACATTGGATATATTAATGTCGTTATGGGTCACATCGCCTTCCGTAGGTGTAAATAGCCCGGCTATTAATTTCACCAGTGTCGTTTTTCCTGAGCCATTCAGTCCAACAATGGCCACATGCTCACCATTTTTGATGTGTAAAGATATTCTATCAACAGCAGGAGTTTCTCTATGCGGATAGATAAATGTAACATTATTTAGCTTTATGTCTCCGTTAGATGCTATTTCTATATCATCGCCTTCTACCTCGGGTAATTCCAGAAAATCATAAAGTTTACCAGCTAAACTTGCATTTTGATATATAGATCCGTATATCTCAACCATTGACTTTATATAACCCATTAATTTATTTAATGAATAATATATTCCTGCAAACATACCCAACGAAATCTGACCCTGCACCAGATAATAGCTGAGTAAAATAAATGAACAAACATAACCTAAGAAAGTTACAAAAGTTAATAACGTATCTTTTTTAGCGACAGATATTTCTGTTTGCCAGCTTAGCGAGTTAAACACTTTATTCTTTTCTGTATAGTGCTGCAAAAAATATTTTTTTGCATTTAGTGTTTTTGTTTCTTTGTAAAATTCTTTATCGATTAAGCAAGATTTATAATAATCTCTTTCTCTGCTTGTTGTTATTGTTTTTTCGTTTAGTTCATAATATTTTTTACTTTTATAAAGTTGTGAAAATATTTGAGGAACAAAGCAAAAGAAGCATACAATAGTTAAAACTGGTTGTACTGTAAAAAGATATACGCAAATACTAATAAAGAAAATGCTATGAAAAACAACAACATTTACAAGATCAATAGTTGAATTAAGTGCATATCTAACACCGGAAGTAGCTAAATTAATTTTATCGTAAAGTTCTACAGATTCAAAATTTATTAGCGAAAGTCGTCCTGCTTTCGCATTGTTCACTTTAAGAATTTTATTCATGAATTTCATAAAATAATGCCATGTAATATGCCCGTGATATCCTGAAATAAATGAACTTAAAACTAAAATTCCTGTAAGGAGAAATAGCGCCAGATAAGTAGTGTTCCAAATACCAGTGGCTATTGACTCCGTTGCAGAATCAAAAATATACTGCAATCCAATTAAAGAAAGAAAGTTAATTATAGCAACTAACAAGCTAATAAGGAGCAGTAAGCACAAATATCCCGGAACATTTTTTATACCATATTTTATTGTTCGATATAAAACTTTATGTAGTGGTTGCTTCTTGTCCATTAACATACCATCCTTTCTGTATAGAAAACATTTCATTATAAAGTAAATTCGTTTCCATTAACTTATCGTGTGTGTCACACCCTAATATTTTTCCTTCATCAATTAATAAAATGGTATCGGCAAGTTTTGTAGACCCCAATCTATGAGAAATAAATATCGTTGTATTTCCATGGGAGATTTCCGCATATTGTTGATATAAATGACTTTCTTGAATAGGATCAAGTGCAGCTGTTGGTTCATCAAGAATCTTAATGGAATGCTCTTTCATAAGTGAACGGGCCAAAACTAACTTTTGCCATTGCCCACCGGATAAATCAACTCCTCCAGTAAATATTTTACCTAAACAAGTTTCATATTTATTTGGTAACTGAGCAATATCTTGATCTACATTGGCTAGATTGGCTGCTTGCTGAATTTTTTGAAAATCGTCGTAATGATCTATATTTCCAATCCCAATATTGTCTTTTGCAGATATCGAATATTTTGAAAAATCCTGATAAACTACTGAAAATAGTTTATATATTTCTTGGTTACTGATTTCGTTAATGTCTTGTCCATTTATTAGAATATCTCCACTGTCTGCATGATAAAGTTTTAATAAAAGCTTTGTAATTGTACTTTTACCTGATCCGTTTTTCCCAACAATAGCAAAGTGGCTTCCTTGTCTTATTTTAAATGATACTCCGTTTAACACTAATTTTTCCGTACCTGGATATTTAAAATATACATCACGAAATTCAATAGTTTCTATATTAGCGAATTTTAAGCCTTCACCTGTTGTTGATTCATCTTCTAGTTTGGCAAATTCACTTAAATCTTTTAAATATTCATGATCACTAACAAGTTGATTAACTATTCCTGGTATGCTTCCTGTCAACACACCAGCAAGTTGAATCATAGCACCAGTAATGGATATGAAAAAACCAATTGATAAAACATTGTTTCTTAAATCACCAATTATGAAATATAATATAGCGCAACATATTATAATTATAAGAGTACAAGCAGACTTTGACGCTAATAACCATTTGTTATTCACTTGATTTTCTCGGCGAACACAGGTTTTAAAATATTTTTCAAACTGCTCATTGAAATATTCTGAATAACCGAATAAAGTTCGCTCATCAGCACAGTCACGGCTTCTTAAAACACTAAATTCAATATAATCTGATTTACGTGATATTTCCCCTTCCCATCTTGTTATCTCATAAGTTTCTTTGCCTTCGAAATAGGTTATAATAATTAACGGTAGAGATGATATTAAAAGAATGGGGAACGCCCACCACACTACATTAACAATAAGCGAGCTTATGGATATAAGTTGCACAATAGTTGAAACAATGCTTAATAAATTAAAAAAAGCACCTTGTATACGTGGTTGTATATCCATTACACGATTGATAAGATTACATGTTTCAGAGTTTTCTATATATTCATATTTTATCCTTACGCACTTATCTATCATTTCCGTATCAAGTTTTTCCCGTAACCGAATACCTAATTTTTCGTTAATGAGCCTAGAAAGGATTGATTGAAAATATGTAAATGCAAAAATAAGCGCTAAAATAGAAATTGAAACAATTAATTTGAAAAGCACATCTCTGTTTTGCGTATATTCTATAGCAGTATTAATAAATTGTGCATTAAAAATTACAAGAGCAAACGGGAGTAAAGCAGACAAAAAAGTAAAAAAAACGATTCCTAAAGATATTTTCGTAGAAATACGAAAACATAATTTTAATGGGTCAAAAAAACGAAAATCTTTTTTATGAAATAGCAAAATACTTCCTCCTTTTATTACATGGATGATTGTTTTAAACTTGATACATAATCAAGTAATGCTTGTATGTTTTCGTATACTTCAAATCCCAAATAATCCACATCAAATGAAATACCAAATTCATTTTCAATTTCTATAACAATCCGAATAAAATTAATAGAATTGATCCCTATATTATCTAAAAAATCTCCTGATTTAATATCGTTGACATTTAAAGCGATATCAACATGACCTGCAATTATTTCTTTAATCCGGCGATCATCCATTTTAAACACCCCGCTCAATTAATTTATTTTTATCAATTTTACCACTTTCTGTAATAGGAAAGCTACCCATTCTTATAAATTCTTCCGGAATCATTTGCACAGTTAAGAATTTTTTTAGATGATTTTTTAAACCTGTTAAATCTATATCTTCATCACTGATATAATAAACGCATAAATATTTATTAGCATGTTTGCTTTCTAATGCTATTGTAACGGCATTTTTTATCCCAGGATATACTAATACGTAATGTGTGATTTCATTCAATTCAATTCTGTGTCCACGAATTTTCACTTGATCATCTGTTCGGCCTAAAAATATTAATGTACCATCATCGATTATTTTTCCAATGTCACCAGTTCGATAAGCCAGCGTTCCATCTGTTCCTGGCAAAGTAACAAATTTTTCTTTTGTTAATTCCGGCTTTCCTAAATATCCGTCTGCCAATTGTTCGCCAACTATACAAATCTCACCACTGCTTTCTTTTGTTTCGCATGGGTTGTCATCAATAATAATCATACGTGCTTCAGAAAAACCATGTCCTATGTCAACCAGATCTTTATTTGTCAAATTGCTTACGCTTGCCCAAATTGTTGCTTCAGTTGGACCATAAAGATTATATATTTGCGCATTGCTTTCTTGTTGAAGATTTTTAAGTAAAGGTACCGGAAAGCATTCACCTCCGATTAATATCTGTTTTACATGATCTAACCATTTTTTATCAGGAGTGGCTTCGAGGAGAAGCTGCATCCTAGAAGGAGTCATTTGTATAATTTCAATTTTTTGTTCATAAATATATGAAATCAAAAGTCTTGGATTTTTTGCCGTCCTTTCGTCCGCAACAACTATGATCATTTTACTTATAAGCGGAATAAGCAATTCTAATATGGATATATCAAAAGTAATGGTTGTTGCGGCTAATATTTTACTGCCATAACTAAAGTTAAGCCGACTAATAATGCTTTTTGAAAAGGAATATAATGCTTTATGAGATATAATAACACCTTTCGGTTTACCAGTAGAGCCAGAGGTATACATTACATAGGCTGCCGAACGCGGATCAATTATACATATTGATTCATCTTCACACAGTGATATTGTACTTACATCTATAAAGTCAATATCTGTTAACCATTTTGGTTGATTGTTTCCTTCGACAAGTAGTGTTTTGCAATGACTATCATTAAGCATATACTTTATACGATCTGGAGGTAGTTCCATATCAATTGGCAAAAAAGTATATCCGGCTTTTAAGATTCCTAATAAACCAACGATTAAATTGATACCCCTCGGAATCATAATGCCAATGATTTCCTTATTTGCTTTATTTGATAGATAATTAGCTATCTGATTGGATTTATGATAAATCTCTTGATAGGAGTAATGAATCTCGCCACAAATAACTGCATCTTCTTGTCCTGCTGAAAAACATACTTCATTAAATGAATCAATGATTGTTTTCGCTGTGAAATGATTACACATTTTTATCTCCTGATCTATCATCGTTTTGTTGTTTAAGACCTGCTGACCATCTATATACATTTTCTTCTCCGGAAATTGATTCCATAAGAAGCCCCATGCACTCTTGGTCAGTTTCTTTAAGTTTTCTATATGAATCAATAACTTTAGACCGAACGTCTCTGTCTTGACTAACTACAAATTTAAAAAGTATATTTCTACAACCATACGCTTGTTTTTCAAATGAAGCAAATGCTTTTATCACTTTTTCATCTTCATTAATGATTCCCAACTCAGTCATATATTTTACTCTTAAATTCGAAGTTTTTGCATGTGCTGCCACATAATTAAAAAGACGAAAATCCAGATATTTCTTTTCGAGTTCTTCTTCTATCGCATCATAAACCTTTATTCCAAAATGAATTTTATTATCAATATCATGCATCCCTTTAGTATATCGTTTTAATGCATATTTTATTTCACCTTTATTAATTGGTATCTCTTTTTCATGATATCGGAATAATAATAATCTATCATATTGTATATTTTTTACACATTCATAACTACTATAAGCTTTAATTAAATCTTGATAACTTAATTCGCGGAACTTATAAGCAATGTTCCTGTCAAAAGGGCCGTAAAAATCAGCCACATTAACACATTGCTTTTCATCGTCATAGCCATAAAACAATGTTTGACTATTATAATGTATCTTGCCATTAAACAATGCAACAGGAACATAGAAACAATCAATTTCAAAAAACAAAAAGTAATCCTGATTGATATAATCTTTTATCATGTCCACTATTGTATCATACTTTTTTTCTAATGTGTCTTTATCTAATTCTATTCTATGTAAAAGCTCACAGTCATGAGGAGAACTGTCAGGGAATGGTCTGTCGAAATAATCATGTTTTGTAACTTCCTTGCGAAAACAATGCAAATGATTAACACGAGGCTTATCAAAGCCCATAATTTTTGTACCTTGATCATCAAAACACCATAAGTCTATAAAGTTTCGAATGAACCAGCGTTTATAATTTTCGGTTTGATCGTGTACACATAAAACTGAAAGTAAATTTGCGTCGTCAATATCACATGAAATCACTGGTTTTGTTACCTGTAATTGCTTTTTCATAAATATTCATCTCGTATAATAAGATTTGCAGATGATTTTTAAGTGTATCTGCTTAGTTCACTCCGAAAACCAGCAGGCTATGAGATGCCCGTGGTACAATAGCTGTAGGACAGCAGGGTCAAGTTCTATTTCACCTTGTAGAGCCAGAAGGCTGCTTCAGAAGGAGTCCGTCCCCCTGAACCGGAAGTTAGCTGCAAACTCATTAGCTGTTTGCCGAAATGTGGGCCGCCCTGTCAGCAGTGGAGGCTATCGCATTGGCCCAACCCGGAATGATTCTGATACGCGAGGTTGCGGATGCTCCGGTGATCACGGGTATCTCAAAGCCTGCTGGCCTAAAAATCCACAACAGGGAGGTGAAACTGTGGAACAACTTTACGTTGGCATTGACGTGAGTAGCACCAAACACGCAGCGTACCTGATGAAGCCCGATGGGCACAAGTTTTCCAGCTTTCCGATGCAAAATGACCGTGGCGGTGCTAAAATGATTTCAGAGGAGATCGTGTCGGCACTCACAAAGTTGGGACTGGATGATGTGGTGATTGGTATGGAAGCCACCTCTGTCTACGGGGACAATCTGGTGTACGCCCTTCGGGAGGACGGCAGTCTGGGCCAGTTCCACCGAAAAATCCATGTACTCAACCCCAAGCAGGTCAAGAATTTCAAGAAATCCTACCCGGAGCTTCCCAAGAACGATCCTGTGGATGCCTTTGTGATTGCAGACCAACTCCGCTTTGGACGCATCGGCAAGGAGGTCTACATGGACGATTACCGCTACAAAGCGTTACAGACGCTGACCAGAGCCAGATTCTACGCCGTCCAGAACCTTACGCGGGAAAAGGAGCGGTTTGCAAACTACCTGTTTTTGAAATGCTCTGGCATTGCACAAAGCAAGGATATTCCCAACACTAGCGCCACTACCCTTGCTCTGATGGAACATTTTGAAACGGTGGATGAGTTGGCCAACGCTGATCTGGATGAATTGACAGCCTTTGTGAACAAGGCTGGGCACGGCAGATTTACAGACCCGGAGGCCACCGCTAAAGCCGTCCAGGCTGCTGCCAGAGGCTCTTACCGCTTACCCAAAACCGTAAACGATTCTGTGAACCAGGTCATGTCGGCCTCCATCGCAGCTATGCGGGCATTGGAACGCCAGATCGAGACATTGGAGAAGGCAATTGAACAGCAGTTTGAAATTATCCCTAACACCCTGACTTCCATTCCTGGCATTGGCAAGGTCTACTCTGCCGGCATCATCGCCGAAATCGGCGATATCAACCGCTTTACCGGGCAAGCCTCTGTTGCCAAGTATGCCGGCCTTGTATGGACACAGCACCAATCCAACGAGTTTGAAACCGAGGATACTCGCCTCATTAAATCCGGCAACCGCTACTTACGCTACTACCTGCTGGAAGCCGCCAACTCCGTGAGAAGATGCGACTCCGAGTTCCGGCGCTACTATGACCTCAAATTCAAGGAGGTCAATAAACACCAGCATAAACGAGCACTCGCTTTAACTGCCAGAAAACTGGTCCGGTTGCTCTTTCGGCTGCTGAAGGACAACCGCCTGTATAAGTTGCCGAGGGTTGAGCCGACGCTCACTACTCTGACAAACAAGTCCTGTTTCAAAAATTCTCAGGGGCAGGGCTTTGTTTGGTGTTGTCTTTTTATTCCATGATATGCCGTTTTCGGGCTGGTTCCCTCGAATTTTCCCCTTGTTCCCCTCTTGACTTCATACCATTAGACTCCTTAATAAGTACTTATATATGCTAAAGTGTATCATTATGAATTATGATACACCTTAGCATATATTCGTCGTAACAATCTTTTTTATATACGATGGAAATTCCTTATTGACATCTTTGTTTTCATAAAGTAACACCGTTTTCTCATCATCAACTTGCTCCGTAAAACCATTTAACATAAAAGTTAAATACATCATTCTATTTTTTTCATTGTGAATAAATTCTGCTTTTAATTCGCATTGTGCCTCAAATGCCAATCTTGCAATATATTGTAATACCACATTACCAATACCTTTTGATACTACACGACATGAAAGAAGAAATAATCGTATCATCCATATGCTTTTTTGTAATTCCAACAAAATGATACCTATTTTACCATAGTCGCCGTACTTATCTTTTAATCCAATTATATATAGCCGATGATTATCACTTTCAAGTAACTGACACAATTCATCATAGTTATAAATATAACCGGTAGAGTTGAGCTGATGTGTACGCATCGTTAATTCTTCAACCCTTCTTAGATCTGATTCCGTAGCCCGGGTAATTGTTAATTCCATTTGTAAAGTATTTAGGAACTCTTCGGATGAGCCATCAAATAAGTCCTCATTTTTCTTACGCTGTATATCATTTTGATACATTTCCCTTCGTTTGGCAGAGTCGCTTGTAATATAATTTGGCATAAAATCCGGATTATTAAGTAATGAATAAATATCATCTGCAGCAAAACATCGAACTTCTGGATGAGCGAAGAGAACTTCATCCCTTTCAAATTCCTGATCATCAATAAAAGCTATAGTATTTATCCCGATATTGATCTGCTCAGCAATAGATTTAACAGCATCAGACTTTTTCCCCCAATGTATTTCTGGATATATAAAATATTTATCTAAATTGAAATCGCATAGTTTATTCCAAGCTGTGGCGAAGTCATTTTTACTAGATATTGATTGTAGGACACCGCGTTTATCCAGTTCTTTAATCACTTTACAAGCTTCATCTATAAGAACAACATCTTTATCTTGTAATAGAACGCCTTTCCATAAAGTGTTATCTAAATCCCATATCAAGCATTTTATTTTTTCCATATCAAATCCTCATTTATGTACAATATATTTATGATCCTGTATAATTTCCTGCTATAAGAATTTCTAGTATTTGCGTTGTGCTCTCAATGATTTCGTTTATTTTTGAATCTCGATA
>OLWF01000670.1_pt1 | contig 14055 bp, 18 predicted proteins | sample 1644131 | NCBI WGS metagenome assembly OLWF01 (sample SAMEA103958163, study PRJEB25191) | human gut metagenome
GCAGTTATATCGGCTTTAGTTACAGCAGTAACACTAGCTACATGACTAGTAGAGTCAGTAGAGAACTTATAGAATCCAGATGCTTTACTAGGTGCAGAACCAGCAGGATGTACATAGTTATTATATGTAGCTCCTTTAGTTAGAGTAAGAGTATCACCACTAATAGATGCAGTAGTAACAGCATTACCAGAACCAGCTACAGTTACTTTACCAACCTTCTTAGCTAATTCTGTATTCATGGTAGACTACAGATTATTGATGTTAGTCTGTAACTAATTATCACCATCCTTTCTAGCTTGAATCTCTACATTCAAATCATTGATAATATCGTTTGAACTATTCTCAATAAGCTCTTCTATCCTATTTACCTCAGTAGTTACTCTATTATCTAGATTAGTAATTCTATTAGGTATATTGACGTCTAAGTTCTATTTATCAGTAGCAGTCATTACACCAGCTGCAGATTGTGTAGCAGCAGGTATAGTCTATGACTTAGTAATAGGATTAGCATATGAATTACTAGCTGCAGATAAATCAGATTGCTTATAATTAATAGTTACACTAGTTGTATTTCTAGATGTTGCATCTATACCGGTAACTAAGTTATTAGGCAGTGAATCAAGTTTATCACCTGGATTCTCTATACTACCAAATTCATCATATAAATCATCTAATCTACCTTTATCTACGGCAGACATAGCACCTGCATTAGTAGTTGTAGCTGAAGGTATATCTATATTATCATCCTGTAATGGACCATAATTCAAACCATCTTTAGCTGCATACTTATAGTTAATCTTAACTAACTCACCAGTACTAGTAGTAGGAGTAAGATATGAAGTAAGCTTAGTAGGTATACTATTTAAAGCATCTCTATTAGCTTTACCTTTATCTCCAGGATACGCTGTACTAGGAGTTTCACCTAATGCTAAACTCTGACTAATCTCTAAGTATTGAGTACCAGTCCATCTATATGTTAAGTTAGTATCCTTAGATACATATATCTTACCAGTTTCACCAATCTGAGGGAATTGAGCTTTAGTAGAGTATTCTAATACATCATCTACATATGATGGTAATTGAGCTGCAGGTACTTTCCCTGTAGAGTCTAATTCAGCTAATCCACCAGGCTGACCTTTAGTACTAATAAATGCATTTAAACTATTAGTAATAGTAGTGTCTCCTGCTTTTCTATCTTCAATCTCTTTCTGTAGAGCCTCCTCTAACTTGTCAGTAACTCCATCAAACTTGTTCTCAATTCTATCTATCTCTGCTTCTCTATCTGCAATCTCTTTATCAATCTTATCATCAAGATCATCTATTCTATTACTTAGATTAGAGTCAGCTTCCTTTAGATCTTCAATCTATCCAGGAATAGTAGTATTAAGTTCTACATAGTCTTCCTTACTCATTAGACCATCCATAGATGCAGTAGCATTAGCTATACGTATATCCATATAGATATTGTTACCACTCTTAACAGTATTCCAAGATACACAAGGAGTACTATTCTGCCTAAAGGTAATGCCGTTAGTTACTAAGTCATAAGTAGATGTATTAGTACCATCTTTAAACTTAATATTAGTTAATGCTAAATTACCTATATATACATACTGACCATTATCTGTAAGTACTTTAGTACCATCTCCAGTAGTCTTAATTACTGTAGTAGTATATTGTTCTTTACTATAGTTTAATGAACCATCTACAGTAATAGTATCAAATACTACTTGAGATATATTATCTGTACCTTCTTCTTTAATAAAGTCAGGAGATTCAATGTATATAGTACCACCAACTATAGCTACTTCGGTTGCTAAGTCTAATCCATTTCTATTAGAATTAATAGTATAGATAAGCTTACCTTCCTCTATAGCTTGCTTTAATGCGTCATAATCTTCTTGACTTACTTTACCATCAACGATAGTAGGATCAAAGATATACATAGTCATATCTTTAAACTCTATCATTCGGATCTTACCATTTCTTTCACCATCTTGGAATGGAATCATTTCCTATCCTGTGACAGCAGTACGTTCTGAAGCTTGACTAATCTTTAAACCTTTAATTCTTGCTATCATTGTCAATCAAATTATTTTCTTTCTACTATTCTAACAGTACTACACCGTTATCTTCCCATAACCAAGGATCTGCATCCTCTGTTAACAATGCTAATACATAAGGATCATACAATCCTCTAAAGTATCCATTACCACAACCACACTTAATACAATACGGTTTGAGTTTCATAGGTATACCACTATATAACTATGGTTTAACCTAATGTAAGTATCTCTTTAGTATTTCAGAATCTATAGGAGTAGTAACACTAGATGTGTTACTAAACTCTAATAAATCTGTTAATTCATTGTATACTATGGTTGCTACAACATCTCTATTGTTCCTAAGTATATTAGTTTTAAGTATAGAGTTTGTTTTACTGTTTATATATTCTTTTGCTTTATCCATAGTAGTTTAATTAAGCTTTACCAACACAAATCCCGCCTATAAAACGCAAACCATTTTTAGTACCAGTCCATCCAATATTCGTACCGCTAGAGTTAGTTACTGTAATCATACTTTTCATAATATCTATATGAGTATTTACACCGTCAGATACAGTTACTCCTAGTGGAGATATGTACGCTTTATTACCCTAAGAATCATAAGCGGTTACTGAAATAGTGTCTGGTGCATTATCGTCTAAAGCTTTTATCTCTATTCTAGACGAATCTATGCCAGTAGGATTCTTTAATACTATGGAAGAAGTAGTATTATCATAAGTAATAACTATATTATCAAGAGTGCTATTCTTTAATGAGAAGCTGCCACTATTAATAATAGCATGCTCATCGCTTGTATTTCCTATAGTTATACTATCATTTAATTTCAAGTTACCACTAGTATCTACGCTGAACCATTCAGTAAACGGAGACTGAGCCTAACCTAGATGCATACCAGTTGAATCTAGTTTAAACTAATAATCACCTGTAAGCTAGGATATATTATTTTTCTTTATATATGTACCTACAGTAGACAGCCCGCTAGTATTATTAATCATACTTAATCCGCTACCATCTAACGTAAGCTTAGTATCAGACGTAGTTAACTACAACTAACTATTCTCAGAATCAGCAGCTAAGTGTATACCTCCAGCTCCAAAGTAAGCTTCACCATTCTCAAAGTCTAACAAGAAATTAGGTCTAAATGAGTTAGAAGTGTTCATAGGATCTGAAGTATTAATCAAATGATATTCAGAACTATCACCACCACTGGCGTTCTTACCTCTTTGTGAGAACATTAAGTTGTTATTGAATACAGCTCCTCCTACTAATGAGTTAGGTGCAATAAGTAAGTCAGTATAGATGGCTTCATAATTCTCTAATACAGTCCATGCACCAGACGTATCTGTAGCTGGAGATTCATTATTCTACTGAGTGCCAATCCACGTCATTACTGATTTCAAGAAGTAATAGTTACCATCACTAGTATCATATACGTAAGGAGCTTTCTCTCCATCATTAATGTACGGAGTACTAGTACTATATATACCAGCTGGATATGCTATAGGTTGCGAACCTACCGGATCTGGAGTAATTATACCACCCATAGGATTAGGTTTAGACCATGCAGTTTCCATCTCATCATCAATGACTCTACATTGAATAAACCATATGTAATTATACTCATCTCCATTAGTAAGTTCAGGAACATCCATAGACCAACCTGTAGGGTTTCTCTTCCATTTCATAGTATCATTCCAAGCCTCACCGGTATAAGTAGTTTCAGTACCTTTACAGTATCTTACCTCGTAACCTACTCCAGGAACACCTGAACCACCGTTATCACCAGTCATACCAGTCATATAGTACGGATCACACCATTGTTCTATTAATGTGTTATCTCCACCATTAATAAGAGCAAATGTAGCCCATAATACTTTACCGCTACTTAACGCTGGTGCAGTAGAACTCCAACCTGCAGGATAACGTTCAGCTGCATTTAACTAAGGAGCTGTTTCCCAACTGTTATTTCTAGCAAATCTGTATTCATAGTAGTTACCATCCATGCCTTGAACCTTACCTACATTTACCCAGTCACTACCATTCCATACCCACAAGAAACCATCAATAACCCAACCATCTCCTATCTCATTGCCACTATCTGGAAGATCATCTGTAGAATCTAAAGTACCTTTAATAACAACTCCTTGACCTGATACCCTAATTACAGCACCCCATTCTATTACTGTACCTGTTTCACCTTGAACTGTAGCTATACACTTCCACCATATACCAGTAGACATATCAGGAGTAAGTACCCAACCATCGCCTGGATGATACGGGTCATTACTAGTAGGTTTCTCAGGTTGAGTAGAACTCTATTTAAATGCTTCTACTTGATAATTAAAGTTATTACCATCAAGACCAGGTACACCTGTAATTAAATAAGGTCCTTGCCAACCTCTTTCATCTTCAGGTAAGGACTCATCAATTACTAACTTATTATCAAAAGTAACTAAAGCTTGAATACCCCATATAGCTTCTTTGCCAGTTGCAGTAGGCATACCTACCCCCCAAATACTACCGGGATTAATATTCAATCTATCTGGATCTCTAGGCTTAACATCACTACCAGATGTCTTAGTATACATTACTCTAAGGTGTTGACCATCTTGACCATCATCTCCCCATTTAGCCCATAATGACGGAGAACTAAAGTTACCCCATTTGTGAGTATCACCTTTGTACTTTCTTTTACTAACCCACTCGTATTTAAACTCTTCACTTACTCCCTTAGGATCATCTGTCCAAGGTTGTTCACCAGGAGCTGATTGAGGTATGTACTCATCTTGATCTGGGTTATTATCTGTAATCTCTTTAGGAGAAGCGGGTAATTTAGTGCGTTGATAAATATATTCTACTCCATCACCATCTTTACCATTCACTCCCCATTTGGACCAAATAGTAGGGTCACTCCATTCACTCCAAGTACCATCAGCTTGTAAGTTGTGTGAACAAACCCATTCACACTGATATGATTCACTAATACCTGTAGGATGATCAGTCCAACCTTGTCTAATAGCTTCAGTCTGGCTATTACCTGTGGGCTTAGTAGGGGTAACTAAACTAGTTACAGTAAGCTTATATACAAACTCAATATTACTACCATCTGAACCATCATGACCATCTGCACCTGTAAGTCTGACAGGAGTACTCCAAGGAACTACTATAGTGCCTTTACTAGAGAATGTAGCAGTAGACATCCACACATAACCATTAGGATTACTATCACTACCAGACCATCCTTCAGGATATGTAATAGTATTAGTATCGTAATCCCAGCTACCTCCTACAGGAGTATCGGGTCTTTGTATGGTTTTAGTAGATTTGTATGCTATTACTACTCTAGTAGTATCTCCGTCTATACCTGGTACACCATCAATACCATCCTTACCGTCCTTACCGTCTTTACCATCTTTACCGTCCTTACCTGCATCTCCTGTTCTACCTGCTGGTATACCAAATGAGAATAAGAACTTATCTTTATCTAAAGATACAGATGCTGTAGGAGTACTTGATTCGTATACATCCTTAATTGCAGCCTTAAACTTAGAATTACCTATAACTATATCAGCTACTGATTCAAGTGGTAATTTATAGTTATTGTCTTTCTCTGCAGTAACAATGTATTCACCACCTGTAGCTTCAAGCTTCTCTTCTAAGTCTAATATCTTTACACCATCGCATTTTTGTGTCATATCTCTTTATTTTATAATTTACAATAACCGTTACTGCAATTTCCTGTACTGCAAGTATTATTAGAACAAGAGTAACAAATACCACTAAATAAAGTAGCAGAGTTACGCTCTTTCTCTAAGTGAAGACATTTATCGTTTTCTGTATTGAAACAATCACCTTTCTGAGTAAGAATAGCATTGTTACAGCAAGTACTAGCTGCACATTTTGGTTTGATAGATATCTCAAGTAATCTACAGATATCTACATATAATTGTAAAGCATCGCGATAGTAATCGGATGCTAAAGCATACTCAAGCAGCTATCTCTTAAAGACTACTAACATTATATTCTGCATAGTCTAATCATCTAAACAAGTTGAACAGTGAGTATGTAATTTCCTAATTTCTGCCATATACACGATTGAAGGATTGTAGTATATACCATGAAAATGTATTTCTTCCTATTCCGTAAAACATCTCAAAGTAACGTATTTCATATTCCAATCTAATTCTAGAATATCGTCATTAGTTACAGTTACATTATTATCGGAATCTACTGTAATATTCTCAGAAAAGCTAATGTTATGTATAGGACTGTCTTCAAGTATGTTCTTTAAATTCCATACTTCATCTATATAAACTTCCTTACTATAGTTACTAAGATCTACTTCAGTCTCTATCTTAAAGGTCAGTTTATCACCATCTATTTGTATATTTGTTAATTTGTCCATATATCAACAATAAAAAAAGTGGAGAGTGGAATGTTCCACAACTCCACTTCTGTAGTTTGTAAAAGGAATCTTATCCCAAATTCAATCTCTCTAACGTGGATTAGGCAATTGTCTTACCAGCAATAAATGACTGAATACCCTTATCTACAATAGAATCAACTAAACTAGGACAATAAACTTCCGTAGTCAACGGAGTAGTCTTGATGTACTGATTATCATTGCTCAAGTACAGGTTATCGTTTTCAATGATAGCATAATCATATTCTGCATCTTCTACTACTTTACGAGCCTGTTCAACAATAGGATATGCCCCAGTAAATACGTGACCTTTATAACCCATATTACGTACTTCTGCATCACGTACTTGCTTCCAATAACCCTTGCCCGGATTACCAGCAGTCTTAACAATCGTAGCACCTACAACTGCCTTAGGCTGATTAGCAAGCAATGCACCAGGAATAGTTTCATACAGAGAAGCTTCCATAGATACAACGCTGTATTCATTCAAAGAGTAAACACCTTCGTTATCATCCTTCGGCATAGCAGTCAAAGTCAGAACTGCAGCAGAAGCAGAAGCCTGTACTCTACGATTCTTGTGAGCGTTAATCTTCTTCAACAGAGCATTTACTAAATCTGCAGGGGTAGTAGTTTCAGCATATACTTCATAAGTATGAGTAAACTGCCAAGCGGCTTCATACATATCCTTATAAACAATACGCAAAACGTAACGATTACCAGCAATGATAGTAGCGTTAGTCAAAGTGATCACAATCTTTTCTTCAACAGGAGCTACATATTCACCGATTACTGCAGACGGTTTAGAAGCTTTCTGAATTTCAGTAGAGAAATCAATATTAGCTTTCTGTGCTACTGTACCATCAGGCATAGTAACATTCATCTTTTCACCTGCTACACCTACATACAGAGAGTTAGCATTTACTGCATCAGCAGCAGTCTTAATAAGAGCCTTATTCTCATCGAACAAAGCAACATCACCAACAGCTAAAGCATCCACTGTAGTGTAAGAAGCCGGAGCTTGTTTTCCAATCAGAACTGAGTGTACTGAAGTTATCATATTAAATGTTTGTTTTTAAATTAGACATTAGCGCTTAGTCTATTCGCTTACTTTCTACTTTCATTATTTCAGATTTCCACGGCCGTAAGCGCCTTAATTATTCGTCCTAAGATTTCTTAGAACTTGCATTAGGTATAGTTTGTACTATCATTTGAACTGCTAGATCAACTATATCCTAGTGTGTATTTTCTGGTAAATCTGTATACTCTTTAGTTAAATCCTAGAGAGTACCTAAATCCTTGGCTTTTCTTAAGTAAGTAAGCTCATAAGAACTTATATCATATTTACCATCAGTATATAATACAATTTTATTGTCAGTATATACTCTAATAGGTTTTGCTTGATTATAACGCAATCTGTGATCTGATAGACTATTACTTAGTCTAGAGCTTACTGTCTCTATTGTGGCCTCTATTACATCAGACTCACGAGTAATTAAGTTATTGCATTTATTATCCTTTATACTTATATATACATTTTCACCAAGTGCAAACATATAATCTTCAGGATAATCAGCTTCCCATTTATTACCTAATTTACTAAAGCTATAAGTAGTATAGCTCTTAGTATTTACTAAAGTACGTATGTTATCAGTAATCTCTTGATTTCTCTAGAATACTCTAAAGTTCTGTTTAACATATTCGTCTTTAGCTCTATTTATAAAATGAAACAAAGTATCTGAAGGAAACTTGATAGTTTCATTATAATTAGGTATGATATTGTTAAGCTACCTCTCTACATTTATTTGAAAATCTCTCTCACACATAATTATTCAGATACTTGGTTTAACTAAAACTTAGAAGATTGTCTTTGAGATTCTATATTCTCTAAAGCAATTACTACTGCTCTATTAATAATCTCATACATAACATCTTCAGGGAAGTCTAACTCTTGTTCAGGTTTAGTATAATCAAACTTAGTTGGTTTCTTAACATAAGTTAGATCTACTCTATAGAACTCTGTATTATCTTCTACTCTTGGAGCATACATAGGATCCTGCATTAAAACAGGATCTACGTATACTAATAATTTATCATTTTCTAAAGTAGCTACTGGATTCTCTACCCAAGGTATATTATTATAAGTCTGCTTAAAAGGCTTTACTAACTCATGACTAGTAAGTACGCAGTTAGTCTAGAATTGTCCATACTTAAGTAATACACTAAGTACGGTCATTCTATTATCTTCATCATGAACATCTTCTAATGCATACTCATTATAGTCTGTATGTACAGCATGAAGGTTAACATCTGTAGCTATTAACTTCTCTATTTCAGATAAGTTGGATACAGAACCTTCTAAACCTACTCTTAATGCATTGTTACCAGTAATCTTATTACTTAAGATTTCTAACTATGCTTGATTAAGAAATAAGTCTACTTCTTCATCTAAGAATGCTGGGCATCCACCATAAGCAATACCTTCTGCATTCTTATCCAGAACTACCTTGAAAATTATATGAGAATCTTTATTAGTCATTACTTAGATTTTTATAAGTTTCGTATAGCATCCATATGTATCCTGCTTTTTTGGTTCCTTTAGTTTTTGTAAACTTTTGATTAACGTCAAATTGCAAACGCCCAAAAGTACCGCAAAGCTCGTATATTCTTCTATTGGCAGTTTTATAATCGTAATAATAATCTATTAAGTTTAAGCTTTTATCTAGCTGTACTATTAATGGTTCAGATAACTACATAGAATTATAATCATCTAAATACATCCAAATAAAACCACAGGATATTACAATTTTTCTATCTCCTCTAAGATTGTATATTTGACTATTAAAACTATTACATATGTCTTTTTTATGACTCCATATTTTAATAACTTTGTAACTATATGTAAGCTATACTATTTCTTTTATTCTTCGCTAATGCGCTTTTATTCTAGATTCACGCTATCTCTTTTTATATTCAGGATCTTGCCATTTTAACTGATTAGCTTTAGATATTTTATCTCTAGTAGAATCTTTAATTTCTCTAGCAATACTACATCCATCACCACCATTAGTACAATTATATCCTTTAGAAGGATCAGTAGAACAGTAATAACGAATCCAAAACATTTCGCGTTCATTTAGCTATTCTTGTTTACATACTTCTAAGATGGATATATCAAAATTATCATATCCGTATTTCTATATAGCAAACTAAAGATGATGCTTTTTTGATTTAGTATTGATTCTGGACTGTGTTAAATGTGACATTATTCGTCTTCTCAACGAGTTTTTAGTTTGTCCTATATAAACTTTGTTATTCTTTATGTTTGTAAGTTTATATATCAAACAAGCGTCATTTGCACCACTACCAGTATCTATAAATTCAGTTATTGTCATTTGCTTTTTATCTCCTGTAATATGGCGAGCTTTAGATCCTAATTCTTCTTATCCTTAAGATAAGCAATTACATCTTCAAGACCATTACCAATTAAATCAGTACCAAAGTAATATTGAGCACGATTCTTTCTAATAATGTTTTTAGCAATAGCTTCTTCAATTACGAAGTTAATTTCTTTATTAGGGTTATTTACCCATTTCATCAAGAACTTAGAAGGATCAGCTTCAATAAATTCTGACAATTTGGCTTCAGCAACTTCATTAGACATAGAGTCTGATTTCATACCATAAAGGCGTAAACACTTACGCATTTCTTCAGTAGACATCTTATCCATTTCTCTATATGCTTCACGCTTAACTTTATTGAACTTATTCTGTTCCTCTGCTTCACTATCCTTATTAATCATAACATAATCTGTGCTGGGCTTAATATCCTTAAGACCATTAGCAACTCTTTTATGCTTTTTAAGGAACAAATATTTTAATTCATCCTCAGGTCTATTAGTATCTAGTATTAAATCCTTTTTGCCAATTTTAACAGCAAAGGTATCCCAAAATGTACTATTTGGAGATAACTATCCCTCAGGATAACCAATTTCTTTTTCTAATCTAGCTGCATCTTCTGCAGATAAACCAGTATATAAATTACCAGATCTAGTCCAGTAAGAACTTAAATAGTCAAAACACGTTGGCCATTTAGTAATCCCAGTCCAGGGATTAGTTTTAATTATTCTAACGATTACTTCCATAATATAAAATATTAGATTATCAAGTTAGTAGGGGCCCTAAGGCCCCTTTTTATTGTAAGATAACTAGGATGGAAATTAGGCTTCACAATCCATGATCAACTCTCCGCATGCTCTGGGGTCTCTAAGCATAATACCCATTTCACCAAGGAAGAATACAGTATAACCGTCCTTACCATTAGATCTCAGAGTATTAATAGACTTACCATAACCAGACGGAAGAACTGCACCACCAGTAGTCCAAGTTACGAATTCACGATCCTTACGAACTACCTTAACAATGTTAGCTTCACCATCACGTCTACCCAGATCCAGGAATGTCATACGATATGATTCCAGCGGTTTCAAAGTAACCGGATGTAACTTACGATTGTAAGTAATATCGTCATACAGCGGGAAATACTTCAGAGTCAACTCGATACCATTAGTCATCTTATAAGTCTTGAACTGACCACCAAAAGTAAGGCTGTCACCAGAACCAGTTACAAATACAGTATCAATAAGGTTCATGTTAACTACCTTTTCCTTCAAAATTCTATCGAATTCACGGATACCCATTTCACCAGTCAATGCAACAAACTTACGTTCGTTAGTACCAAGTACATTATAAGACAGGTCAAACAGGAAGTCTTCCAACAGTTCTGCAGTAAGATGAGTATAGTAACGTCTATTAGACGGAGCAATCTGTTCCAACAGACCGGCGCCAATAAATACCGGACGGCCGTTAGTACCTTTCAGATTACAAGAACCATCTTTGTTTACATTAGATTTCATGTAAACCAACATACGTTCACATCTCTTATACCATTCACGCAGAGCTACCCATTCCTGATAATCAGCCCACAAATAAGACTTCTTACCAGTCTTAGGATCCTGCAAAGCAATAGCCATTACTGTAGAATAAGCTGAACCAGTAATATCATAGTTGATACGAATTGTAGTAAGATAATTACGCATCTTGAAGTGAGTATTATAGTTCAGGATATCACCCTCTTCACTGTACTCTTCAACAGCAGAAGCCAGACGAGATACTTGGCAACCCGGTTTCAAGAGTTCTGCAGGAATATAAGAAGTAGGCTGACCATCAGCTACAAAACAAGTATATACCCACAGGTTACCGTCCTGATACGGAGCACCTGCTACACGTACTTGGAATTCCTTATCATCAAATTCCAATACAGCAGTAGGACCAAACCAGTTATCTTCTAACCACAGCATAATAGGTGTATTGCCAAGACCCGCAGTTGAATCATCTGTAATAGCTGCACCATTCCATTTTGCATCTCTAATTGTAACTGCTCTATCGGCATCAATCATTACATTCCACTCCCAGCTCGGTTGATCAATGGTCATTACATTACCAAGACCACCAGTAAGCATATCCAAAGAAGTGTTGTAACCATTATCTTTGGTACCGAATACATAGGACAACACAGTAGCAACCTGATACGGATTCTATTGTGATGCTGCAGAAATCTTAGCGGTATCAATCAAATCACTGAACCACTTACCTTTATACAGTACCAAATTATTCAGAATATTATTATCCATAAAATACTAGTAAATTAATTTTTAGTTATTATTAATTAGCACGCAATCTTCGTGCGAAGGAATTCCACATAGACTCGGTGCTAGTGTTATCCTGTTTCTTAGTCTTTCTACTTACTCCTGTTCTATTAAGACTATTCTTAAACTTGTTAATAGCTGCATTTTGACCTTTTACTTCGGCGGCTTTTACAAGTGTATCTCCTTTCATAGTAAAGTAGGCAGACTCAATTAAATTTTTTACGCTCTTAGACCAATCCTTTTGGAATTTAGTCATACCATCAGAGGTGGGCTTGAATATATATTCTAATAGTGTCTGTTTATCCTTTTCAGGAATTTTAACACCGCGAATATTATCCATGCCCTTTATTTCGTTGACAACGGTATCAAAGTACTCCTGTTGACGTTGAGCTGCGAGCTTAGCGGCATTTTCTTGGTCTTTCAATAGCTGTTGTTTCTTATTCTCTCTTATGTCCTTAAGGGCTTCAGCAGCATCTTGAGACTCATCTTCAAGAATACCGGCTTCCTCATATTTAGTAAGTTTCTTTTCAATCTATTTAGCATTAAAACCCTTTTCTTTAAGGAATTCTTTCAATACTAACTTCTGATTACTTTCATCTTCGAGATCGATATCATCAAGATCAATTTCATTGTCAATTGAGAAATAATCTCTCAAATTACCACCATTCTTAACAAACTTATCAAGTTGCTCAACTTCTTCACTAGCGTATTGTGGTACTGAGTTTTCTTCAATTACATCGTTAAAGTAATCAATAAGATCTTCAACGGTCTTGGGTTTATCATCATCCTCAATATCATCCCAACCTAATTTTTCAGATAAAGAGTCAAAGAAACCTGTTACTATGGTAGTTTCATCAGCAGATTCTTCTGGTTCTTCTTCCTCAACTTCAGGTTCTTCTGTTTCTTCCTTTGTAGTAGTTTTAGGTTTAGCTTTAGATTTAGATTTTACTTCTTTATCTTCTTCTTCAAGCTCTTCCTCTTTCTCTTCCTCAGTTTCAGTTTTCGTATTCCTACGAATATTATTTAATTCTTCTTCACTGAGTTCTTCTCCTACTCCTTCAAGATCAATTTTTGTTTCTTCCTCTTCCTCATTAGTAGGAGAAACAATAGGTTTATTCTTTACACTTGCTCCTGGCATGAGTTCTTCAAATACCTCAAAACCGTTCAATGTTACATTATCCATAATTATATATAATTAGATTTGTTGTATTTCTTTAAGTTCATTTATTTCATGTTTAAGTTCATCGATAGCTTCATCAATGTCCTCTTCTGATTCACTTTCTTCTATATCGTATTCCTTATCAGGCAGACAGTATCTAGATACTAATAGATCAAAGTAATATCTCAATTCTTCTTCATTAAAATATTTCTAATTAGTTAGTGCATCTAATTCTTCTCTAGTAAGATTTTTAGCATATAGCGGATCTGTCCTAGGATCGAAAGTAGAATAACAGGACTAATCTAATCCCGTATAGCTACCATCGTAATAATTGAATATAGCATCAGTACAATATACTGGAGTGAATGTTTCGATATACTATTGCTGCTTTTTAGCAGCTCTAATATAGGTCTATAATTTTATTTCAACTGATATTGGATCTACTATCATACTAACGTATTGTTATTATCAATTCTTGTTATTGGAATCATGTTAAAATCCTATATAAACTACTTACCACTTATTTAATTGTTTTAAGATATTGTCTCCAATTTTTCTTATTAGCCTTATAAGTCTTCTTTCTATCCTTAATCTTATATTTATCAAGATCTTCAGGCTTACGTGTTTTCAGATAATCAAAGTTATCATCGTTAGCATAAGCTTCCATCTCATAAGGAATAGTATAGTAAGCACTAGATGCAGG
>OLWF01000700.1_pt1 | contig 13541 bp, 10 predicted proteins | sample 1644131 | NCBI WGS metagenome assembly OLWF01 (sample SAMEA103958163, study PRJEB25191) | human gut metagenome
ATTGATCGTTTCTATCTGTTTTTCAAGGATTTCTTTCTCTTCCTTGTTTAATTCATCGTAAAATCTCAAAATATGTGCTTGTCCGTACTGATTCAGCTTTTCGCGTATTTCTTCCGATATCATTTTATAAACTCCTTGGATCAATATCATGATATCGTTATTTTACTCTAAAATAAAAACATTGGCAATACTATGCATTTCTGAGAATTCTGCTAAAATATGCCCCTAATTCTTCTTCCGTGCAATTTCGTTCAATGCAGAAATCTTTTCCAGAACCTGTCTGAAAGATCGTTTCATTCGTATCTGCTTCGCAAAGCATTTTGCCGCTTTCTGAAAGTTTGTAATAATCGCCTTCTCCCTCAAACGCAAAATGGACTGCAGTCAAATCATATGATGCGTTTAGATATGTTTTCTTGGGTCTCATTGCGTTGAGATATTCGCGATATGCCAGAAATACGGGATTATTCTCCGTATTCCACTCCCCCTTTTCTGCAAAGCCGGACATTACGCCAGCGCCCGTTTCAAACGGACTGAAGAAAATAGGTTTTTGTATTACTTCCGTAAATTTCCGAAAAGAAATTCCGTCGCAGTTTACATTGAATTCTTTTTGCTTTTCATTTTCTCTGCCCGCCATCGTCACAAATGCATATACTTTCCGGTTCAATAAGTCCACTGCCGCTTCTGCCAATTCTGCAATATTATTGAGCATACCAATCGTGATAAACAGGATACTATCATCCTCTGCTTTCTCGAGAATCCTTTTATATAGTTCTACCGCAGAGTTCGGATGCTTAGGGCCTACCGGTTGGTATTTCGTATGAAATTTTTCGGAAAGCAAACGGTTATAACATTTCGTATCCGCTCCGTCCCAGAAATCTGATCGTTCTGTGATGCCGACCGGAATCTCTGGAGCGCCGCAATAACGGTTTATGACATCGATCGCTCCGCATCCATATGGATTCGACGTACAATTGCATATTGCAGAAATAGAAATATCATATTTCTTTGCCAAATGATGAAGCAATACCAACGCGCCTACATCGTCACAATCCGGACCGATATCCGTATCCAATAAAATATTCCTTTTGACTCGTTTTAACGGTTCGAATTTCATAAATAGCATCCCTTCATCCATCGATTTCTTTTTTTTGTTCTTTTCCTTCCGCAAATAATCTTTTCAAAGCAGGCGTATCACTTTTTGCCAGAGCTTCTTTATATTTTTCCAGTTCCCGGATCAGCGTTTCCAGCTCGTTGATTACATTTTCTTTATTTTCCATGCAAAGTTCTGACCACATGGTTTCGTTCAGCCATGCGACGCGCGTGAGATCTTTATAGCTTCCGGCAGAAAAACCTTTATGAATTCGAGCTGAAGGGCTTTTGACATAAGCATTTGACACGATATGCGGAAGCTGCGATGTAAATGCAATGATTTGATCATGCTGTTCCGCACCGATCACAGAAAAGTGACCGAATTCCGCAGGTGCAAGCAGCATTTTGACTTTATCGAGCAATTCGATATCATCATATACCGGAGGTACGAGAATCATATAAGCACCTTTAAATAAACCGGCTCTGCTGTATTTGAATCCGGAATATTGTGTTCCTGCCATGGGATGACCGCCAACAAAAAGAAATTTGTATTTCTCCGCAAGCTTAAAACACTCCCTGCATACATTCTGTTTTGTCCCGCAACAGTCAATTACGACTGTTTTCGGTAAAATATGTGGCGCAGCTTCCTCCAAATATTCAATTGCACGATCCGGATAAACACATAATAATAACAAATCGCATTGTTCCAGATTTTGAACGTTTAATACTTGATCGACAGCCTCGTCCAGCATTGCAAAATCGAGTATTTTACGATCAATATCGAAGCCATATACAGTATGCTCTCCCGCATGTTTGTATGCTTTGGCAAAAGACCCGCCAATGAGCCCCAGTCCTACGATGCCAATATTCATTCTGCCGCCACCTCGCGTATTTTTCTGACTTTATCTGCAACATCGGCAAATTGTTCCGGCGTCAAAGACTGCGCACCGTCACAGAGTGCATTTACAGGATCATTGTGTACTTCAATCATGATGCCGTCCGCGCCTGCCGCTGCCGCTGCCATTGCCAGAGGTTTTACAAGCCTTGCGATTCCGGATGCATGGCTGGGATCTACAACGATCGGGAGATGCGTAAGTTCCCGAAGCATCGGCACGGCTGAGATATCGAGTGTATTTCTTGTGTAAGTTTCAAAAGTACGAATTCCCCGCTCACATAGAATGATATTTTCATTGCCTCCGGCCATGATATATTCCGCACTCATCAAAAATTCTTTTAGATTATTTGCAAGTCCACGTTTTAATAAAATCGGTTTTCTCGTATGCCCTAGTTCCTTCAACAAATCGAAATTCTGCATGTTCCTTGCTCCGACCTGTATGATATCCACATTTTCAAAAAGCGGGAGATGATTGGCATTCATAATCTCCGTGATAATTGGCATTCCTGTAATTTTTTTTGATTCCAGAAGATATTCAATTCCTTCTGCTTTCAAGCCCTGGAAATCATAGGGCGATGTTCTTGGCTTGAAGGCGCCTCCTCTTAAAATTGAAGCCCCTGCCTCTTGTACTTTTTGTGCAATTTCTATGATCTGCTCCGGGGATTCTACAGAACATGGACCAGCGATTAAGGCAAAATTACCGCCGCCAATTTTGATTCCATTGACATCCACGACCGTGTCATCCGGATGGAATTTCCGATTTGCATTTTTAAATGGTTCGCTGATCCGTTTGACGGATTCTACGATATCCAGGCTTTCCAGCAACTCTGTATCGATTTGTTTTGTATCTCCGATCAATCCGATGATCGTCTGATATTTTCCTTTTGAAATATGCACATCCAGACCCCTCGCCCGGAACCACCTACATAAATTTTCAATTTGCTCATCCGTTACACCCGTTTTTAATACTGTTACCATCGTTTCTCCTCCTTTTATAAAAAAAACACCGTACAGGCGTCTCTGCCGTACGGTATCATGTTCGATGATTTTGGGATTATGTTGAACGCAACCTATTTACGCAGCAGAAACTTCATTTACTTTCTCAAAAAAGTAGAAAAAGTAATATGCCTTTGTAAAAAGATTTGATTTCAAAACAAAACCTCCAATGCCTCTTTACGAGAGTCATTTTAATACGGGAATCCCATTCTGTCAACACAAAAAATGATCAATCAACGTATCTCCTTTTTCTACGTAAATTCCCGTTTGTGCTGCATCCTTTTCATTATATCCTGATGTGGCATTCCGGATCCGGCCATTTCCGCTTTCATAGATCATATACGGTACTGGATCATGTGTGTGTGTCATCAGAGAAAGCGGAGTCGGATGGTCTGGCAGGATAAGAATCTTGTATGGTTCGCCCGTATTTTTCAAATATTCCCAAACTTTTTTCAGAATTTTACCATCAAGGAATTCGATTGCTTTCACTTTATTTTCGATCTCATGTCGGTGGCCGCATTCATCCGGCGCTTCTACATGAAGATATACGAACTCGCCTCCCTTTTGATAAAACGAAATCGCAGCATCTGCCTTGCCTTCATAATTCGTATCAATATTTCCAGTGGCGCCCGGCACATCGGGAACTTCCATCCCCGCACAGATCCCAAGTCCCTTTACAAGATCCACCGCGGAAATCACAGCGCCTTTAAGATGATGCTTTTCATAAAAGCGATCGAAAGACGGACGCTTGCCCTGTCCCCAGAGCCATATGGAAGTTGCCGGACGCAAACCTCGTTTGACACGCTCAATATTTACGGGATGATCTCTCAATAAGATCCGGCTCTTTTTCATCATTTCATAGAGCACTTCCGCACTCTTTCCTTTCGGAAGATACGGCTTTATTTTTTTGCCAGAGAGATCGTGCGGCGGCGTAAAATGTAAGTCCGCTTCTTTTGGATTTTTCAATACCACACAATGGCGGTAACTGATTCCTGGATAGAAGTGAATTTGCTCTGTTCCAAGCTTTTCATCAAGAAAGCGGATCAATTCTCCCGACTCCGCCGTCGTGATCTCATCCGAACTATAATCCACCATAGTGGTATCTTCATATAGCACTTCGTCGGAAAGCGTTACCAAGTTACAGCGGATCGCAATATCATCATCTGCCAGTTTAATCCCCATGCTAACCGCTTCCAGGGGAGATCTTCCTGTATAGTAACGATCTGGATCATATCCAAGAACAGACATATTCGCAATATCACTGCCAGGAGGGTTCAGATGATCCGGTACCGTCTTCACCAATCCAAGTTCCGCATATTTTGCTATTTCATCCATATTAGGTTTATTGGCTTTTTGTAGCGGCGTTAGATTTCCAAGTTCTTCTACCGGATAGTCCGCCATACCATCTCCTAACAATACAAAATATTTCATCGTTGCGTATCCTTTCCTGTCGGGATTCCTTCCAATATCATTTTATTCCGTTATTTTGTCCAATATTTTCGCAGAACGTTCTATAAAACGCGTCATCGCCTCTGCCTCCATCGGCTGGTGTGCCAATGTAGCCAGATCATAAATCTGCCCGCAGATCAGATCTACGTCTTCCGGATTTGCACCAGACTCCTTTAGCTGCTGCAATTTCTGCACTGTTTTGTTAGATGCATTCAGTACGATGGTAACATCGTTTTCCATCGGAAAGCCGAACGACCCGTACATCTTTGCCATTTCCTGCATTCTTCTCGCTTCTTCCGAAAGAAGTAAAATCGCCGGCATCGGGGACTTCATTGCTTCTACTTTGATGTTTAATTTCTCATTTCCAGAGATTTTCTTGAAATCTTCCGCACAGACTTCTGCGAGTTTGTCGAGCTGTTCTTTTGTAAACTCGGAGGAAGAATCCTTCATATTATCCGTCACATCAGAATCGACCCGCACAAATTTGACTTTCCCGGGATTTTTATATTCCAAGAAACTAATAAAATGATGATCCAACGGTCCGTTCAGAACGGCAATTTTAATACCGCTGTCTTTATACATATTCACATATTGCGCCTGTTGTACCAGGTCGTCAATATAATGAATTGCATTTTGATCTCCCATTTCTTCCAATGTAAGATATTCATCGTCTGTCGTTTTAAATACGATTGCTTCTTTCACTTTTTCAAAGAATTTTTCATCTTTCAGACAACCGAATTTTACAAAAGGATTGATATCATCCCAATATTTGCAATATGCATCCTTTTCCGTATTGAAAAGTCCCGTAAGTTTGTCCGCTACTTTTTTCGTGATATGTGTAGAAATTTTGTTGACATATCCATCATTTTGCAGAAAACTTCGCGATACATTCAACGGGAGATCGGGGCAATCGATGGCGCCTTTCAGGAGCATCAGGAATTCCGGTAAAATTTCTTTCACGTTATCTGCAACAAACACTTGATTATAATAGACTTTTATAACGCCTTCCAGTGTATCGTACTGACTTTTCAGTTTTGGAAAATACAAAATGCCTTTCAAGTTAAAAGGATAATCAATATTCAAATGGATCCAAAACAGCGGTTCGTTAAAGTCATGGAACAATGTTCTGTAAAATTCTTTATATTCTTCGTCGGTACAATCTTTAACCGGTTTTGCCCAAAGCGGTGTCGTCGTATTGATCGGCTTTAACCCTTCCGGCTCGTTCGATTCTGTTTCCGTGCCTTCTTCTTTTATTTCTTCCTTTTTATCTTCTTTTTCTGCTTGCGCTGCTTTTTTCTGTTCTTCTTCTACATCGATAAAATATAAAGGGATCGGCAAAAATGAGAAATACTTTTGAAGCGTTTCTTTCAGCTTATAGGCATCTAGATATTCCTTACTGTCTTCTGCAATGTGAAGTGTGATATAAGTACCGCGTTCTTCCGTTTCCGAAGGAGTAATGGAGAAATCCATCCCGTTTTCGCTTTCCCAATGGACTGCTTCCGCGCCTTCCCGGTACGATTTCGTATCAATTTCTACCTTGTCTGACACCATAAATACAGAATAAAATCCCAGTCCGAAATGTCCGATAATCTGCGCGTCATCCGTTTTGCCCTGATATTTTTCCAGAAAATCCTTTGCCCCAGAGAAAGCAATTTGATTGATATATTTTACGACTTCTTCCTGGGTCATTCCAATGCCGTTATCGAAGATGGTGATCGTTCCGACTTCTTTATCAAGTGAAACTTCAATTTTCCATTCATTCTCTTCGACATTTGCTTCACCTACTGCAATCAATTTCTTTAATTTATTGATTGCGTCGCTAGCATTCGATATGACTTCCCGGAGAAAAATATCTTTCTCCGAATAAAGCCATTTTTTTATAATAGGAAATATATTCTCCGTACTAATTGATACGGAGCCCTGCATGTTTTCCATACCAAAACCTCCTGTAAATAATTGTAATATTAATAATGAACAGTTACAATTTTAATATTTTTTTCAGGAATGTCAAGCATGGAAGAGAAGGGGGATTTGAGGATTTTAAATTATTTCCCCAGCATTGCAATTAAAATTCCGGATGCAACTGCGGAGCCAATAACACCTGCCACATTTGGTCCCATGGCATGCATTAAAAGGTAATTGTCAGGATCTTCTTCTCTGCCGACTTTTTGTGCAATCCGCGCTGCCATTGGAACAGCAGAAACGCCTGCCGCACCAATCAAAGGATTTACTTTTCCCTTCGTGACAAAACACATCAACTTTCCAAATAAAACGCCGGATGCAGTGCCCATTGCAAACGCAAACATTCCAAGCGCCAGAATCAGAAGCGTTTTCGTATTCAGAAAATTCTCGGCACTCGCAGTAGCGCCAACTGAAATACCCAAAAAAATCGTTACAATATTCATCAATTCATTTTCCGCCGTTTTCGCAAGACGATCTGCCACACCGCATTCGCGGATCAGGTTTCCAAGCATTAACATTCCCACTAAAGTTGCAGCAGAAGGCAAAAGCAAGGAAACTACCAGCGTAACGAGGATTGGAAATATAATTTTTTCTTTTTTACTGACTACGCGGAGTTGTGTCATTCTTATGGCGCGTTCCTTTTTCGTTGTAAGCAGCCGCATAATCGGAGGCTGTATTACCGGAACGAGCGCCATATAAGAGTATGCCGCAATTGCGATGGACGGGGTCAAATGTCCAGCAAGTGCCTGCGCCGTAAAGATCGCAGTCGGACCGTCCGCCCCTCCGATAATTGCAACCGCACCAGCCTCTGCCAGCGTAAATCCCAAAAGTGTCGCGCCGATAAATGTAATAAAAATTCCGACTTGGGCAGCTGCGCCCAGAAGAAGACTTTTCGGATTGGCAATCAGAGGCCCGAAATCTGTCATTACGCCAATTCCTAAAAAGATCAGCGGCGGATATATTTTTAAACCAACGCCTTGATATAGATAGTACAATAAACCGCCCTCATCGGCTGCAGACAAGCCTGCAAGCGGAAGATTCGCAAGGAGCATTCCAAATGCGATCGGAAGCAGCAAAAGCGGTTCAAATTTTCTTACAATTGCAAGATAAATCAATACTAGAGAAAGGCAAAGCATTACTAGCGTTTGCCAGCCTCCGTCTTTAAAATATCGGATGATATAATAAAATCCGGATTCTTTTAATAAGTTGCCCACCGTCTCAAAAAAAGCATTCATAGCGCCCTCCTCATTGCATTCTTCGTGGAGTTTTATGAAAAGCAACCACTTTAAAATGGCTTAGATCTGCATTTTCTCCTGTTTCGCTTCGATAAGCAGCTACTGCGGCAGTCAATATACAGATCAGAGAAAAATCTTCCGGTTTTTCTGTTTTTTGAATGTTTCTGTTGCCGTCGGTTTCTTCTCGCCGTGCGATCGTTATTTTTTCTTTATTTTCTGTATTCTTTTGGGAAGACTTCTCGCCTACTGCCTTTTTAAATACGATCAATAAAAGCGTCAATAAAAGAAGTATTAAAAATACCAGTACAATTCCGATGATTACAACTTTTGCAATTTCCATGCCATCACCTTCTCAATGCAAATTCTTTCTGTAGAAATAATGTGGTGCCCATAAATGTGCACAATTTAGCTTAACATCATTTTTGAAAAAGGTCAATCCATTATTGAATTTCACAATTGATTTGCCTGTTTGATAATGATATAATGAAGCACGTTGTTTTTTTATATATAACAATAAATTATTATATTTTTTACACTTTATTATACTTAATAAGGAGTTATTTTTATGCAGCCTGCTTTCAACAATGCACTTTACATCGAAAAACAAACAAAACATATCAAAGAACGGATCAGCCAGTTCGGAGACAAACTCTATCTGGAGTTCGGCGGAAAAATATTTGACGATTATCACGCCGCACGCGTTTTACCCGGATTTGCCCCTGATAATAAAATCAAATTGCTTTTGGAATTCAAAGAGATCTGCGAAATTCTTTTCTGTATCAACGCAGCAGATATCGAGAAAAATAAAATCAGAGCTGATTTAGGAATTACATATGATCTGGAAATTTTAAGATTAATCGATTCGATCCGGGGCCTCGGCCTTTTAGTAAACAATATTGTCATCACACAATATAGCGGGCAGCATGCTGCCGACGTGTTCCGGAGCAAATTAGAAAAGCGTGGAATCAACACATATATCCACTATCCAATTCCCGGTTATCCCGGAAATGTAGATTTGATTGTGAGTGACGAGGGATATGGCAAAAACGAATTTGTCGAAACGACACGCCAGCTAGTCGTCGTTACGGCACCCGGTCCCTGCAGCGGTAAAATGGCGACTTGTCTTTCTCAGCTTTATCACGAACACAAACGAGGGGTACAGGCAGGCTATGCGAAATTTGAAACGTTTCCGATCTGGAATCTGCCTCTGAAACATCCGGTCAATTTGGCTTATGAAGCGGCAACTGCGGATTTAAAAGACGTCAATATGATCGATCCCTATCATTTGGAAGCGTATAATATCAGAACTGTAAATTATAACAGAGATATTGAAGTTTTCCCTGTTGTCAAAACGATTTTAAAAAAGATTTTGGGAAAGAACGTCTATCTCTCTCCTACAGATATGGGCGTTAATATGGCCGGTTATGCAATTGAAGACGACGAGAAAGTCCGAACTGCTGCAAATGAAGAAATTATTCGCAGATATTTTAAAATCCGCTGTGACTTCATACAGGGGCTGGTTGACGCGGGAACAGTGGAAAAAATCGAATTAATTATGAATCAGGCGGATCTGAAGCCTTCTGAGCGCAGTGTTGTGCAGGCTGCGATAAAAAAAGCGCAATGTAAAAATGCGCCGGCAATGGCGCTCCAGCTGCCTTCCGGAGAAATCGTTACAGGACGTAATACAAATCTTATGACTGCGGCTGCGAGCTGTACGTTGAATGCACTCAAAATGTTATCCGGTTTGGACGATGCCTTGCTTCTTATTGCGCCGGTCGTACTCGAACCGATTCTGCAATTAAAAAAAGACATTTACGGCACGGATAAACCACTTCTCAGTCTGGAAGAAGTACTGATTTCACTCAGTATCTCTGCTGTCACAAATACGATGGCGGATATCACATTAAAAAATCTTCATAAGTTATCGGGTTGCGAAGCACACTCTACTGTGATATTATCTCCTAGTGATGATATCGTATGCAAAAAATTGGGGTATAATTTAACGTGTGAGCCTGCATTTGCAAGCGATGATTTGTATGACGGAAAATAATAAACGAAGTTGGGAGTTGTTATTATGAGTTCTTTCCCGGCGGTACTATATATCGTAGTTCCCTGTTATAATGAATGTGAAGTTTTTCCAATGACTGCTACAGAGTTGACAAAGCTTGTCATTTCCCTCATCGAGAAGGGAAAAATTTCCGATAAGAGCCGGATTCTTTTTGTCGATGATGGGAGTAAGGATAATACATGGGAATTGATTAACGCAGAATATCAAAAGAATCATTATGTCTGTGCTCTCAAATTGGCAGGCAATGTCGGACATCAAAATGCTTTGTTTGCCGGCCTAATGGCAGCAAAAGGCAACTGCGATATTGCGGTATCGATCGATGCTGATCTGCAGGATGATACACAAGCCATCGTACAGATGATAGACAAGTATTATGAAGGCTGCGATATCGTATACGGCGTTCGCAGCGCCCGCAAAACGGATACGTTCTTCAAGCGTACCACCGCACAAGGTTTTTATAAATTCATGAAAGGGATGGGAGTCAAAACCATTTATAATCATGCAGATTTCCGCCTAATGAGCTCCCGTGCCATAGAGCAGCTTGGAAATTATGAAGAACGCAATATGTTTTTAAGAGGAATCGTCCCGCTCATCGGTTATAAAACAGATTGCGTATATTATGAAAGAAAAGAACGGTTGGCGGGCGAATCAAAATATCCGCTCAAAAAGATGCTCAGCTTTGCATTTGACGGAATCACTTCTTTCAGTATCAAACCAATTACATTGATTTCGGCCGTTGGTATTATTATCATCATCGTTTCAATGATTGCCGCGATCTATTCTTTGATTTCCTATTTTTGTGGAAATACAACGCCTGGCTGGACTTCCCTGATCCTTTCGATCTGGTTTTTGGGGGGCGTACAGCTAGTTTCTATCGGACTAATCGGACAATATATCGGTAAAATATATGTGGAATCCAAACATCGTCCGCGTTATAATCCAGAAATTTTTTTGTCGGACGAGACCCGCGAGGAAATAAAATAATTTACAATTCCTTCTACGATCTGCTCCTGATAGGCCGCCGTGTTCAACAGGCGGTCTTCTTTTTCATTCGAAAGGAACCCGCATTCTACAATAATGCATGTATTCTCACACCAATTGATCCCGGTATATGCATCTGACTGAAAAATTCCGCGTGATATCGCTCCCGTTTCTGTGCAAAGATAGCCGATCATTTCACTTGCTTTTTTGTAATCTGCTTCTGCTTTCTTACGATATTCCGCAGTGCCATCTCCGTTTCCTCTAACGTATAGTTCGATTCCTTCGACTGATTCCGATTCAGCAGAATTGCAGTGGATCCGCAGTGTGATATCCGCACCAAAACGGTTGGCCAATTCCGCCCGTTCGCGATTGGAAAGATTTACGTCATGTTTTTCCCGCGTCATAAGGACTTCTGCTCCTAGGGCAATCAATTTCTGCTGAAGCTTCTGCGCGATAGATAAATTTATAATATATTCATCTGTTCCGGTAAAATTTCCACATGTACCGGAAGTACATTTTGCTTTCATTTCTTTGTTCCAAGGCGCACATAATTCTTTCTCTTTGTTTCCAGACGCCTGATGTCCCGGATCGATACAGATTTTATAACCTTTCAAAAGATCACTTCCATGATAAATATCTTCCGTTCCTGTCGCAGGTGCAGGAGAAAACGGTGTTTCTTTTTCCGGAGAAGGAGTCGAAGGCGCCGGCTTTCTGGAGGATGGATTCTGCGATTTGGAAGGAAGTGAGGTGATTTCCTCCTGCACAATACGGTCAGAAGTGCAGGAGGAAAAACAAACCATAAAAATGATTATAAGTGAAATCACTTTTTGTTTCATTCCGCAGCTCCGTTCTTTTGGTTATCGTAGTGCTTCGATCTGATGTCTTCCCGATGGAAGATAAAGAACGATACAGCCTTTCTCCGTCGGGAATGTATCTACAGGATAAATCCTTCCGTCAACGGTAATCGTTTTTGCATTTTTATCAAAAACAGGCAAATATAATGTGGCATACGATTCTTTCGGAATGGAAACAATATACGTGAATGTATCTTCTTCCATGTACCAGGCAGCTTCTATGGGACCGGAAACCGATTCAAAACAAGCTCTTACCCATTTGATGCGTTCTTGTCCGTACGGCAACTCATATTCTTCTCTCAAGTCTGGTTTTGGCTGGAAAATAATATGTTTGAATCCCGGCTTCTTCTCATCCGTTTCAATGCCTGCCATGTATTTGTACATCCACTCCGCAACTGCACCGTAAGCGTAATGATTGAAAGAGTTCATTCCGACATCCCCAAATCCGCTCTCTTTCGTATAAGAATTCCAACGTTCCCAGATCGTTGTGGCGCCCTGATATATGCTATAAAGCCAGGAAGGATTCTCTTTTTGCAGAAGCAATGAGTATGCTAAATTGCTTTCACCAATCTCACTTAGCGTCTGATTCAGAATTGCCGAACCTACGAATCCCGTGCTCAGGCGATATCCATTCTTCACGAGTTTTGCTGCAAGCTCTTTCCGTGCCTCTTCTCGATATTCTTCCGGCAGCAAATCGAATTTCAATGCCAAAAGGTATGCTGTCTGAGACGTCTGTTTTAATTTACCGTTCGCATCCAGATATACTTTTTGAAAATGGCTTTTGATTTTCGTATACAATACGTAATATTCTTCTGCCTTTTCTTCATATTCGTCTCCCGCTTTTTTGGAAAGTGCCGCTGACATTTTACTTACAAGGAGTGCATCATACGCATAATACGCGATACAGATCAATCTGGCTTCTGTCGGTTCATAAGCTAGCCAGTCTCCATATGTAGGATGCGGGCCTTCCAGATTAGTCACGCTGAGATAGTCCATATAATCTAGCATGGAAGAATAGCATTCTTCTAAAATGCTGAGATCCCCGTACATTTTATACATCGTATACGGTACGATAATCCCCGCATCGCTCCATGCTGCGCCGCCTTCCCCTACTACGCGGGAACGTGGAATTACATCTGTATATGCGCCGTATTCTTTCTGGCTGTCCCGGGCATCCTGCAACCATTTATGAAAGAAACTACATACATTTGCATTGTATGCCGCAGTACAGGCAAAAACCTGGGTGTCTCCCGTCCAGCCGAGACGTTCATCTCTTTGCGGACAATCTGTCGGTACACTGAGATAATTGCCGCGCTGCCCCCAAAGGATATTACTGAAAAGCTGATTGACATCTTTATTAGAAGTTTCAATGAAACCAGTTTCTTTATTGTCAGATCCAACGACATCACATCGGAACGCGAGAATTTCAATATCATCATCCGCCGATATTTCTACATAACGGAATCCGTAAAATGTGAATGACGGTCTATATTCTTCTCCGTTTTCGTCACCGGACAACGTGTATCTTCCTTTTGCCTTTGCACTTCTGTAATTGGACGTATAAAGAGTTCCTTCTGGGCCGTCATTTCCTCTTGAAGCTTTCCCGCTGTCATTTAACATTTCGGCATGTCGGAGGGTAACTGTCGTATTTTGATTCCCTTTCACAGTAAAATGTTCCCATCCTACCATATTCTGGCCCATATCGTAGACAACGGTCTCCCCCTTTTTCAAAAGAAGTACCGAAGTGCATAATGCATCCTCAAGCTTTTTTAATATATGAATTGTTCCGAAATCTGTTTCATTTTCATCGATCCTGTCATACACGACCACAGTTTTCGGTTTCATCACTAGAAAATCACGGATCTTGACACTAGGCCCTACTTTCGGAGAAATAACTCCTTTAAAATTTTTAAATTCGTATGGTATTTTCCAGGTTTTGCTTTTCGGATAATCCGGAAGGGATATTTTTTCGTACGAATCATAATTTGCATTATATACTTCCCCGTCCCAAA
>OLWF01000705.1_pt1 | contig 13493 bp, 17 predicted proteins | sample 1644131 | NCBI WGS metagenome assembly OLWF01 (sample SAMEA103958163, study PRJEB25191) | human gut metagenome
CCGGTTTGGCTGCTCATTCTCAGCGGCGTACGCAATGTTCGTATTAATGCTTTAAATCGTTGGTATTTGTGTAATCATTGCTCGAAAAAAATTAATTAAGATCGCGTGGATTGTATATTATGATAATGGTAATTTAAATAATTTTTGATGGACTATTATTAATGTTGCTTTTCATGTTGTTGATTTATTCTAATCTTTATGGTAATTACATATACCGGTTCGCTGGAGCAGGATGAGAACGATACTCTCAAGTAAAAGTGTTATGCGATGTGGTATGAAAGGGGTTTGAATAAATGGATGAAATAAAAATAATTTATGATAACGTGAAAGAAAAAGCTATAATTGATAACTTTCATCAAATTAAAAATGAATTGAAAACTATAAGAGCAAAGAAAGAATTGCGTGCATTGATAATTGTTAAAGATATAACGCTTTTATCAAAGTTTTCAGTTTTACTAAATAATAGTATAATTCTAAAAATCAACCAAAAAAAAACACTAATTAATCTGAAAAGCCTACTTCCATTCATATTGCTTAATGATAGCGACGATATAAATAGTTTGAAGCGGAAAATCGAAAATAATATTTCAGATGATTTGACAATATTAGAAAACAATGAAGAACTCACATCTTATTGTTTATATATACAGATACTAGAGGATTTTTCAGACAATCCGTACATATTTACAAATTTAAATTTTTTGAAAAATATATTTTTCATTCAAGATATTGTTGAAATTCATGATGATTACTATTTGCCACTTTATTCGGACTTGCAGTTCGAAGAAAAAAATCATCATAATATTACAAATTATTTTATTTACGGTGGATATGGAGACATATTACTTTATATTCCAATTTTATATTATCCAAGAAAAACAAAAAAATGGATATAGCAGTATTCGATATTTAGTTGAAACCGACAAAAATGCAGAATTGATAAAATATTTTTTACCTTATGTTAATGTAAAAAAAGTTAAATGTCTATTTAGTAATCAGCGTGATGATTTCTCTTATATTATAAATCAACTTTCTAATTATAATATGATTCCTAAAAATCCGCGATTATTGAATGAAAAACTTTTTAATAATGCTTCAACAAAAAATAGTCTTTTTGAAATATTGTGTGAGATAGAAATAAAAACATCATTAAATCCACGATATATTTTAAATTTATACAAAAAATATTTTAAAAACCAAAAAAAGCCGATAAAGTCATTTGGCAAAAATATTAATTTTAAATATTGGATTTGCATACAGAGAAGTTCCGGAAATAAGAATCTACCATGGAATATCATAGAAAGTTTGATTTCATTATGTCATCAAAATTCTATTGGAGTTATAAATATTGATCCAGAAGAACAAAACATAAATAAATTTGATCTTAACTATGGTAATTGTGACTTAATAGAGATATTTGATTTGCTAAGAAGTGTAAATGCATTTGTCGGCATAGATAGTTGTTTTGGACATGCAAGCGCTCTATTAAACATTCCTAGTGTGAGTTGTTTTGTATCGAGTCATATCCGTAACCAAGCATTAGGCCCAAATTTTAGACCGATTTCAAACAATTATTCTTTTTTTCCAATTAACCCGGAAGCTCCGAAATTTGATGCTAATAGAATATTTTCAGTTTTATATAGTATTTTAGTGGGGGAAAAAATATTATTAAATGAATTTGTTCCAACAAAAGATCTATGTGAGTTTCGCGAATATGAGTATACGTAAGCTTCTATAACAGTTGACTTTTTTACAAATTTTAGATACACTCATTTTAACGAATTATGTGATAATCTTCGTAAACAAAAACTGAGGAGATCGCCAAGCAAATAAAATTTATTTTAGCGGAGGTATTTATTATGGCAGAAATAATCAGGCATTTAATACATGACGATAACGCCAATTCTGGCGTTATCGTAGCGGGTGATTATGTTTTTATAGGGCATTGTTGCCGAAATCAGGGACAAGTTCTTGAAAAACAAATTATTGGAGCGCTTGACCAATTAAGTGAGGGATTAAGCCTTGTTGGATTAACCTTGGAATCAGTAGTACAAATAGACGCTCTATTTAGAGATGTTTATCAAATACCAGTTATGGAGGAAGTATTCAAAGAGCGATTTAACGGAAAATATCCAGTTCGCAAATCGATTCAAACAGAGTTCGCAGACCAATCGATTGATTTTCAACTTGATGCGATAGCATATAAGGGATAATATCGATATTATTTACGTTACCCGTGAATACATAGTCAGAACGAGATAGATATTTCATTTGTTTTAATGAAATGTATGAGTCGCTTTGTTTTATCCGCGAAGTGATAATTGCCAGAAACACTATCTGTAGAAGAAATTTATCGCTAACAGCAGTGTTACGAATTTGGAAAGACGCTGTATGGTATATTTTTTGTTTATAAATTTGTATTAATCGTCGACCTATCAACATATTCTTCGTTCTTGTTTGTGAGGAACCTATAAGAACAGATAATAAAGAAAATTATTTCGGAGGTCATTTTTTATGATGTCTATAACAAACAGCCAAGCAAGACAATTTTTACTTCTTAAACACGGATTGATTGGTGAATATAAATTCGTTGGCAAGCAAGGCGTAATAGATTTTATTAGGCAGACAGGCTGCATCCAGTATGACCCCATTGATATTTGCGGAAGAAATTCAGAATTGACATTACAATCACGAGTCAAAGGCTTTACAAAAGAAATGCTTTATAATCTGCTGTATGAAGATCGGTTATTATTAGATTATCCAGATAAAAATACTGCCATCATTCTCACGGAGGATTGGCCTTATTTTTCCCGAAGTCGAAATTGGGCTCGCTACCGTGCTGCAGAACATCCTGAACTGAAAACGCTTATGGAACAAACCCTTGCTTTTATTAAAGAAAATGGTGTTGTTTGTCCGGATGACGTGAAATTGGAAAGTGATTTTCAATGGCGTTCTCATGTTGTATGGAGTAGTGGAAAAAATCTTTCGAGTTCTGTGTTAGAACAACTATATGGTGCTGGGAATTTAATCATTCATCATAAACAGGGAACTCGAAAATATTATGACTTAACTGAAAAGTACATACCGGAAAAAATATTATCGGCGCCGGAACCATTTCCTGTTGAATTGGATTATTTAAAATGGCGTGTATTACGGTTTATAGGAGCTGTCGGGCTTTTATGGGACCGCCCATCTGATGTGCTTCCGATGATGAAAGCGGATTTGCGTAGTAAAATATTTTCTGAGTTGCTGGAAGAAGGGCGCATTATCGCCACTACAGTTGAAGGAGTAAAGTATACCCTGTACTTTCGTTCCGAGGACATGCCGCTTATGGAAAATATACAAAAAAATATGGAATTTGATCTGCGTTGCGAATTTCTTGCTCCTTTAGATTGTTTTATCTGGGATAGAAAAATTATAAAAGCTATTTTCAATTTTGAATATACATGGGAAATTTACACTCCTGTTATAAAGCGCAAGTATGGTCATTATGTTCTGCCTATTATTATGGGTGAACGGTTTATAGGTCGCATAGAAGTAGTTGCAGAAAGGAAAACAAATACGCTTATTGTAAAAAATATTTGGTTCGAAGATGATGTTAAGCCTACAAAGAATATACAAAAAGAAGTGGAGAAATGTTTACAACGATTCGCACGATTTAATAATTGTGATAAAATTAAAAAATAAATATTGATTGAAACTAATTTAAAATTACAGTCTTAATTCGTGACAGATTAAAAGCAAGTTTATACTTATTAATTTGTCACGAAATCTTTTTTTTATGAATCCCCAATATTCGCGATTACAAGTTGTATCTTTAATATGAGCTGAATGAAATAAAAGTTGAAATTGAATATATTGTAATATGTAATGAGTAATAAAATTTTACATATTTCGAAGAGGTTTGGTTGTGTCTATATTAATTACTGGTGGAGCGGGTTACATAGGGAGTCACGCTGTTAAGATTCTTGCAGACAAAGGTGAACAGATTGTGTGTGTTGATAATTTATCTAAAGGTCATCGAGCTGCTGTTGCCGAAGGTAAATTTTATGAAGGCGATATCAGGGACAAGTCTTTGCTTGATAAGATAATGAGAAAAATGATATTAGGAGTGTCATACATTTCGCCGCTAATTCTATCGTGAAAGACAATATGTCAAACCCACGCGAAACATATGAGAACAATATGATTGGTACAATGTGCTTGCTAATGCCATGGAAAAAAATTCTGTAAAACTTCTCGTTTTTTCATCTACTGCTGCTATATATGGGGAACCAAAACAAATTCCGATACAAGAAGATAATCTTCAAAAGCCTATAAATGCATATGATGAAACAAAACTAGCAATAGAGAGAATGTTAAAATGATATGGTCAGGCATACGGTATTAAATCTGTATCTTTACGTTACTTTAATGTTGCTGGAGCTTATCATACAGGAGAAATAGGTGAATATCACCAGCCAGAAACACTTCTTATACCGATATTATTACGAGCAGTCCGCAGCAAGCGTGATCATGTCAAAATTTATGGATTCGATTATCCAACAAAAGATGGTACATGCATACGTGATTATATTCATATAGAAGATTTGACAGAAGCTCATCTTCAGTCGCTTCATTATTTGGAGAATATAAGTGCTGAAGGTGGTTATTTTGATGTATTTAATATAGGAAGTGGAATGGGATTTTCAATTATAAAAATTTTAAATGCGGTAAAGGAGATAACTGGGTACGATATAAATTATAAATTTGCTCCGCGTAGAGAGGGAGATTTCGCTATTCTAATAGCGTCAAATGAAAACGCAAAAATATTCTGCACTGGAATCCAAAATATAATAACATCAAATTAATAATAAAGTCAGTATGGCAATAGCATTTAAAGCATCCGTATGGCTACAATGAATAAAAATAGAAAGGATGGTGGAATTAAATGAAATTGATTTTACCGTTTGAATATCTAGAAATAACAGCATTAGGATACTATACTAATATGGCATCAATATTATCTGTAGACAAAGAAAAAATGATGCCCTGAGTTTATAATAACTTTATTCAGCTTATAATCAACCGTTATGATTTTAATACGGATTTTTTAATTAGTTTTAGAGGATATCAATACATCATAATTGTCCGTGGATTAGGAAAGATGGAATCAAAAGAAAAGCAGTTTAAAAAATGGAACCAGTTAACTAATTTTATAATTGATATGATAGATAGCGTCTATTATATTGAATTACCAATCTATCAATTTTATATATCAAAGTATGATTCTTATAACGATTTTCATTTTATATGAGATTAGCGATATCCTTGTTAATAAGGTGGTTAAATATAATTTCATACGGAATAAAAAAATCATGATGATATTATTGATTATTTAAAAAAATCGTTTCTATAGAAAAAGAAATGTACCCATGTTTAATTGTCGATATAAACAGCAACAGTCCTTTGCTTATTCGTGAAAATACGGAGTTAGTTGGCACTATAGATGATCAATGTGAATTCGTAAATATAGACAGGGAAACAAAAGGCAATTGGGGATTTAAATATGGTTCTTTAGGATATATCACTCCATATGAAAAGTTAATGTTTGATGAAAATTATGAAGCCTATAATTCGGCATTATAATAGCGATATTTCACGCAGATGTTTGAAAAATTTATGGATCTTTATAGATATGTATATTATCGTTGTAAAAATAATAAATTTGTAAAGGAGAACAACATGAACAAGTATTTATTCACCTCAGAATCAGTAACCGAAGGGCATCCGGACAAAGTCTGTGATCAGATATCAGACGCAGTCTTAGATGCGATTTTAGAACAAGACCCGAATGGTCGTGTGGCGTGCGAAACTTTTTGTACCACGGGTCAAATCAATGTGATGGGTGAAATTAGTACATCCTGTTATGTGGACATTCCCAAGATTGTCCGTTCTACATTAAAAGAGATCGGATACAATGGTCCCGATCAAGGATTTGATGGTAACACCTGTGCTGTCAGCACATCTATTGATGAGCAATCACCTGATATCGCTTTAGGTGTTGATCATTCTATGGAGGACAAATCCGGCTCTGTAATTGAGGAAGATTTACATGGCGCCGGCGATCAGGGTATGATGTTCGGTTATGCCTGTGATGAAACTCCAGAGTTCATGCCGCTGCCGATTTCACTGGCACATAAATTGGCAAAACGGCTGTCAGAGGTGCGAAAATCCAAAGAACTGCCTTATCTTCGTCCAGATGGAAAAAGCCAAGTGACGATAGAATACGAGGATGGAATCCCAAAACGGATAGATACAATCATTATTGCCGCGCAGCATATGGAAATAGAAAATATGCTTATGCTACATACAGATATCATTGAAAAAGTCATTAAACCAATTATCCCTGTAAATATGATAGATGAAAATACTAAAATTCATATTAACCCTACGGGAAGATTTGTAGTTGGCGGTCCTCAAGGCGATACCGGACTTACCGGCAGAAAAATTATTGTAGATACATATGGCGGACAAGCCCGACATGGCGGAGGTGCTTTCTCGGGTAAGGATCCGACAAAAGTAGATCGCAGCGCTGCATATGCGGCTCGTTATGTTGCCAAAAATATTGTCGCGGCAGGATTGGCTCAAAAGTGCGAGATACAAATTGCCTATGCGATCGGTATTGCACAACCTATCTCTATTATGATAGATACATTTAGTACCGGGCAATATCCTGATGATGAAATTGCGAAAGCGGTACAAGAGTTATTTGATCTTCGCCCTGCCGCTATTATTAAAAAGCTGAAACTGCGAAAGCCGATTTACAAAGCGCTTGCTGCCTATGGGCATATGGGACGGGAAGATTTAGACGTCTACTGGGAAAAGACAGATATGGCAGATATACTGATGGAATATTTCAAGAACAGATGAACATGGAAATTTACTTTACGGAAGTATCAGATACATCAGGTTCCATCACGAACGATTTATTAGGATTGGTTTCTGAAGAAAGGCAAGAACGGGCAAAAAAATTCCGTTTTGATATTGACCGAAAGCTTAGTGTATACTCTGAACTGTTGGTTCGATATCGAGTTTGTAAAGAATTTAATCTGCTAAATAAGGAGATAGTATTTACAAAAAACAAATATGGAAAGCCGTTTCTTCTTAACAAACCAACGTTTTACTTCAATATTTCCCATACTCGAAACGCACTTGCAGTCGCTTTTTCGAATCATGAAATTGGGATTGACGTTGAATCTATAAAAACGGTTGATTTTGCAATTGCGAATCGTTTTTTTACATCTTCAGAACGGGACTATCTATTCGCTCATAGAAACCCGAAACGCGCCTTTTATGAAATCTGGACAAAAAAAGAAGCATATATAAAGTGGATGGGTACCGGGTTATCTACGCCTCTAACAGCTTTTAATGTATTAGATCATATGATTGATTCAATGATACATACATTTGAAACAGGAAAATATCTTGTTTCAGCTTGCTGTAAGGAAATTACAGCTACAAAACCAACCATCATCACCGTGACAGAAGCCGAAATGCATAAATTATTTTAAAAACGTTTACAGAACGACTGTTTTTGAATGTCCGACAACGGCGAAATCATTGATTGCGACTCAAATAACACATAATCTAATTTTTATTCTACCATGATTTCAAAAGTATGGAAGCGGGTGTGAATCCCGCGCGGTCCCGCCACTATATTTGGAGAGTTTTGTCCAAAATGACGCCACTGGGAAACCGGGAAGGCATGGACAAGCTGTGATCCATAAGTCAGGATACTTGCTTTGAAATATATTATTTCCGGCCGCCCGTGGATAGGCGGAGAAAGGATGGTATTGCTATGAAAACGAAAAACAAGAATACTACAAGAACTATCGTCATTTCAATCGCCGCACTGATTGTGCTGGCTGCCGTATTCTTTACGGCATATCGATTGTTGCGCCCAACAGGAGCGGAAGGCGCTAAGACCATTCGGTTTACCGTCATTGCAGGGGACGAAACCATCAAGTCAATCGATATCCATACCGACGCCGAATACCTAAGGCAAGCGCTGGAAGAAGATGGCCTGGTTGAAGGCGAAGAGGGTACTTACGGGCTCTGGGTTACAACGGTGGCCGGACGTACGGCGGACAGCAGTAAGGAGGAATGGTGGGCGCTGTACAAAAACGGTGAATTCTCCATGACCGGCGTGGACGATACACCCCTTGCGGATGGCGACAGTATTGAGTACAGGCTGACTGTGGGATATAATTGATGCAGATCAATAAGATGATATCCGATTCGCATCATAAAAAAAACACGACGAAAGATATCGTGATACTTGCTATGTGTACCGCGATTCTCTTCGTTCAACAGATTGCATTAGCTGTTTTGCTGAACATTGAGCTGGTATCGCTGCTGATCATCGTATACGCTGCGACCTTCCGATATAAATCGTTATATATAATTTATGTTTTCGCCATACTGGAAGGCATTTTTTATGGATTCCATATCTGGTGGATTTCTTACTTATATATTTGGACGATATTAGCTTTTATAACCATCGTGTTACATAAAATCAGGTCGTCGATCATATGGGCGGCGATTTCCGGGGGGTTCGGATTGTTTTTCGGTGCGTTATGCGCGATTCCTTATCTTTTCATTGGCGGACCGGCTATGGCAATCACTTATTGGGTTAGCAATTTTTTGATATGTCTGATGCTGTGGAAGCCGCTTACAAAGCTTATGTATAAATTATCTTAAATTTTTAAGATAGAAGAATGTGGCGGCTCTCAAAACGTCGAGAGCCGCCGCGTGTTTTCTTTGATTATTTTTTCTTCTCTGTTTTTTCGGAGAGAGCGGTGGACGCTTCTTTCTTTTTCGGGGCAACCCCATCCAGCATTTCGCTCATGATCTGCATTCGCGTTTGCACATTAGTGCGTTTTGCGCTGCCGGAGCGGCAGGCCGCCATATATTCGCGTCATCAGGAAGATTCTCAAAGAAAGCATCCAGACGAAGTCCGAATTCTTCTGGTGAAATATCTTTTTCTTTGGCCAATTGAGCTATATATAACACAATCGGGATATGCACTTTTTTCAGATAGGCGCGTTTTTCGGAGATTGTTTCGTCAAGATAGTCCAATAACGCGGTAATCTCATCCGCGGGAATATCAGCTTCGTCATTTTTGATGTTATCACAGAAACTCATGATCTCGGCGCCGGAGAAACCGATTCCAGGCCGAGAACGCAGGATCATGTATTGCAGCATGATGTTCAGATCGTCGTGCTTACGGCACGCGGGAGCTGTGAGTTTAATCTTTTCCTGCATAAAGCTATGATCGCACAGCCGACTAAAGATATTCCGTCGATCTCCTTGACGCGGATTTTTGATGACAAGGCGAATTCATCCTCCAAATAGGCAAGAGCGTCAAGATGCGTTACTTGCCATCGAGAACAATATAGCTTTTATGGTCGCTTTCTTCCAGTAAAAGTGATTCCAAGGGTATAGCTAAGAGAAACCAATCGAGTTGCTTTTTTTTCGGCGTCCCAAACTTCTCTGCGCTGGATAGAGATGTTTTTATTCAATTTTCCCGCCGAATCTTGCGATTTCAGCCAAGTGACCGTATGCTTCTCGTTAGTTGCTTTGATGTCCATAATCATAGCCTCCCCAAATTAATGTTTAATTCTAACTAATAATATGACTTTATGTAATGGTTATTTTGAAAATTTCTACAGACTCTCCAAAGAAAGGGGTGCACCATGAGACTACTAATCTTAACCGAAAAGGAAAAACGAGGGATCCATCATTTTCGCTTTACTGTTTCACGGTTAAAAAGCCTATTACGCTATCGCAGCGATATTTATGTACAGTCGGAAGATGGGATTATCCGGGTATACTATCCGGAACAGGATGACTTTGCCGAGGAAATGATGCAGAATATCGGACAATATGCGTCCATCGAAAACTATCATTTTACTTACGAAATCGTGGAAGATGCGCAGCTCTCTGTGAATACGGTAAAATGGAAGGTGTCCGGGTTGAATCAGATTACCGTATTCCCGAAATTGTTGTTGCCGCTGCAAGCAGTATTCCCGGACACGGATGATGCGTATTGGCTGTACTCTCATTACATAAATATCTATTATTGCAGAAGCTATTATCTACAATATACTGATGAAAATGCCGTGTTTGATCTGTTTGACTCTATTACAGCGGATTTTTATCAGTTCGGTGATTCCAACAGAGCGGATGCATTTCAAGACGCCATTCGTCGAGGCCACTATATCTACATCTGGATTGACAATTTTCACAACTCTGCCTCCCGATATTACCATAACCGAGACGAATTTCATGATGTACATCCGATTTTGATATACGGATATGATCGGGGAAAAGGGATTTATTATTGCGCTGGTTTTGATATTATGAAGGGGCTTACTTTTGATGAGATAAAAATAGAAGAGGTACATAGAGCCTTTGAGTCGGCACGCATATATAGTCAGCTGACGGAACCAGGCAATGCAGGACAATTTCTAAAGCCCAGAAACTTTGGAGAGCGTTTTCCCTGTTCCGAAACGCGGTTTTTGAAAGAATTGTTTCGGTATATGCATTCGTTTGGCGATGCCGAACAGCTGCATTTACTGTTTGGCGGACAGCATAATCGTATTCGGGGATACTATGGATTGGACGTCACTCGTGAATTGATCGAGGGGTTGCAGAATTCGGAGTATCCGCATTACGATTATCGCCTGTTTCATTTGATTGTAGAGAATAAACAGCACATTTTACGGAGCATTCGCTTTCATATTAAAGAAAGCAGTTCTGAATTAGACGAAAAAGTGGCGGAGTACGAACAACTGGTCAAGGGATATGAGATACAGCGGAGTGTGTATATGAAAACTTCCATGATAGAAAATGAAATGCAATCCTTTTACCCAAAGCCCAAAAATAAAATAGTCTGCGGTCGGCTTGCAAAGCGTATGACAGAGTTGGTTGCACAGGAGGAGGCGCTGCTGCGGAATCTGTTTGCGTTGTTAACGGAAGCTCTTTTGGACGGCCACTATATAGAGCGGGGGACGGTACGGTATAAAAACAGGCAATTGCGCAAGGCGGAGGGCGGCGAGCACATTGTGCAGGAGTGGGAAAAACCTATTACAACTATGCATGTCGAATTGTACAGTATGTTTCCTTTATTTGAGGGGACATTTCAGTTCAGCGACGGAACGTCGGCAGATATTCATCCCCACGGTTCGGTTGATTGTTTTTACTCTATTACCTTTCCGCCCAAGCAGATCACATGGGTAAAATATTACCCAAAGGCGTTCGTCGGGGGCGATGATTCGTTGTTTTGCATAAGCGTTTGCCAGAATAATCTACTGTATTCGGCTAAGATCATTCCTTCCAGTGTTTTTTCGGAACGGAATGACATTTCTTTTGCGCCGGAAAACGTATTGAATAATGACCAGCAGACCTTTTGGACTCCGGAAGTGTTTGACCGGGAGCGGTCGCTGGAATTTGTACTACCGGAAAAGCAGTGTATTTCCCGCGTGTTTCTGGACGAAATCCATACCTCTGCCCGAATAACGGGATATCGGTTTCTCTTTTATTGCGAAGCAGAAGACAGGTGGAAATGTCTGGCGGAACATGAAGGAGAGTTTGGCGCAAGGCTTCATCATCATCGGTTTACACCAGTTATTACGCAAAAGATCAAGCTCGTGGTTACGGGTACGGTTATGGATGAAACTGGATATGATATCCCCCATGTTGCTTATGTGGGGGCTTTTGCGGCGGATTAGTTTATACATTGTGGGGTTACGGAGCAGACTCCAGAGAACCTTGAATACGACAACCTTGAGAGGGATAAATGATATGCCTGCTCGGTGGATTGCTAAATCCCAAATAGCATAATTTTTTCTGCAGGAGCTATTATCTGTAGTTGAGAGTATTAAAACAGGAGCATAACAACCTGAAGCGCAAGCGTGTTCCGATACGTCCAAATCGGTTCGCCCTTGCGCTTTTTTTCGCTCCAATCCCCCGAATTTTTGCCGCGTTCCAGAAAAACAAGCATACTATCTCCGACAGCGAGAGCGCAATTAAAAATAATCAGATTAATGCATATCATATGGCAATAGAAAAAGATGATGCATCTGAAGATTTTAAAGAAAAACTTCAGATGTATCAGAACTTGAAGATGCAGTACCTTGAACAAAAACTGAAAGAAGAATGCTTGGATCAGAAAAGCTTAACTGATACGGATTCTCGACGAATGAAAAACGATGGCTCCTTAGATATTTGCTACAATGTACAGTCTGTTGTAGATGCGAAAAATCATTTCGTCATTGATATTTTAACCACTAATGATATAAATGATCAAAACTAACTTTATGTTATGGCAAAAGATGCAGCTGAATTATTGGATGTAGAAATCCTACAGTAATAGCTGATACCGGTTATTACAATGGAACTGAAATAAAAAACTGTATTGATGGTGGGATGAGCATATATATTAAGAAAGCAAAAGCTAATAACAGTACTAAGGATAATGAATTTCGAAAAGAAAAATTATCATACGATAAGAATCACGATGTATATATTTGTCCTGCCGGTAATGAGCTGCCGTTTTTTGAAAATACTTCTAAAAGAGGATATTTCAGAATCAGTATATCAGGAGTCTTGGAATAATAATGATATTTACAAACAACGATGATGCATTGTCGAGCATCCATTTGGCACAGTAAAAAGATCTTTAGGATACAATAATCAAATTAGTAGGCTATACTTGGCAAAAGATCACACGTATATCGATGAATATAAAAAAGTTTAAAATTTTGTCAGTAAATTCAACTATTTATACTTTTTATACTTTAGTAGGCGATAGTAAAAGATGGTCTTGATAATCAAATTTTAATCTTATATGAATAAAATTGTTTAGATAATAGCTATTTTGTAGTCTAATGAAATTGTGCAAAAATTTGAAATAGTATCATTTTTATGCGGACAATAAGTTATATCATAATCAAAAAAGTGGTAGTTCTTATAATATTTGCAATTTACTCTATGGGTAATTTGTTAGGTACTATAGCGGGTTTTTTTTGTTGAATAAAATATTAAAATATAATCACATGGGAGAAATAGCCATGAGTAAAATATGTAAAGAGGCAGGTAATAGGATTAGAATTTTAAGAGAGAAAGAAAATCTATCAAGAGAATTTTTTTCAGAATTAACTGGTATATCGCCAAAATTTTTGTATGAAATAGAAATGGGATTGAAAGGTTTTTCAGCGGATACTCTTTATAAAATTTCTAAAGCATTAAAAGTAAGCAGTGACTATTTGTTGAGCGGACATGTGATTGAATCGGATAATATTGAATTAATGAATATATTGAATATGTTTACACCGGATCAAATAAAAGAGATCATTGCTTTATTAAAAACAGTATATAAAATCACCACAACATAAATATCAGAAACAGATTATTACATTTATACGATATAGATATTATAAGCGATTATA
>OLWF01000706.1_pt1 | contig 13487 bp, 9 predicted proteins | sample 1644131 | NCBI WGS metagenome assembly OLWF01 (sample SAMEA103958163, study PRJEB25191) | human gut metagenome
ACATACTTCGAAACTCCGGGCGGACATACCTGGCCTGTATGGCGCGAAAGCCTATATCAATTCGCCCCGCTTCTATTCAAATGATAGTGAAAATAGGTAATCAATATATATTATTTTAAACATTCAAATTATGAAAAACGCATTGAACTTTATTTTTCTATTTTTAGCGGTGTTTCCCTTAACTATGTATGCCCAACAAGAAGAATTTCCTGCGGGTACAGTACCTAATGAACATAATATCAATGGCGTGGAATACCCCCGGATAGGTGAAGACCGGCGAGTACATTTCAGAGTTTTTGCTCCCAACGCAAAAAAAGTAGAAATCAGCTTCCGGGGTGAAATGACCAAAGAAGCAGACGGATACTGGTCGCTTGTTTCGAAAAAGCCTGAGGTCGTCGGTTTCCATTACTATCAGATAATAGTAGACGGGGTAAGTACAGCCGACCCCAATGGCAAGCCCTTCTTCGGCATGGGCAAATGGGTTAGCGGTATTGAGATTCCAGAAAAGGGAGTAGACTATTATTCTATCAAGAATGTACCTCACGGTTTAATAAGCCAAAGCTGGTATTATTCCGACATTCGTAAAGAATGGCGTAGATGCCTCGTCTACACACCCGCAGAGTATGATAAGAATCCTTCCAAAAAGTACCCGGTACTGTACCTGCAACACGGTATGGGAGAAAATGAGACAAGCTGGGCCAACCAAGGTAAGATGAACTTCATCATGGATAATCTGATTGCCGAAGGTAAGGCCAAACCCATGATCGTAGTAATGGACAACGGCAATATCGAAGTATTTAAAAACAAGCCGGGCGAAAGCCTTGCCGATGCCAGAGCAAAATTCGGTGCCCAATTCCCGGCCATTTTGGTAAATGAAATCATTCCGCACATTGAATCTAATTTCCGGACGTTGACAGACCGGGACAACCGTGCAATGGCCGGACTTTCCTGGGGTGGTCTTCTCACTTTTAACACCACGCTGAATAACCCTGATAAGTTTGCTTATATCGGTGGCTTCAGTGGAGCAGGCAATATCGACTTGAAGAATATAGACACAACTTATAACGGAATCTTCAAAAACCGCAAGGCATTCAATGATAACATCCACGTATTTTTCCTGGGTATCGGTTCGGAAGAACATCCCGAAAGAACCAAAAAACTCAGCGATGGTTTGAAAGCTGCCGGTATCAACAACATCTATTACGAATCTCCGGGTACTGCCCATGAATTTCTCACTTGGCGCAGATGCCTGAAAGAATTTGCTCCACTACTATTTAAATAATTATGTATTATTGAGAAACACACCATAACAATGAAAAATCCTTATTACAGAGTATGGTTGGCGATTTGCTTCGCCACTCTAATGAGTGTGCAGGGGTATGCACAGAACAAAGAAACCGCCTCTCGTTTGGCCACCTATTTTTCGCCGGGTACTACCGATGTCATATCACCCGATGATGATGGTTTTATCCGCCGTTGGCTATTGCTCGAACCTATCGACAAGCCTAACCACAGTAACACGGTATTTACGGACAGTTATATCCGTAAGGCCTTTACTACCGAATATTTTCCCGGACAATTCACCGTATTACCCAAAGACGGCGACAAAGTAAAAGTCGGTAAACAGGAACTAACCTGGCACGCTCTCGACAGTAAATTGTTTAATGTAAAGCTGTTCCGTTTTGCATCTAGTCTTCAAAAACAAATATACGGCGTACTGTTTTGGGCTGTCACTGTTATCAATTGCCCGGAGGACATACCGAATGTCAGAATATCGGTCGGTTCAAATTCCGCCTCCATGTGGTGGCTGAATGGTGAAGAAGTTGTCATTTTATCCGGTGACCGCCGTATGGTAAAAGACGATTGCCTGTCCAAGCGGCTGACCTTAAAAAAAGGAAAGAATATTATCCGGGGAGCCGTTATCAACGGACCCGGAATGAGCGATTTTTGTATCCGTCTCCTTGACGAAAAGGGAGCTCCTGTTAAAAACATTACTATCAGTTATAAATAATCATGAAAACAAAAACTATATTCTTGAGTGTTGCAACCCTGTTATCCTTGCTGATATCTGAAAAAGCAACCGCACAAATCGGAGAACCTTATATACACGATCCTTCCACCATTATGGAATGCGAAGGCAAATATTACACCTTCGGTACAGGTGGAGGCGGCCTGATCTCCGAGGACGGATGGACGTGGAATAGCGGTGGAGTAAGACCCGGAAGAGGTGCAGCTCCCGATGCCGTGAAAATAGGTGACCGTTACCTGATTGCTTACAGCGCCACCGGAGGAGGTCTTGGGGGCAGTCATCGCGGTACGGTACTTACCATGTGGAACAAGACATTAGACCCTAATTCGCCCGATTTCAAATATACAGAAGCTATTGCTGTCGCTTCGTCCGAAGACAATGAAGACTGTGATGCTATCGATGCCGGACTGTTGCTTGACCCTACTGACGGACGTCTGTGGCTATCTTACGGTACCTACTTCGGTTTTATCCGGTTGGTCGAACTCGACCCTACTACCGGCAAACGAATGGAAGGCAATGAACCTATCAACATCGCTATCGACTGCGAGGCAACCGACCTGATATACCGTAACGGCTGGTACTATTTGCTTGGTACACACGGCACTTGCTGCGATGGCCCCAACTCTACATATAACATCGTAGTAGGTCGCTCACGCAAAGTCACAGGCCCCTACATCGACAATATGGGCAGAGATATGCTGGAAGGAGGCGGAAAGATGGTACTCGTTGCAGGAAACCGCCAGACCGGCCCAGGACACTTCGGGCGTTTCATCGAAACTGACGGAGTAGAAAAGATGTCATGTCATTTTGAAGCCGATTTCGACCGTGGTGGCCGTAGTGTACTTGCCATACGCCCGCTCCTATGGAAAAACGAATGGCCGGTAGCAGGTGAAGTATTCAAGGAAGGTACATACGAAATTGAATCCGAACGTAGAGGATACGCTCTTGAACTTAGTGTTGATTTCGTACGTATGGAAGGAGGCAGACACCGTTTTTGGGAAAAAAGTGACGAACCTATTCTGCCTTTGAAGTCGCAAACTTTAGAAGATGTAATCGACACATGGCCACAAGGTAACATTGATGTAAGAATCGGTGATTATATGTTCCGCCCCCACCAGAAGTGGACAATTACTGCTGTACCTGATGCCGGCGGATATTTAGGAGGACCTTACTACAAAATAGTGATTGAAGGAACCAACCGTGCATTGGCTGCCACAGCAGATGCTGAAGTTACAACTGTACCTGAGTTTACCGGCGCTCCCGAACAACTATGGAAGATAGAACAACTCACTGACGGTACCTACCGTATCATGCCTAAAAAAGTTTCTGGGGCAAATGAAGAACTAGTATTAGTGTCCATAGGAGATAGCACTCCATCACTTGGTAAATTCGATATGAACAGCGATAACTCCAAATGGAATTTCCGTAACCATTAAAATAAATTGATTAACACTACAAGCCTAAATACACAAAAACTATAACATAAAAAAAGAGTCTCAGTTATATGGATTCGTATTTGAAACAAATTGTTTTTTATAAATCCATATAACTGAGACTCTCTATATAATAAAAGCTATTTAAAAACTCACATACAGTCTTTCTTTTAATGGAATATATTTCGTATTTTTGCCTGCAACTGCCCAACCGGCGGTTATTCATGAATAGACAACTCCCGAACAAATATGAGCGAAGACTTTGAAGGAACAAAAGATGATTTGGATAAAGAACTCCCGAAGGGGAGCGAAGGGCATTCGGATTATAAACCTGCGGATACCAATGATGCAAACGTCAAGCACCAACTGAGCGGCATGTATCAGAACTGGTTCCTGGATTATGCCTCGTACGTAATCCTGGAACGTGCCGTACCCCACATCATGGACGGACTGAAACCCGTGCAACGGCGTATCCTGCACTCCATGCGGCGCATGGAAGACGGACGCTATAACAAGGTGGCAAACATCGTGGGACACACCATGCAGTTTCACCCGCACGGTGATGCCAGCATCGGTGACGCATTGGTGCAACTCGGTCAGAAGGATTTGCTCATCGACTGCCAGGGAAACTGGGGGAATATTCTTACGGGAGACAGCGCAGCCGCCCCCCGTTACATCGAAGCGCGCCTTTCCAAATTTGCACTCGATGTGGTGTTCAACCCCAAAACAACCGAATGGAAACTGTCGTACGACGGACGAAACAAGGAACCGGTGACGCTGCCCGTCAAATTCCCCTTGCTGCTGGCACAGGGTGTGGAAGGTATTGCCGTGGGGCTTTCTTCCAAAATATTACCGCATAACTTCAATGAACTTTGCGACGCATCCGTAAAATACCTGCATAAGGAAGAATTCAAGCTCTATCCCGATTTCCAGACAGGCGGCAATATTGATGTATCGAAGTACAATGACGGTGAACGCGGTGGAGCCGTACGGGTACGTGCCAAGATTGAAAAGGTGGATAACAAAACACTCGTCATCCGCGAGATACCTTACGGAAAAACGGTGGCCAGTGTCTGTGATTCTATCGTTAAAGCAAGCGAAAAGGGAAAAATCAAGATAAAGAAAGTAGAAGACCTTACTTCCGGAAGCGTGGAGATATTAGTCCATCTCGCACCCGGCGTATCATCGGACAAGACGATTGATGCACTTTACGCCTTTACGGATTGTGAAGTCAGCATCTCGCCCAACTGCTGCGTCATCGACGAGCAGAAACCGCACTTTCTCACCGTAAGCGATGTACTGAAGAAGTCGGTGGACAACACATTGGCCTTATTGCGCCGGGAACTGGAAATACGCAGGAACGAGATACTGGAAAGCCTGCACTTCTCATCGCTGGAGAAAATATTCATCGAAGAACGTATCTACAAGGATAAGGAATTTGAACAGGCCAAGAACATGGATGCCGCCTGCGAACACATCGACGAGCGTCTGACACCTTATTATCCCACGTTTATCCGTGAGGTGTCCAAAGAGGATATCCTCAAGCTGATGGAGATAAAAATGGCGCGTATCCTCAAGTTCAACTCCGACAAGGCAGAAGAGCTGATTGCCCGCATGAAAGCGGACATCGAGGAGATAGACCGCCACCTGGCAAATATCGTGGAATATACGGTAGACTGGTTCCGCATGCTGAAAGAGAAATACGGCAAAGCCTTCCCGCGCCGTACCGAATTACGCAACTTCGACACCATCGACTCTACCAAAGTGGTGGAAGCCAATGAAAAACTGTACATCAACCGCGAAGAGGGTTTCATCGGTACCGGCCTGAAGAAAGATGAATTCATAGCCAACTGCTCCGACCTCGATGATGTTATCATCTTCTTCCGCGACGGACGTTACATCATCACTCCGGTAGCAGACAAGAAATTCGTAGGCAAGAACATACTCTATGCCAATGTCTTCAAGAAGAACGACAAACGTACCATCTACAACGTTGTCTACCGCGACGGGAAAGAAGGCACGCATTATATCAAGCGTTTCGCCGTGACTTCCGTAGTGCGCGACCGCGAATACGACGTGACACAGGGCACACCCGACTCACGCATCGTGTATTTCACAGCCAATCCCAACGGTGAGGCCGAAATCATCAAAGTGACGCTCAAGCCCAATCCGCGCATACGCCGCATCATCTTCGAAGAAGATTTCAGCCAGATAAACATCAAAGGACGTCAGGCCATGGGTAATATACTTACCCGTAACCCGGTTCATAAGATAGCCCTGAAGCAGCGCGGCGGTTCCACATTGGGCGGACGGAAAGTATGGTTCGACCAAGATGTCCTGCGCCTCAACTACGACGGCCGCGGAGAATACCTCGGTGAGTTCCAAAGCGACGAGCAAATCCTGATAGTGCTGAACAACGGCGAATTCTATACCAGTAATTTCGATGTGAACAACCACTACGAAGACAATATACGGGTATTGGAGAAATATGACCCGAACAAGGTGTGGACGGCAGTCCTTTATGATGCCGACCAGCAGGGGTATCCGTACATCAAGCGATTCTGCTTTGAAGCAAGCAGCCGCAAGCAGAACTACCTGGGCGAAAACAAGAATAACCGCCTCATCCTGCTGACCGATGAATACTATCCCCGACTGGAAGTCGTATTCGGTGGGCATGACAAATTCCGCGAACCGCTGGTGGTCGATGCAGACGAATTTATCGCCGTAAAAGGTTTCAAGGCGAAAGGCAAGCGACTGACTACCTATACGCTGGATACTATCAACGAGTTAGAACCTACCCGCCAGCCGGAAACTCCGCAAATCCCGGAAAGCAAGAATGAGGAAGAGCCCGAAATTCTGGACCCGGACCACGGAAAGAGTGAAAGCGACATACTGGACGAGCTGACCGGACAAATGAAATTGTTCTCCGATAATGATGACAGCAAGGAACATGAAACTACCTAAACCGATAATACCGGTTATCTGTACGGTACTGCTGTTATGCAGCAGTGCCATGCAGGCACAGCTTCCCGCCACAGCGGAAGGTTTGGAACAGAGCCGCCTCGTAACCCGCGCCACCATGTACGGCGTAGGTCTTACGAATGTATTCGACACTTATCTGTCTCCCCAGGAATACACCGGAATTGATTTCCGCGTCTCGCGCGAAAGCATGCGCATGACCAGATGGATGGATGGCAGGCTCTCCCTGCAGAGTTTCTTTCAGGCCGATTTGGGATATACCCGCAACAAAGCGGATAACAACAATACATTCTCCGCACTGGCAAACTGGAACTACGGCCTGCACTACAACTTCCCCATTACAGGCAATTTCAAGTTGCTCGCCGGCGGTCTTGCCGACCTGAACGGCGGTTTTGTCTACAACCTGCGCAATACCAACAATCCGGCATCGGCACGCGCCTATATCAATCTGGACGTATCGGGCATGGCCATCTGGAACTTACGCATAAAGAACTATCCGCTGACACTGCGCTACCAGGTCAATCTGCCGTTAATGGGCGTTATGTTCTCACCGCACTACGGGCAATCCTATTACGAAATCTTCTCGTTGGGCAACAGCAGCGGAGTGGTGAAGTTCACCTCATTGCACAACCAGCCGTCACTGCGGCAAATGCTTACGGCAGACTTTCCGGTGGGACGTGCCAAAATGCGTTTCGCTTATATATGGGACGCGCAGCAGTCACACGTGAACGATATAAAGACACACACCTACTCGCACGTATTCATGGTGGGATTCGTGAAGGAACTGTATTTATTGAAAAACAAGAGAAAGAAATAAAGAAGCGGAGTGATAAATGAAGAATGACAAGATGGTAAGGTTTCTGAAAAATATAATGGTTCTGATTGCCGTGCTTCCTTTGCTGGGCAGTTGCATCCGCGAAGACGAAGTTGCCAATTCTCCGCAGGGAAACTTTGAGGCCCTCTGGAAGATTATCGACGAGCAGTACTGCTTCCTGGAATACAAACAGATAGACTGGGATGCCATACACGACGAATACAGCAGGCTGATTACCGGCAGCATGAGCAGCGAAGGCCTGTTTGAAGTGTTGGGAAACATGCTGAACGAACTGCAGGACGGACATGTAAACTTAGCTTCCGCCCACAATGTTTCGTATTACGATGCCTGGTATCAGGACTATCCGCGCAACTTCCGCGAAGACATTGTGGAAGACTTCTATCTGGGCAAGGCGAGTACCGACTACCGCACTGCCGCAGGTATCAAGTACAAGATATTCGAAGACAACATCGGCTATATGCGTTACGAGAGTTTCTCTTCGGGCATAGGCAACGGAAACCTGGATGAGATACTCTCCTATCTTGCCCCATGCAGCGGACTTATCATTGACGTACGCAACAATGGCGGCGGCAACGTAACCAACTCCGAACGCATCGCCGCCCGTTTCACCAACGAGAAAGTGCTGACCGGGTATATCCGCCACAAAACCGGCAAGGGACATAATGATTTCTCCGAACCTTACCCCATAGAACTGGAACCCAGCAACAGCATACATTGGCAAAAGAAAACAGTAGTGCTGACCAACCGCCGCTCCTACAGCGCAACCAACGATTTCGTCAATCAGATGAGCTGTCTGCCCAATGTCACTATCATGGGTGACAAAACCGGTGGCGGCTCCGGCATGCCTTTCACTTCCGAACTGCCTAACGGATGGACAGTACGCTTCTCCGCCAGCCCACATTTCAACGCCGACATGGAGCAGATAGAATGGGGAATAGAGCCCGACATCAAAATCAATATGGACGAAGCGGATGAAACAAAGCATATAGACACTATCATCGAAAAAGCCCGGGCTTTCCTTAAAGGGGAGTGGACTCCGGCAGTCAGCAAATAACTTTCTTTGCACTTTTACTTGTAAAACCAAGAAAACTTCTTATCTTTGCACCGCTTAACGGGAAAATCCCTTGCGGGTGTGGCGTAATTGGCAGCCGCGCCAGACTTAGGATCTGGTGCCGTGAGGCGTGTAGGTTCGAGTCCTATCACCCGCACACACATACAGTCTTTTATAGACAAAAACCCACTAAAACTGCAATTTTAGTGGGTTTTTTATTGCTTATACCAAGGCACTACGAAAAAAACAGACACCTTTTCGGTGACCATTTCGGTGACATGGCTTGCTTCTTTCCTTCAGTGTTCTCTTTTGGTTGAGAAAGGGAAGAGGCACTGAAAACATGGCACCACTGTATTGCCGGGTTACGATTACAGGACAAAGAGACAAACCTCATCATCGAACGGACTGCGAAGCGCCCGAAGAAACCTTCCGGATTATGTTAAAAACCGGAGATATACAAAACGCCCAAATCTTTTTTGCATTCCGATTGTTTCAGAGGAGACAATCAAGTTAGTTATCCACTAAAAATTTATGCAATGAAGAAAAAACCTAAACATTCTATGGAGAAAGCCTTCTGGCTGAAAAATCTATTTCTGATAGCATGTTTGCTCTTTACGGCAACTCCCGGTTTCTCTCAAAACAAGACAGTGACCGGTACGGTGACCGACGCTACGGGCGAACCGCTCATCGGAGCATCCGTACTGCAACAAGGCACTTCCAACGGTGTCATTACGGACATTGACGGAAAATATTCCATCCAAGTGCCGCCCGAAGCCACTTTGGAGTTTTCCTACGTAGGCATGGTAAAGCAAACCGTCAAAGTAGGTAACCGGAGTGTTATCGACGTGCAGATGAACGACGATTCGCAGATGCTTGCCGAAACGGTCGTCATCGGGTACGGCAGCGCCAAGAAACGCGACCTCACCGGGTCTATCACCAACATCAAAGGCGATGAGATTGCCAACAAACCCGTAGTCAACCCGGTAGCCGCCCTGCAGGGAAAGATAGCCGGCGTACAGGTTATCAATTCCGGCAAGGCAGGAGCAGACCCTGAAATACGCGTGCGCGGTACAACCGCTGTATGTAGTAGACGGTCTGTTCAATGACAACATCAACTTCCTCAATCCGCAGGACATCGAGTCTATGGAAATCCTGAAAGACCCGTCGTCCCTCGCCATCTTCGGCGTGCGCGGCGCCAACGGTGTCATCATCATCACCACCAAGAAAGCCAAAGAAGGACAGACGCGCGTCAACATCAACGGCTCGTTCGGCTTCAAGCGTGTAACGGACAAGATTGCAATGGTCGACGCCGCCGGGTTCAAGGAACTCTACAACGAACAGTTGAGAAATGAAGGCAATCCCGAATTTGATTTCACCCCGTGGACGGGCAATACCGACTGGCAGGATGAAATCTTCCAGACCGGATTCATCACCAACAACAATGTCAGCATCACGGGCGCTTCCGCCAGACACAGCTTCTACCTCGGCGCCGGTTATGCCTACGAACAAGGCAATATCAAGCACGAGAAGTATAGCAAGGTCACACTGAACATAAGCAACGACTATAAAGTTACGGATAACTTCAAAGTAGGCTTCCAGTTCAACGGCGCACGCATACTGCCCGCCGATACAAAAAGTGTGGCAACAGCTCTCCGCGCAGCCCCGGTAGCCCCCGTATACAATGCCGAATACGGCTTGTACACCACCCTGCCCGGCTTCCAGAAAGCACAGATGAACAACCCGTGCGGAAAACTACCGCGCATCGGGCAATGTATACGGCCAATGGGACTTCCTGAAAAACTTCCAGTTCAAAGTAATGTACTCCATGGACTATGCTTCCAACAGCAGCCGCACCTACACGCCTGTTATCAACGTATTCGACAGCAGTGTGGAAGGCAACGTCGTGACCCTCGGCAACGGTAAGACCGGCGTGAAACAGTCCAAGGAAACCGAAGCCAAAGTACAAAGCGACTACCTGCTGACCTACACCAATACCTGGGGCGACCACAGCCTGACCGCCACCGCCGGCTTCACCACCTATTACAACAAGCTGGAGATGCTGGGCGGAGAACGTACGCAGGGCGTAGGCCTGGTTATCCCCGATAATCCCGACAAGTGGTACATCAGCATCGGCGATGCGGCAACAGCCACCAACGAAAGCAAGCAATGGGAGCGCAGCACCGTATCCATGCTGGGACGTGTGCTCTATAACTACAAAGGCAGATACCTGTTCAACGGTTCGTTCCGCCGCGACGGTTCCTCCGCATTCTCCTACACCGGAAACCAGTGGCAGAATTTCTACTCCGTCGGCGCAGGCTGGCTGATGTCCGAAGAGGAGTTCATGAAAGACATCACCTGGCTGGACATGTTGAAGCTGAAAGGCTCGTGGGGTACGCTCGGCAATCAGAATCTGGACAAGGCCTATCCTGCCGAACCGTTGCTCACCAATGCCTATTCCGCCGTATTCGGCAAGCCGTCCGCCATCTATCCGGGCTACCAGTTGTCCTACCTGCCCAATCCCCATCTTCGCTGGGAAAAGGTGGAAGCCTGGGAAGCGGGTGCAGAAGCCAACTTCTTCCGCAACCGCCTGCACTTCGAGGGTGTATATTACAAGAAAACCACCAAAGACCTGCTGGCGGAAGTTCCGGGCATCTCCGGCACGGTGCCGGGCATCGGCAACCTCGGTTCCATAGAGAACAAAGGCGTGGAACTCGCCATCGACTGGCGCGACCGGATTGGCGACTGGGGCTATAGCGCAGGCTTCAACCTCACTACCATCAAGAACAAGGTATTGAGCCTTGTACAGGAGGGTTACTCGATTATCGCAGGTGACAAGAGCCAGAGTTACACAATGGCAGGCTATCCTATCGGTTACTTCTACGGTTACAAGGTAGAGGGCGTGTACCAGACGGACGAAGAAATAGCCCGGTCGCCCAAGAATACCCTGGCCACCGTTACACCGGGCGATCTGAAATTCAAGGACGTGAACGGTGACGGTGAAATCACCACTGCCGACCGTACCCTGATAGGCGACCCTACCCCGAATGTCACTTACGGCATCGCCCTCGGCGTAAGCTATAAGAACTGGGAACTCGGCATCGACATGATGGGACAAGGCGGCAACCAGATATTCCGCACCTGGGACAACTACAACTGGAGCCAGTTCAACTTCATGGAACAACGCATGGACCGCTGGCACGGACCGGGTACAAGCAATACCCAGCCCCTGCTGAATACGAAGCATACCATCAACAATATGAATTCCGAGTACTACATCGAAGACGGCAGCTTCTTCCGTATCCGCAACGTACAGTTGGCGTATAACTTCGACAAGACCCTGATATCCAGAATCGGCATGCAGGCCCTGAAGCTCTACGTCAACATCCAGAACCTGAAAACCTGGAAACACAATACCGGTTACACTCCCGAACTGGGCGGCACGGCCATTGCTTTCGGCGTAGACGACGGCAGCTATCCGATGCCTGCCATTTATACATTCGGCTTTAATCTGACATTCTAAAAACAATTCACCGCAGAGCACACAACCCGGTGTCTGCTGCGATGAACCAAAAAATAATAATCATGAAACTGAAACATAAGATTCTAACTCTGATAGCAGGTACACTCACCACCTTTGCCCTGACATCCTGCAACGACTTCCTCGACCGCGACCCGCTGGGGCAGTTCACCGAAGACGATGCTCCCAACGCCCTTATCGGCGGAAAGATGTACAACGTTACCTGATGCGCAGCTATAACATCACTGCCGGAATACCCGCCTTCATGATACACATGGTACGCAGCGAGGACTCCGAAAAAGGCAGCGATGCCGGCGACGGCGCCGACCAGGCAGCCATGTGGGACGACTTCCAGTATACAGCCTCCAACGGTACGCTCAGTGCCTATTGGGGACAGAACTATAAAATCATCTACCAGTGCAACGAAATCCTCGACGACCTGGAAAACAGCGGAAACAAGGATGATTTGGAGAACGTACGTACCAAAGGCGAAGCCCTGTTCTTCCGCGCCTACTGCTACTTCAACCTTGTACGTGCCTGGGGGGAGGTGCCGCTGGTAACATTCAAAGTGAAAGAAGCATCCGACGCCAACGTGCCCAAAGCAGCTGTGAACGAGATATACGAACAGATAGACAAAGACCTGACCGAAGCCGAGAAATGCCTGCCGCTGACATGGACTTCCGAGTATACCGGACGCATCACCTGGGGAGCTGCCCGCTCACTGCACGCCCGTACCTACATGATGCGCAACGACTGGGACAATATGTACGACGCTTCCACCGAAGTCATCAAGTCCGGCCTCTACAACCTGAACACACCCGTAGATAAAGTCTTCACCGTTGAGGGCGAGAACTGCGGCGAAAGCGTGTTCGAACTGCAATGCGAATCGACCGATGCCCTGAAAAACAGTGATGTCATCGGAAGTCAGTTCTGCCAGGTACAAGGCGTGCGCGGCGCAGGCGATTGGGACCTCGGTTGGGGCTGGCATATGGGTACTGCGCTGTTAGGCGAGGCATTCGAGCCCGGTGACCCCCGCAAAGATGCCACCCTGCTTTATTTCCGCCGGAGCATCAACGACCCTGTCACTCCGGAAAATACCAACAAACCTTACGGTGAATCTCCCGTATCCACCGCTATGGGGGCTTACTTCAACAAAAAGGCGTATACCGAACCCGAACTGCGTAAGAAATATACCAAAGACGGTTTTTGGGTAAACATACGTATCATCCGCTACCCGGACGTATTGCTGATGGCTGCCGAAGCCGCCAACGAGAAAGGTATTCCGGGAGAGGCTATCGATTATCTGGAGCAGGTCCGCGCCCATGCACGCGGTACGGACAGCAGCATACTGCCCAAAGTCACGTCCACTGACCAAAGCACACTGCGCGATGCCATTCGCCACGAACGCCGTGTTGAGTTGGCATTGGAACCCGACCGTTTCTACGACCTCGTGCGCTGGGGCATTGCCAAAGAGGTGCTTCAAGCTGCCGGAAAGAACTATCAGGACAAAAATGCCTTGCTGCCATTGCCGCAAGAAGAAATTGACAAATCGAACGGGGTGCTGAAACAGAATCCTGATTATTAACGATAATTAGTGATTAGCGATTAGTGATTAGTGATTAGTGATTAATACCATACGACAT
>OLWF01000707.1_pt1 | contig 13483 bp, 18 predicted proteins | sample 1644131 | NCBI WGS metagenome assembly OLWF01 (sample SAMEA103958163, study PRJEB25191) | human gut metagenome
GGCAGCAGCCTCTTTTGAACCACTCGCCCAGCGAGTGGTTTTCGGGATACAAAAACAGCCCCGCAGAATCACTTCTGCGAGGCTGAAATTCAATCGCACATTTTTCTCGGCATCCGTGGTGCACCCTTGGTGTAAATTGGTGTACGGATTGGTGTACGAGAGGCTTTTTTAGCCCGATCAGGGGGCAATCAATAGAGCTTTGCGCCGGCGGGGATGTGAGGATCGACCATCAGCAAATGCAGCTTTTCCTCGCCGTTTTCGTGATGCACGGCGGAGATGAGCATACCGCAGGAGTCAATGCCCATCATGGGGCGGGGCGGGAGGTTCATAATGGCGATGCAGGTCTTTCCAACCAGCTCCTCCGGCTCATAATACTCGTGAATACCACTCAAAATGACCCGATCTACGCCGCTTCCGTCGTCCAAAACGAACTTTAAGAGCTTTTTGGACTTCTTCACTGCTTCGCATTCCTTAACCTTCACGGCACGGAAATCAGACTTGGAGAAGGTGTCGAAATCCACCTGATCCTGGAACAGCGGCTCGATCTCCACATTGGAAAAATCAATTTTTTCGGGTGCTTCAGGAGCCGCCTGAGCAGCCGCCGCAGGAGCCGAAGCCTCCTTGGAACCCTTCTTGTCGGAGTCCAACGGCTTCATTGTCGGGATTTTCGTGACCAGCCTTAGATAAGCTCCGCTTAGCGTCTATAAGTCCAGACCGGCATCTACTCGTTTGAAGCTGGGGTAAGCTCAGTTACGCCTAATTCAGATAGCGGAAAAACTAATGGCGTAAGCCGTGGAGTAAGCTGGCGTAAGGTGGCTTCATTTTTTTGAAAACGAGCCGTGTGCTATACTGAAACTAATCACTTAAACAGTATAACACACGGCTTAACGAAACTCAATATTTTCAATTCAGTTTACAAGCATTTCGATTTTTCCATTCTAAAAATCTCGCTCGAAGCACTTGAACATCTTTCTCGGAATCCGTATGGAGATAGATATGATTGCGGATAAATAGCGTTTTGATTTCCGCTGCCATTTGCGAAGTATCCGCAGTTCTTTTAATAAGGTAGTAACCCAGCCGGTTACTTTGACAAATGTGGGCTTTCACGCTTTGCTCTCTTTTCTCCGTCACGGTTGCTCCGGCAATATCGACCGCACAATGTAATTCAGGGAGGTATGCAACAAGTCGCATTCCAAGCTCCGAGTCGCTATTGCTTTTGACCGTAATGCCGTTCTGTGCTCCATACATCATTATCAGCATCTGCGGGAGAGCCTGTTGAAACTCCGCTTCACATTGAGGGCAACCCTTTTGCTCAATAGTTCTATCTGTGATTTTGGCACGGTAAGAGTGTCCTGCTCCGCATTTCCACCAAACGACCTTCATTGAGTTTCTCGATACATTGCTCGGTGTCCACTTGGAGTTCTTTTCATAGTCCCATTCTGAGAGTAAGTGAGGATCAGTTGTTCCAAGATCATTATAGCCTTGCAGAACGGCTCTCTCAGCACAAACAGGACACATACCGCCTTTGACCCGTGCTTTGACGACGGCTTTCCATTCATAGCCGCAGGTACGGCATTTCCACCAAACATTCTTTGTTGACTTCTCATTGACCGCATCGGGAGTTAACGGCAGGTTTTTATCCGACCACTCTATGGCAAGCGACGGGACCTTCGTTTGCAGGTCATTAAAGCCTTTGAGTAGCTTTATCCCGCTACAATAGGGACACTGACTTCCTCCGGCACGGGTTGAAATCAATGTGTTCCATTCGTGACCCAAGCGACATTTCCACCAAACTTTAATATTCTTGAAAGCCGTAACCTGATCCGGCGTCAGCGGAAGGTTGCGCTCTGACCACTCCGCAGCGATTTCAGGGAAACGGCTTGCCAAGTCGTTGAAGCCCGGTAGTACAAAGCTGTGTGAGCAGTAGGGACAACCTGTACCGTTCACTGTCCGGCTTTTCACGGACGCCGTCCATTCGTGTCCGAGCTTGCACTGCCATATTACCTTCCTGTGCGTAGCCGCTGTAATCATCGACGGTCTTAGCGGCTCATTCTTGGGCGACCATTCCTTCGCAAGCTCAGGGAACTTACTCTCAAAGTCGTTATAACCTTGAAGCACCCTCGCTCCCGAACATATTGGACATTGCTCGCCTGCGGAGCGAGCTTTAATGCTTGTCTGCCATTCGTGACCGCAAGACCCTTTCCACCACACAGTTTTATTAGACCCAAAGGTCACTGTATCGGGAGTCAACGGTGAGTTCTTTTCTGACCACTCTGATACAAGATGCGGTCGCATCTTGCTTAAACTATTCTCCATATCTGAACGCTCCATTTCTCATTACTGCTTATAGTATAATTTCCATCCTCAGTTTTGAGAAATGTGCGAAAAAGGGAAAGCACTCTGCGAATTACTCACAGAGTGCTTTCCCTTCAAGTTTCCAGCTTGGTTGTCATATAGTCGTCAAAGGCGGTGATCTCTTTCTTTTTCAGAGCGTCGGTCACATCAACATAGATATTCATCGTCGTCGATACATCAGCGTGTCCCAAGATGCTCTGAATGAATTTGAGGTTTGCTCCCGACTCACATAGCCTTGTTGCGAATGTGTGCCGGAGAATGTGACAACTGAACTGTGGCAGAAGAACCGGATCAGAGTCTACTCCATATTTTTCGAGGATTTCATCATTACAATCTCGCATCATACGGCGGAGTGCTTTGTTGAGGTTTCCCTGATTTTGAACATCCCCGTAACGGTTGACAAAAATAAAGTCGTCATAACCGTCCACTCGGCTCTTACTGCTGATTTCAGCCTGAGATTGAAACTCTCGCTCCATTAAGAAGGCTTGTTTCACCCCCTCGGTCATCGGGATTTCTCGTTCACCGGCTTTTGTCTTGGGCGTGTTGATGGAAAAGTAGCAGCCCTTTTCGTCACGGTGATTATAATAGACAAGCGTGTGGTTGACTCGGATAATGCCCTTTTTCAAGTCAATGTCGCTCCAGCGAAGCCCGGTGATCTCACCGACTCGCATCCCCGTGTTTGCCATAACATAGAACACTGGATACCAGTGGGTGTCCTTGGGATGGCTGAGCATATAGTCAAAGAACAACTTCTGCTGAGCCACGGTCAATGCCTCTTTCTTCTCACGCTCAAAGCCGTGGGAGAGCTTCAGTTCTTTGAGCATATTGTCTGTTGGGTTCTGTCGAATCATTCCATCATCGACTGCCACCTGAAAGACTTGGTGGAGTACATTATGGACATTATCTATCGTGGCAATCTTCAGAACTTTGCCGTCAGCAAGGGAGTTGTAGAACTTCCGTACATCAGACTTTTTTACTTGGACAAGTCGGTTCTTTCCGAAAGACGGTTTTACAAACAGCTCATACATATAAATATAATTCTTGAATGTGCTGTCCTTGATTCCCCTTTTGAGCTGACACCAAAGATTGAACATCTCATTTACGGTGATGCTTTTGACATCCGACCGTATTCCGTCGTGCTTGTCCACGATGATCTGTTCTTCCTGCTCTCTCAGCTTTTCCAGCGTCGGAGCATAAATAGAATGCCTTTTTCCGTCAGGCGTTGACCAACGGTACGCATAAGTGCCGTTGGGACGCTGGGTTTCTCCTGTTTTAAGCCGGGTACGGTTGCTGTCGAACCTTACGCCGACCTGTTTCTTTTTAGTCATAGTAACCTCCTGTTTTAGATTGAGAAGCTCTTAATCAGGAACTCCTCTAATTGCTTGCGCTTTAGAAGCCTTTTTGTACCGACCCATAGAACAAAGTCACACGACTCACGATTCGACAGCTCACGAAGTTTATCCGTTCCGATACCAGTGTAAGCGGCGGCTTCTTCTAAAGTCAGGTTCATTCTCTCCCAAAGGGGAACTCGGTTATCTTTTTCCTGCTTGGTCATATCGGTTTCCTCCTTCATTTTCGTTTGGCTTTAGGATACCGATAACCACCGTTTGGGACAACGATGCGATTTTGCGAATCGCATCGTTGATTGTTAGATTGAATAGGCTCTTTCCAAAAACTCATCGAGCTTTTTCCTTTTGATGAGCCGCTTTGTGCCGTTCCACAAGACAAACTCGCAATCCTCTCTGTCGGACAACTCTCTTAGCTTATCTGCGCCAATCCCTGAGTAGGCTGCCGCTTCATAAACGGTGAGGTTTGCTTTTTCCCAAAGAGGAACGGCATAGTCTTTACTGGGCTTTCCCATTCGTGCCGCCCCCCTTATGCTTCATAGCCTTGCGTAACTCCGAAAGGTTTGAGTAACGATATTCTCGACTGTTGTACTCATCGGATTTATAGAAAGTAGCGGTGACTCCATCAAAAATCCGAAGTAAAGCATCCTCATTCAGATCTTCGGTTGCGAGGATTTCCCTTACGGTCACTCCACTTAAAGGCTGGTGTTTCTTTTTCCATTCCCGATATGAGAAATACTGGTCGATCTCGTCGTTATAAATACCTTCGTCAATCCGTCTGTCCGGCTGGAGAATATGGTAAATACAAAGAAGCATTTCTTCAGCCCTGTTATTATTGATGCGGCTAATGTTCAGCAGGTCGAATACACGCAAATCAACGACATCCTTGACCTGCCGAAAACCGACATCAACAAACGGGTTTGCGACCTTATACTCATCTACCTTTCTCCATTTTGGGGAGTCGAATTTGACCATCATTACCTGTTTCATTATCTATGCTCCTATCTGTTTGCGTTTTTTGCTCTCTACTAACCAACTGGGAAAAATTTTTCGATTTGAACGAAAAAACTTTTAGAAACGGAGCATATTTTTTAGACGCTTCAGAATAGCAGCTTTCTGACAGTGGATCGTGCTTTGTGTTTTTCCGACTTTTTTGGCATATTCTCTCTCCGTCATAGGAAAATCTGATATGATTAAGCTCTCTATCAAATCTCTTTCTTCGGGGAGTAGTGCAGCGAGTGTTTCTTGGATATGTGCTTTTTGAAAGCGGCGCAGGACTTCCTCAACAACATCGGATTGATTATCTGCCAGCAATTCCTCGCCGGACATTTCATCCTCTGTGGTTATCTGTGTATTATAGGAAAACACCGTCATCCCGGACTGTTTCTCGATTGATGCAAGATAATCGTGTCTATCTTTCTCGGATCGCCACTGTTTTGCGGTTTCAGCTCCACATTCAGCGATGATAATCACATCGTCAACAGAGCAGGCATCTAACTGCCCAAAGCACGCTTTTCGTTTCTGCCCCTCCGGGGTCTTAACGAAGTTCATAAACTCGAAGCTGTTCATTACGATCCAGTTATTGCCGTCAGCGGGCTGTTCGGGGTTCTTTTTGACAAGGTATATTTTTCTCATTACCGTAATCTCCTTTGAATTTTGAATTTGGTTTTCGGGTTCAAAATTCGGAGATCACGGATATTCAGCGATATAGCAGAGCCACTTATTTAGCATCGAAAAAGGCTTCCTTTCAGAGATTTCTCTGCCGGAAGCCCTTGGTCGGTTGTTCTTGCCGAAAAAAAGAAGCCACCGGCAAGACAGGGTAAGCCTATGGCTTACTGTCTTGTCGGTGGCCTCTCATATCTGCATAGCAAGTTTGGTTTAACCAACCGAAGTGTTCAAAGCAAGTGACCTGGAGATGGAATTACGCAGTCTGTTTCACCTCAACCATTCCGTCGTTTTGCCGTATTCAGTTTTTAGTCGATCAATAGTATCGGATTTGCCCTTCCGGGGCATAAAGGTCAATCTTGTCGTGTCGGCGTCCTTTCTGGACTCGAACCGCTACGGTTCCGCACCGTTTACACTCATACTTGATTTTCCCCTCATCATTTCTATATCCGTAAAGCAATGCACCGCAGTTGGAGCAATACATCGGTATAGGGGTCCAATTATCTTTTGTCACGCACATCACCTCATTAAGTTCCTTGACGCTTTCAGGGCTGATGAATGGTGGCATCCTTAGAGAACTGCTCTTTTCTTGCCTTCTACAAACCACTTTCCGTTTTCTTCATCGAAAAGGAAGGTTTCCGTGCCGCATATCATTACTGTATAACGAAGCCCTGTTCCACCGACCTTGGTCGATGCCGCACGACAGCAGTGCCTTACACGGTCGATCTCGTAGACCTCACCATCTTCAAATTTGATTTTTCGGGGTCGAGCCGTTCCATCCGTCTTATGGGTAACATCGACTTCCACATATACCTTGCGCCGTTCTTCTTCCATCTCTACACCTCATAATTTTTTATACTGGCAACCAACCTACCCAAATGGCGATAGCCATCCAATGGCTTGTCAGAAACTTTGAACTTAGGGCAATCATCGCCCGAATTGTTCAGATAGCAGGAAAGGCGTCCGTCCTTGAAGTCCTTGCTGACATCAAAGATAAGAAACATCCCCTCATAAATGCCGTAGTGAGTGAAATGGTTCCCTCCATCTGCACGGAAAATAATCAGATCATTGCTGCACCCCTGCAACAAACAAGACGGCATCGAAACATAGGTTTCGATCTCATCGGGCACAACAATTTCATCAATTTTGTTACTGCTTGTACTAATCATACTGACCTCCTTAACAAAGCACCCCGGTCGGCATAGTAATCTCAGGCTTTTCACTCGGCATCCGGAGATTTTGAAAAAGAATGCCGTTGCGGATGCTGTTCTTGCCGAACCGCTGGCGAATGGTTTCAATGCACTGGTCGAGCCTTTCTGCTTTCTCAATCTTTTCGATATTCATAAACAAATCGACTTGTCGGGGCGTGTCCTGTGGCACCAAGTTGATTGCCTGAATCGTGACTGAGCGAATCGGGTTCCTCCAGTCGTATCTTTTTTCAAAGAGGGCAAAAGCCGCTTTTGCGATCAGCATTGGGGATTGTGTGGGCATATCCAATGCCGTTTGCCATTGCTTTGAAAAAAGTGTGTTGTCCCGTATGTGAATGGCGACTCCATCCGCACACTTTTTGTGGACACGGAGTTTATGTCCGATGTCCTGCGTCAATTCGAGAAAGACGGGCCACACCTGCTCGTCGTTCTCCAAATCTTCGATGGTAGTAATTCCGTGTCCCACGCTCTTAACCGGAGAAACAAAGTCGGCGTTCATAACACGGGATCGGTCATTACCGTTTGCATACTGCCAAAGGGCAATTCCGTTTTTACCGAGCCGTCGGTTCAGAAAGTCAGGATCGGTCTTAGCTAAATCGCCAATGGTTCTAATGCAATAGCTATCTAATACACGCTGCGTTGCCCGTCCCACACCGAGCAAGTCCGCTGCGGGGAGTCCCCATATTTTGTCTCGGAAAGTGTCTTTCGGTATGACCGTCACAGCATCCGGCTTTTTCATATCCGAGCCGAGTTTGGCAAATATCTTATTGAAAGACACGCCGACTGAGATGGTCAACCCCAGCTCAAACTTGATTGTTTCTCTTATGTCATTTGCCACCTTTTCAGGGGAACCAAAGGCGTAGTCTGTTCCGCTGATGTCAAGCCAGCACTCATCCATTCCATACGGCTCAACTTGATCTGTGTAACGCTGGTAGACATTTCTTGCAAGTTTAGAGTATTTGATATACTCCTCAAAGTGCGGAGGCACTACAACAAGGTTTCTGCATTTCTGCTTTGCTTGCCATACAGCATCGCCGGTTTTTATCCCAAAGGCTTTTGCGGCGTAGTTTTTGGCGAGAACAATACCGTGTCGTTCTTCTACCGAACCACAGACTGCGACAGGATACTTCTTCAAAACCGGGTCGAGCATACACTCAACCGACGCATAAAAGTTGTTCATATCGCAATGCAGTATTGATCTGCTCAACTAAATCACCTTATTTCTTGGAAATTCTGCGAAACCTCTTGACAAACCAAAGTGTCGTGTTGTATCATATGAACACGACAGAAGTGTCGTCGTTGTGATTCAGATTATAGCACGACACCAATGTCGTGTCAATAAGAAGTGACGAAAAAAGTGTCGTGCTGCTAAAAATAGAAATCTTATGGAGGGAATTGATAATGAAGTTCAGCGACAGATTAAAAGGGCTGAGAGAAAAAAATGATATGACGCAGGAGCAGCTTGCTAAGGTTTCCGGTGTTTCCCCCCGTACCATACAGAGATACGAATGCGGAACCTCTCGTCCTCGCTTGGATGCAGCGGAGAAGCTGGCAAAGGCACTTAATATTTCCGTGGATCAGCTTCTGGGTACGGATGGTATGCTCGTTGCTCAGGCTGCGGAGCAGTACGGCGCACGAGGTGCCAAACAAGCGCAACAGCTCACAGATGAAGTAACTGGTTTGTTTACCGGCGGCGAGTTGGCACAGGATGATATGGATGTTATGATGCAAGCTATTATGGATGCCTATTGGCTGGCGAAAGAGAAAAACAAAAAGTACACCCCAAAGAAGTACCGTTCTAAGGGCAAGCAGGACTGAGTCCCGTTTATGGGACACATTGTGTGTTAGAATGGAAACAGGAACAAACTGAAAAGGGGTGAAGCCGATGTATGTAAGCACTTCGGAAATCGTACAAAAAGCAAACTCCATCGTTGCTCAATGCGGAACCCGTGATCCTCTCAGAATAGCAAGGGACTTAGGAGTCGAGGTAATGTATTATCCGTTCAATGAACAGCGTGGAGCATATAAAGTCTTGATGCGTAATCGCTTCATCTTTATCAAAAATGATCTGCATCCGGTTATGGAGAACATCGTGCTACTTCACGAATTAGGGCACGATGCTTTACACCGGGAGGAAGCCACGAAAGTCGGTGGCTTCAAAGAGTTTGAGATCTTCAATATGCGGGACAACCGTATGGAGTACGAAGCCAATCTCTTTGCCGCACAGATTTCCCTATCAGATGAGGACTTCCTTGAACTTGCGGAAAGAGGATACGACACGCAGCAAATCGCACGGACATTGAATTCAGATATTAACCTTGTCGCTCTAAAAGCCGATACGCTGATTTCTCAGGGCTACCGTTTGCGCCAGCAGGAACACTGTAACGATTTTCTAAGATACGACAAATAACTAAGATGCCACCCTTTCGGATGGCATCTTAGTTATCACCTTTAATCAGCGCAAGCAGGTTTTGTTTTTTTTAGCTCAAACCCGAAAGAGAGCGCATCACCAAGTCGATGTCTTTGTTTTCAAGTTCCTGAATGATGTGCAGATAGGTTTTTTGCGAGGCAGCGAAAAAGTGCGGCGTTCATAGAAAAGACACAGGGCGGTAAGATAATTGTGCTTGACAAGTTTACTTGGCATTGATATAATAATGACAAGAAAACTTGGAAAGGAGCGATTCTGTTCAATGAATAAAGAGAAGATTTTGGAAAGCAGCCGCAGAGAGAACAAAAACAGGGATTTGGCGGAAATGGAAGTAACCGCGCAGGCAGGAAATATTGCCGGTCGTGTTGGTGCTGCGGTCTGCGTTGTTCTCACGCTTATCTTTCGTATCTTTACAAAAACATACTTTCTGAGTCCGTGGGTTGTTTATTTTAGCATTCTTACCACCCACACTCTTGTAAAGTATGCAAGGCTAAAGAGAAAAACCGACTTGATCCTCGGTATTCTCTATTTAGCGATGTGCCTTACATTTCTTGCCTTTTTTGTCCTGCGGCTTGTGGAGGTCAAGGGATGAATGACGAACTGAAATTGAAAAACAACCTCAAGGAAGTACGCACAGAGAAAAAGCTATCCCAAACACAACTGGCGGAAATGATTGGTGTATCGAGAAACACAATCAGTTCCATTGAAACAGGGCAATTCAATCCGACCGCAAAGCTGGCATTGATCCTCTGCATTGCTCTGGACAAGAAATTTGAAGAACTGTTTTATTTTTAAGGAGGAAGCGAATGGATAATATCGCTCTGTTGATCTTAGGCATATTCATCTCCGTTATTGGAATCGTGAATATGACTGGAAATATCAGCACAATACATTCCTACAACCGAAGAAAGGTCAAGGAAGAAGATGTACCGAAGTATGGGAGAGCCGTCGGCACAGGTACGCTTATCATCGGTGTATCTTTGATAGCGGCATTTGTCACAACTTTCTGGAGCGAAAAGGCAATGTCTTTCATTGTTATTCCGGCGCTCGTCATCGGCTTGGGCTTTATCTTGTATGCACAGTTCAAGTACAATAAGGGAATCTTCTAACTCATTTTTTTGAAAACCTATTGACTGGCACCTTGGGGGATAGCTTATCCTATATGTGGAGGTGAGAACAATGCTCATAAATGAAGTATGCAAAGAATGTAACCTGACCAAAAAAGCAGTTGAGTATTACACAGAACAGGGACTAATCCAGCCAAGGATAAAAGAAAACGGGTATCGGCAGTTCTCCGAGACAGATGCTTTGAAGCTCAAGCGGATTGCAGTTTTGCGTGGACTGGGCTTTTCCGTTCCAGAGATTCGCACAATTCTTGAGAATGATAGCCGTACAGCAATTTACGATGTCCTCAACAGGAAAGAGTTTGAAATCGTCGAGCTGCAAACAAAGCAGGCATTGATAAAACAACTTGTGGAAAGCGGCGATTGGGAGCATATTGAAGGACAAGTGGAGGCGCTTCAAAACAAGCAATCCATATTGAACCGTATCCTTGATAAGTTTCCGGGCTTCTATGGAAAATTCGTATGCTTGCACTTCGCTCCGTTTTTGAGCGAAGCAATCACAACAGATGAGCAGAGGGAAGCATTTGAAACGATCATCCGATACTTGGACGGCATTTCAATAGCCGTTCCCAGCGATGTGCAGCAGTATCTTGAGGAGATTAGAGAAAATGCTGATGCTGCTGTGACGCAAAGCGCATCTGCCGCACTTGCGGCAGCTATGACAGACACGGAAAAGTATATTCACGACAACAAGGAAATGCTCGAACAATATCGGGCAGTTACGGAATCAGAGGAATATAAGGCATCTCCCGCCTACCGACTGCAAGAATATCTAAAGCAATTCCAAAAGGAGAGCGGCTATAACGATGTATTCATTCCCGCAATGCAGAGGCTTAGCCCCGCTTACCGCGAGTATCACAAATCCCTGCAAGCAGCGAATGAGGTTTTCTTGCGGCATTTTCAGCAGGAGTGATTTTGTAAAAAGTTCATAGAACAATTCCCGCCCAGCAAAGCGCAATCGACGAAAATCGGTTGCGTTTTTTCACTGCCTGCCCCATACAGCGAGGAACGCCGCAGGGCGGTAAGCGAAGCAGCGAAAAAGTGCGGCGTTCATAGAAAAGTTGCACATTTGTATGGAGACAGGAATTGAAAAGGTCGTGTTTTGCATGGTATAATCAAATTGGATGATTATAGCTTAACAGTGTTGACGGCGATGCTACGGTTTTATACTCCGAACTCAGCACCTGTTGACAAATCAGGATTCAGGAGGAGGCGAGCCTTGATGCAAAAGAGAAAGATATTCTTTTCCTTTGTACTGTCAGCTTTGTTATCCATCTTGTTATATATTGTTTTGCACGAGGCAGGTCACTGTATTGTGGCAATTTTGTGTGGAGCAACCATTACTGAATTCAGCATTCTATCTGCCCACATGAATTACAGCGGCGGGAATTTTACGGCCTTGTCAGCCTTATTTCTTAGCGCCAACGGCATCTTATTCCCACTGTTTCTGTCCTACATTTATACATTTCTGTATAGGGCGGCAGCAATGAACAAATTTTACCGCATGATGTCCTTTTTTTGCACACTAATACCGACTTTTTCATTATTGCCTTGGGTGGCGTTGCCAATAGCATACAGGTTCGGCTTTGTGTTTGCAGAGAATGATGACTCTATGAATTTTATGTACAACTTTGCTTCTTCTCATGATCCTCTGTGGGGCACTGCTGCGGCATTGATATTGATTGCCATTAGTGTGATGCTTACTATTAAGAAAGGTATTTTGCGTAATTACATTGAAGTAATGAAAGAAATCAAAAGTAGAAAGTCCAGTTTGTCAAGCTGAACACAATAACCGAATACCGAACATCAGACCGTTGACCCGCGCCGTGTGCGTACAGTTATATATTGACTTTTTCAACCATTCATGGTAGGCTTATTATGTAGATAGAATACGTGTCTGACAAACTATGATTGGAGGTAACGCCATGTATCGTCCCAATGATGCCCGGTCTGGCTTCGCGTGTTGGTGGTATTGGTGCGGCTCCCGATTATGGAGAGGTCGTATCAAAATCGTTTCTGTTGGCGCATGAGCCGGACTGGTAATTAGTCGGCTTGTGCGCTTTTTTATTAGGATGCAAAGACCATTATCAGCACAGCGCGATATGAAGCCGCTGTCTAACGATCATATTGATGAAAGGGGAGATTTAATGCGCAAAAAGGCTTGGTTTTTATGTGTACTGCTGGTGTCATTATTGTTTATCGGCTGCACGGCAAAGACAAACGAGTTAGAAAAGAGCGATCCAAGCGGCACGCTGAACGCCGCTGATCCCCAACAGGATCCTGCGGTCAGCGAGCCGAATGAGCAGGCAATGACCGTTGATGACTCTGCCGAACGACTGCTTCTTGCATTAAAAGAAGCAACTGAGGTGGATTCAGAGCGTTTGGAAACACAGTTTTTTCGGTACTATCAGGCGCACAATTACGAGCTGGCTATGCTGCCTGCGTTTGAAAAAGGCCATTTGCCAAGCTGGGATGAACTGACGCTGTTTGTACTGTTGAACAATGATGATTGGTTGATCGTTGACTACACGCAGGCTAGGGCGCTTACCACAAAGGCATTTTCCAAAACAGTAACGCGGTTCTTTGGCACAGCGGAATATCAGGATGAAAGCTCGAAGTATCTGACTCTCAAGGATGATGTCTATCTGGCCGTCCCCGGGGACACCATGCGCTCCGGCTTCTTTCGGTTGAAAGAGCTGTCGGTAGCCGACGGAGAATACACCGCGAGCTTTGACGCTTTTTATTTTGCGGATGAGGATTATACCACTGAATATGAGAAGGCGACGCAAAACCAGAAAGCCGTCCGCGATCAGGCAGGGATCAAAGACCAGTTACAGCCGCCCCAATTTGCCGATGCCATGCTGGAGATCCTCTCAAAGGAGGAGTACGCAACGGTTCTTGATGTCAGCGAGACTGTAACGACAACCTTCTCCTTATCCGGCGACTCGAAGTATCCGCTAACCTACACCTCATGCCGTGTTCAGTAAGTATTTGATGGTATCCCCGAAGAAAATCAACAGGAAGCGCACACTGCTTTTGCCGATGATCGAAGAAATCTCCGAATCGAAACCGCCTCTGGCTTGCGCTTCTTTATCTCCTTCTATCCGAACTATGACTGGATTGAGGGCGGAGGCACAATGTCCTATTTCAAAATTGATAACCAGATGCACGGATGGATTGAGAGAAATTTGAACAGATAACAGTTGAAGTATATAAATATTTGTTCTCCTGAAATATCCGCAAGTTTATATCCATCTGCCGCTGCGCTACAATAAATCTGTATTCCAGGTCAGAGCAGATGAAGGGCGGAGCTATTTCAGGGCGGAGGTGAAGACTTGGGGACAGGTATGCCCCCGG
>OLWF01000712.1_pt1 | contig 13419 bp, 8 predicted proteins | sample 1644131 | NCBI WGS metagenome assembly OLWF01 (sample SAMEA103958163, study PRJEB25191) | human gut metagenome
CGGCAGGCTGGTCCATTCCAGATGGCCCACGGCCACCTGCAGGACGGGATCCTCCGTGCCGTGGTAGATGGGCAGGCTCACGTCAATTTCGGGAATCTCGATATAGCCCATGACCCCCTGACCGGATATGTCCAGCAGGCTTTCGTATTCGGCCTTCTGCTCCTCGGAGAGGAGGAAGCTGTTGCTGCGACTACACAGGTTCCGGTTATACTGCCGGGCGGCGTCCCAGATGGCGTCATAGCTGGCGTTGTCGAGAGCGGCCACGTTTTCGGCGTAGGTGGCGATGGCGCGGGTCTGGTGGAAGGAGTTCCAGTAGTCGCTGACGGTGGGGTACAGCAACAGGGACAGCCCTATGAGCAATAGGATCACCAGAACAATGGTGGATAGATGTTTTCGCATACAGGGTTCTCCTTGTGGCTGTGTGCCGGGGAGGGGCGCTCCCCGGCACAGGACTTAGGTATAGAAAGCGGAATTACAGGGTGTGTACTCTCAGGAATTAACGATTGGCATCGCTCATGCGCTTCTTGGTGACCAGCAGGACGACCGCGCCCAGCACCAGGACAGCGCCCAGTACATAGAAGACGGTAGTACCCATACCACCGGTGGAGGGCAGGGTCGTGCCGGTTTTGTTTTCGACCTCAGCGGTAACAGAAAGCTTCGTGGTATCCGTGCTGCTGCCCGCTACCTTAACTTCAACAGGCGCAGTCAGCGGATTGTAGCCGGCGGGAGCCTCGGTTTCTACCAGGTGGTAGGTGCCGTCGGCAAGGCCGCCGAAGGTGGCTTCGCCCTGAGCGTTGGTTGTCATGACAGTGGCAGCATTCTTGTCTGCAACCCATTCGACCTTCTTATCGGTATTCCACTTGTAGTACACGAGAGAGGTTCCACCATCAGTGGTTACTTCCTTGTACAGGACAAACTTCGCGTTAGGCAGCTTGGTGGTTTTGCTGCCGGACTCAAACTTGTCGATAACGATCTTGGAGCTGTAGACCTCTTGCTTCTGCGCGGGCGTGGTGGTCGTATGGGTCGAATCGGTAGGATCGTTGCTGTAGGTCAATTTTGCCTCGTTCTTCGAGACCACCGCAATTGCCTTTTCATTGACGGTAGCCGTATAAGTAACTGTGATGGCATCGCCAACAGTGCAATTCTTGACAAGAATGGTCACCTTGAACGTATTAGGAGCGGTTTCAGCATCATAGGCGATCGTGCACTTGTCGGTGTCAGCGGTCACATCAGCACTTCCAACCTTTACCGCAAGGCTGTTCCGGTTAAAGGTCAATCCCTCGCTCATGGTATCGGCGATTTCGTAAGTATAGGTTTCAAATCCCATGGTATCGGGTACCTTGCCGGTAATGGTGTAGTTGACCGTCTCGCCCACATCGGCGCTAACCTTATTATCGGTCTTCTCAAAGGGCATGTCGTTCTTATCGTGGATGGTGACAGTCGGGTTGGTGGTGGTCAGGTTGCACAGTGCGCCGGTGGAACTGGCGACGAAGTAGTAGCCCAGGTCGAGGTTGGAAACAGAGACAGAGTTAGCGTCTCCGGACAGTTGCAGTCCGGTCATACCATCGACAGCCGCCTTCAACGCCACGGCAAAGTCGGGCGCGCTGAAGCCGTTGCCGGTAGTAACGACATAAGTATCACCACCGTTGACCTGGGTCAGCGTCAGGCCATGCGCCCCTGTAGCATAGGCACTGACAGTGTTGAACCATTCGCTGGTGCTGTCAATGGTGTAAGAATAGTGTTCCTTAGCCGCATCATAGACCACATCAAAAATCTTGTAGGCTTTGTACTCCTGATTTGCAACGGGATTCGCAACGGTAATGGTGCCGGTGGTGGGGGGGGTTACTGTTTCAGAGGCAAAGGCTGTGGTGGCCAGGGCGAAGACCATGACCAGTGCCAGCAGGAGACTGGCGAGTTTTCTTGTGCATTTCATTTTTTGTGCTCCTTCTTTCATCGTAATTTTGAATTGGAATGGTGGCTTTCCGCGTGTCAGGAAGATGCCTCATCCTCCTTTCGACGCCTGCAATGGCTATACAACAGGGTCGCCGCGCCGAAGATCAGCGCCAGGCCGCCTGCGGTATAAGAGGTTGTTCCGGCTCCGCCGGTGTCGGGAAGCTTATACCCCCAAAGGGTGTCCTGAATGGGAAGCTCCAACACCTTGGAGTCGGTGCCGGTGGTAACGGTCAAAGCCGTTCCGGTGTTGCTGGCCTTGTCCAACGTTCCGTCCGGGTTCTCCGTGGCCGGGTAAAGCGTCGCGTCTTCGTCCCTGACCTCCAGAATCCAGGGGCCTGCCGTCATGTAATTTGACGGCGCCTGTGTCTCACGCAGATCGTAGGTGGTATTGCGCCGGATGCCTTCAAAGAGCGCGATGCCGTCTTTATCGGTGGCGACTTCCACGGAGGTTTCTGTCCCCTGTTCTTTCAGGGTGAACTTTGCGCCTTCCAGCAGCTTCGAAGCGTCCGCGCTGTCCGTCTTCGTGATTTGCAGATTCAGCTGGGTCGTCATGGTGTTGGTAAAGGCGTCTCCCGGGATGGTCAGGGTGTAAGACCCGTCCGAATTGCTCCCATGCCCAACCGCATCGCCCGACCCCGAAGAGCCGGTGGCAGCAGTGTTTGATACTACATCACCATTAGCACCGAACACCGCTTCTTTTCCCGGTGCATAGGGGATATTTGTAATGTTCTTTGTTTGGGTACCAGAACCGCCAATTACATTGTTGAAAATATAATTGTAATTACCAGTTCCAGTAACGTTCAGGTCGTAATAGTAGGTGTCATCCGTAGTATCCTTTGTCATGGGTTGACCGGGCCAGTCACCGACTATTTTCCTGTTGTCAGCATCCCATACATACACGTTCACGATATCCCAGTTATTTGTGTTCTGATAGCGTACCTTGAAGATACCCGTCTGGGAATCTCCCCCGGAGCCAGAGCCGGAGGAACCGCCGCTTTCACTGCCGTCCAACGTAACGGAGGACACATAGTAGCTTTTGAAGTCCACACCCAAAAGGGAAACGGTTTTCTCCGAAACTGTCACCTGAATCGTATGTACATTCGTATCATAGGTGACACCGGCTCGATCGCCCTTGACCTCGCTGAGCGTGTAGGTATGGGTTCCGGTCTGGGAATACTGCACGTCGGGCGAAATCGAAAATTGTCCGGTAGCAGCATCGGATGTTGCCGTTCCGACTTCCTTCCCCTCACTGTCCGTTAACTTAAACTGGAAGTTCAGTCCCTCGTTCTGCTTTACGCCGTCCTTGAGCAGAGCCTTGGTACCGGTAATGTCCAGCTCCGGCGTGGCCGTTACAACCTTTCCACCCGGGTCACCCAGAATCAGACCGCCGTTGGTCATAATACCGCCGCCATGGATATTGGAATGGTTGCCGGTGATTATGACCTTTGCGGCATCGACTGCCTGGCTCTTGGCGGCACCATCCGGGTGCGCATCCAATCCGAACAGATATTTCGCGGCCGCGTAGCCGCTCGGGCCGATACTGACGGGCTGCTCGTCGCAGCTTCCCCTCCAGTTCGCCGCGCCGCCGCCCGCCATCAGACCGGTGACAAGGGAAATCGGGTTGTTTGCGCCGTCTCTTGCGCGGACACAGAAGTAATCCGCGTAGCCGTTTTGCTTAAAGACCTCGCTCGTTTGCGCCAAAGTGGAATCATAGGTTTTGTTGTTGCCGCCGCCGGACATATTTGTGCCGGAAGCCGTGTTCCCGTAAATGGCCGCTCCGTCTTGATTGACAATCAGGGTTTCACCCGTCGGACAGGCGCCCACGCCGCCGCCAAAGCCGCCCGCGGTGTTTCCGGTGATCAGCGCATTCATGATCGACAGGTTGCCTTTTTCCTGAACGAAAATGCCGCCGCCGCCCCAGTCATTGTTGGAATTCGTTATGTTATTGGTAATGTATACCTTGTTCGTTGCCTGAATCACGCCGTTGGTGCCGCCGGCGATACGAAGACCGCCGCCCTCGCCCAGTTCGGCGCAGTTGCCGGCAATGGTTCCGCCGCTCATGGTAAAGCCGACATTGTTGCCAAAGAAGCCCGCGTAAATGCCGCCGCCTGCCAGACCGGAATAGTTGCCGGTGACATAGCCGCCGGTCATGTTCATAACGGAACCGTTCGCCAGAGCGATGCCGCCGCCGCCGTGGGTGTTGTTGACATCGTTCCGGCAGTCGTTGCAGTCGCATGCCTTATAGTTGTTGGTCACATAGCCCTCGCCGGACAGATTCAGCGTTCCGCTGTTGACGTAGATACCGCCGCCGTTGTCATGGCCACTGTTGACCCAGTTGCCCGTCACCGCACCGCCGGAGATGTTCAGCGTTCCGTTTTGAAAGAAGATACCGCCGCCGGAACTGCCACGGTTGGCCGCAATGACACCGCCCTGGATATTCACCGTTCCGTTGTCAACGTAAATACCGCCGCCGGGCGTGCCGTCACTGCCGCCGCCCACAATATAGCCGCCATTTATGTCCAGCGTTCCGCGGTCCACGGTGAATATATGTTTGCCGCCGGTGTTTTGGAGTACACCGCTCTGTAGTTCCAATGCACCCTTGACCAGAATCACCTGTTCAGAAGCCGCCTGACCCAGAATCTTTCCTGCGCCGGTGAGGGGGACGGTATGCTTTACCAGTGTTTCCGTGGTGCCGGTGCCATTGGCCGTGGATTCTGTGATGTAATACGTCAGGGTATCATTTTCCAGTGTCGCCTTATTGCCGCACACGTTTCCAGTGACCGTAGATTTGGTATCCTGAATACTGTCGGACGAGTCCATAATGGTGAGCTTCGCACCGTCGTGCACATCAAAGTACTGATTGGCCTTGCTGATTGTCAGGGTATGCCCGTTCAAATCGATGGTAGTGTTCTGCGTAATGCTCAAAATCGGGCTATTAGCCCCATCCGCCGTCCAGGCATCGCCGGTCAGCTGAAATTCGCCGCCGTTGATGAACGCGTCCCCGACATAGCCGGACAGACCTTGGAAGGATAGAGCCTGTAGTTCATACAAAGAGAAGTGATCCGTGTCTATCGTCACGTCGCCGTTTTCTCCGGTTTTCGTTTCCATGTCCGTGGCGGTCTTGGCATTCGTATCAATGTGGTAATGATTCAGAAGAGTCTGCCGGTGTTTGAGGAACTGATTCGCTGCGGACCTTGGGGTAAAGCCCCTCCGTGTCAATGCCGCTGAAGGTCACGGTCACGGAGCCGGTTGGCTCGATCTCTTCCTCTCCGTGCCACAGGGTGATGTCCAGCAGGTAGCTCCGCTCCGGTTCGGCCTGTTCTTCACCCAAAATCTGATCGCGAATCGCCCGACGCTCCCCGTCCGTCACCTCGGTCACCGTTACCGTGATTTCCCTTGCCGGATAGGGCAGGGAGGCACTCTCGCCGGTGATGGTCACGGTGATGCCGTTTTCGGTCTGCGCCGTCAGGGTAAATTCCTTCGGCCCCTCCGGCAGGTTGATATAGCCCAGAGTCCCGGGGTCGTCCGCCCCATAGGTCAGCAGACGCACCGCGTCCTCCGCGTCGCCTTCCATGGCGGCGAAGCCGGAATCCGTGATCTGCGCCACCAGACCCGCCCGGTCGGCCGTGCCGTCCCCGTCCCGGTCAAAGAGCACCAGATCTCCAACCGCCGGGGTGTGGGACTGTGCCGGTTCAAAGGCGTCCGCCCAGGACGTGACCCAGCCGCCGCAGTCTCTGTCCGGCGGGACGCCCTCCACCCCGGCGTAATGCAGGCAGAAGGTCAGGAACATGACGTTCCAGTCGCCGCACCACGCGCCATAGCGGGTGTAGCCCTTAACCGTTTCGCCGTCCTCCGCGACAACGTAGTTTTTCGTACTCTCGGCATAGCCCAGCTGGGTTTCGGCGATGGCAAGGGTATCCTGTCGCCAATTCCCGGTCAGCGTTACCCCCGCGAAGGTCTGCTCCCATAGCTCCGCCGTCTCCACGTCCGCGCCGGGGTCCGCGTAGCAGGCAAGACTGTGGGTGTGCTCCTCCGTCCCGCAGACCAGCTCCCCGTTTTCATCCCGACAGGCTTCCCCGTGGGTATGGGCGTCCTTGCCGCAGAATACCGTTTCTTCCTGCTCATTCTGAGTGCAAGCCTCGCTGTGGGTGTGTTCTTCCTGTCCGCAGACCAGCTCCCAGGTGCCGTAGCACCGGGCGGTATGCACGTGCGCCGTATCGGTGCAGGTCAGCGTCCCGGTGTCCACCGGCTCCGCCACCGTCTCAAAGCAGGCGTCGGAGTGCCGATGCTCCAGAATCTGGGTCTGTCCGCATATCAGATTGCCGTCAGCGTCAAAGCAGTCGGGCGTGTGACGGTGGAGGACGATCTCCGGTTTCGTGCAGACCAGCACCGGCTGAGCATCTTCCGCCGAATCCGTGGGCAGGTCGCAGCTCAGAACCTGCTCCCATTCATAGCAGGCATCGGTATGACTATGGTCGCTGTCGATGCCGCAGGTCCGTTCCCGGGACGTCTCATAGCAGCTCTCGTCATGCTGGTGTTCCTCGGATTCTTCCAGGCCGCAGGCAAGCACGGCGGTCTCGGTGTAGCAGGCATCCGTATGGACATGCTCCCCGCAGACCAGATTGCCCCGCACCGACGTATAGCAGCCCTCCGCGTGGGTATGTTCTTCCGGCAGGGCATAGCAGTCGGCAGTGTGCCGGTGTGCCTTAATCTCGGGAAGCGGACACCAGAGATTCCCGGTTTCGTCATAGCAGCGGGAATCATGGCTGTGAACCACAAAATCGGCATACCCGCACCTTGGATTTCCGTCGGCATCATAGCAGTCCGCCGTGTGCCGATGAATTTCCAGCGTCTCCGCGCTGCACACGGGAACCCTTTTCTCAACCGACGTCACCTGCGCATAGCAGGCGTCCGTGTGGGTGTGCTCCGGGATGTCACATTGCTTTTCCAGTGTGATCGCCGGCAGAATCAGCGCATAGGTGGTACAGAATACCACCACACCGGCAAGCACGGTCACTACCCGATGCCGGAGGCGCTTCCTTTTATGCACCTTCGTGTATTTTTCCGCACCCCGCAGAACATCATACTTCATATATCCCTTCACCATCCTTCCTATCTCAATGCGCCGAAGTCCGGCAGAGGCCAGACCCGGAATACGATCCTTCCGACGATTTGCTCATCGGAAATGCAGCCGACTGCGGTACTGCGGGAATCCACCGAGGTGGAACGGTGATCGCCCACACAGAAATAACGGTTATCCGGCACCTGATAAGGCAGCGCAATGTCACATTCTCCAAGCGCTTTTTCCGTCAGGTACGGTTCCTCCAGCAGCCTTCCGTCCACGGATACATTTCCGTTTTCGTCGATATCCACCCATTGACCGGGACCGGCAATACAGCGCTTCACCAGAATCTTGTTTCCCAGGTAGAACGCCACCAGGTCGCCGGGTTCAAAGCCCGAGCCCTTGACGGAGAGGACAATATCCCCCTCATTCAGCGTGGGCGTCATGGAAGACCCGTAGATCTGCAGCACGGGCATCCAGATGGTAGCCACCAGCACGGCTACAGCCGCAACAACCACAAGCGTATAGACGGTGCTGCGAAGAACGCGTTTATACCGCCGTTTGTATTTTTCTCTGCCAAGCTCCGCCTCCAGCTGTTCCAGAGTCGGGGGCTCGGGAGATTTCCACGATTTCGACTTCATAACTCTCCGCTTCCCTTTTCCGACATAAGACGCACGTTTTCCAGATATTGCTGCGCGGCTTTGTCTGCGGCCTCAAATACACGGTTCAGCTGCAGCGCTGCCTCCGCAAGGGAACCGGCTTTTTCAACCGCTATTCTGCGATCCCGGAGCTGCGCCTCCGCACGCTCCAGCCTGATTTTCAATTGACGGTTTTCTTCCGTCTGCGCAATCAGCATTTCCAGCAGCTCGCTCCGGCTTAACCGTCTCAGTTCCTTATCCGTCATCCGACATCCCTCCAATCTGCGCTTACGGCTGAAAGCAGAAAAAAGCAGCGGCCATTTTCCTGCCCGTCATTCCCACAATGTAGCTAAAAGACCTGATTCCCGGTGATATACGGGAATTGGAATCGTTTCCAACCTCTTAATACAGATGATATCACGTTTAACACGTAAATGCAACCATTGATCGTCGAATATTGTGTGTCAGAATTAACGAATTTTCAGCTTTATTTTTGTTAATTATTTCCCCACTCCGGAAATAAGACGAAGCATTCCCGCCATCCATGCGCTTCTGCGCAGGAGACTCTGGAGGACGTATCGGAAATGCCCGGATTTAGAGAAGAGAAAAGGCTCACCCGCAGTGTCAGCTACTGAAAACTGCGAAAGGGAAAGCCGGAAATGAGCAGTTTTACCAAAGCAGTGATATCTTTTAAAATAATTATAGCGCGTTCTACCGAATTTGTCAATGCCCTGGAACAAGCAATATTCCCCACCCTTTCACACAAGGCGCCTCAATTTCTCTGTAATTTGACAGTATCTTCTTCGCGAGAGGATATGTCACAATCCGGAAGCTCGATTCCTTTCCGCAAGTAAGGGAACCGTGTCCCCATTGCGGTGTTGCCCTGAGCGTGTCGGAGTTCTGCAAGCTATGTACAATAAATAAAGCAGCACGCCCTGCCAATCAAGGCAGGGCGTGCTGCCATTTTGGAGCAGGATACGGGAGTCGAACCCGCCTTCACAGCTTGGGAAGCTGTTGTACTACCGATGTACGAATCCTGCGTACAGGTGCATTATAGCAGAGCCGCCAGAAAAAAGCAACCTTTTTTTGTCGGAAAAGGGAATCCCGGTTGAGGAAATCCGCCGGGTGTGCTATATTTAAGGTAACGACCCGGCGGGACAGAGCCGTGATTTGTAAGGAGAAGCGCTTATGGCAGAATACGAGCTGGTTTACGAGATCAAGAACCTTTGCCGCAACAACCAGATGCGGGACGTGTTCTTTGAGGATGTGGAATGCGACGACCCGGAGGAATATCTGCGGGGCCGCCTGAAGGGGAAAACCGTGGAATTTTCCACGGAAAAAGGCGCGGGCGGCAGTGTGACCATCCACGCGGTGGTGGACGGGCTGATCCAGAAGTACGTGTTCACGCCGGTGTAACAAAAATATCCACTTGCAGCCGTCGGATAAATGAGAGTTGGGCAAGTTTTCTGAAAAAATTTCGCAAATTATGGGTTGAATTTAGATGGCATATGTGATACGATAAGTTAGTACCGATATGGGCGAAGTGCGCCCGTAGGGCAAAGTCACCATCCGCAGTCAAAAACGGCTCCCGAGCCATGAGTGCGCGTGGTGACGCGGCCTGTATGGACGAAATTCCGACCTGTCGGCCGCTCCTTTTCCGCTTTCGCCGGAAGGGAGAAAACGCGGGAGGGGCTGCGCTCCGAACCAGCGTTACGCAAAATCACTTTTAAGGAGAACCAGACTATGGCACCTCATACCATTGCCGTTGCCGGAAAGGGTGGTGTGGGCAAAACCACTACCTGCGGCATGATTATCGACTACCTGTGCGCAAAGAAGCGCGGCCCCGTCCTTGTGGTGGATGCCGACGCCAATTCCAACCTGAACGAAGTTCTGGGCGTGGAGGTGGAGACCTCTCTCGGCCAGATCCGGGAGGAAATGGCACAGGCAGAGCTGAAAGGCACCATTCCCAAGGGCATGACCAAGGCGGACTACGCGGAAATGAAGTTCGGCGACGCCCTGATCGAGGACGACGATTTCGACATGCTGGTCATGGGACGCACCCAGGGCAAGGGCTGCTACTGCTATGTCAACGGCGTGCTGCAATCTCAGCTTGGCAAGTATCTGCCCAACTATTCCTACGTGGTCATGGACAACGAGGCGGGGCTGGAGCATATCGCCCGGGGGACGCTCCCCCATGTGGACACCATGCTTCTGATTTCCGACTGCTCCCGCCGCGGCGTTCAGGCCGTGGCGAGAATCGCCGAAATGATCGACGAGATGGGCTTAAACCCCGGACAGATGGGGCTGATCATCAACCGCGCGCCGGACGGAAAGCTGGACGACGGCGTCCGTGCCGAGATCGAAAAGCACGGCCTCAAGCTCTTCGGCGTTCTGCCTCACGACGAGGCGGTTTACCGCTGCGACTGCGACGGCAATCCGTCCGCGAAACTCCCGGACAGCGACCCCATGAAGGTCGCGCTGCGGGGAATTATGCAGTCTATCGGCCTGTGAGCCGGTAAACCCGCAGGATGCCGGGCGGCATTCCGCGGCAGAAACACATCCATAATTGCGCCGGGCGGTTTCCGCCCCGCGTGTGGAAAATATATCAAGGGGGATTACAAATTATGGCTTTCACTCCTAAAACGGCACCCTTCAGCGGCAAGATCAATGCCGTGACGCTGGGCACCGGTGACAAGGCAATCGTCATCGGCGGTCAGAACGTGATGCCGTTTTACACCTTCGATGCTGCCATCGAACACGCGCCCAAGATCGGTATTGAAATTTCCGATCTGGCAACACAGTGGGATGCTCCTGCTCTGAAGGAGTTCTACGCCGGCTGCACCACTATGGTCGATTTTGCGAAGAAGGCAGAGACTATGCCCGGCGCGGATTTTCTGTGCCTGCACTTCGAGTCCGCAGATCCCAACGGCGCCAACCGCTCCGTTGCCGACTGTGTGGCCGACGCCAAGGCTGTCGCCGAGGCGACCACTATGCCCATCGTGGTCATGGGCTGCAAGAACATCGAGAAGGACGGCGAGCTGTTCAGCAAGATCGCTGAGGCGCTGCAGGGCAAGAACATTCTGGTCCTGTCCGCCCGGAACGAGGACTACAAGACCGTCGGTGCTTCCGTCGCTCTGGCTTACGGCCAGAAGGTCGGCGCTGAGACCGCTGACGACATCAACCTCGCCAAGCAGCTGAACATCATGCTCAAGGGCCTCTCCATCAACCCTGAGAACATTGTCATGAACATCGGCACCGCCGCCGTGGGCTACGGCTTTGAGTACGTGGCCTCCACTCTGGACCGTGTCCGTCTGGCCGCTCTGGCGCAGTCCGATGCCGACCTGCAGATGCCCATCATGTCCCCTGTGTCTCCCGACGCCTGGGCCGTGAAGGAATCCACCGCTTCCGAAGAAGATGAGCCCGAATGGGGCAGCCGGGAAGAGCGCGCGATCGGGATGGAAGTCTCCACCGCCGCTGCCAACCTGACCGGCGGTGCTGACGCCGTCATCATGCGTCATCCCGCAGCCGTTGCCACCATCAAGAAGTTCATCACGGATCTCGTGTAATCGGAAGGAGGATACATACAATGGCTTTGAAAGGTCTTGACATTTTTAAGCTGTCTCCTAAGAAGAACTGTAAGGAGTGCGGCAGCCCCACCTGTATGGCATTCTGCATGAAGGTGGCGCAGGGTGCTGTGTCCATCGACAAGTGCCCCTACTTCTCTGACGACGCGAAGGCGATGCTCAACGAGCAGACCGCGCCTCCCATGAAGACCATCACCGTCGGCGATCACAAGCTGGGCGGCGAGACTGTCCTCTACCGTCACGAGAAGACTCTGGTCAACAAGAACCTGTACGCAGTTTCCGTCTGCACCTGCATGTCCGCTGAGGAAGCCGACAAGAAGCTGACCGACCTGCAGAAGGTTGACTACGAGCGTATCGGCGAGAGAATGTACGTTGAGTTCGTTTTCGTCGCCAACAAGCAGTCCGATCCCGCTGTCTACGCGGAGCTGGTCAAGAAGGCCGCTGCTACCGGCCGTGACCTGATCCTGGAGTGCTGGGATGTGGAGTGCGCCAAGGCTGCTCTGGCAGTCGCGGGCAAGAACGTCATTCTCGACGGCGCTACCCCTGACAACTACGAGGCTATGAACGCTGTCGCCAAGGAGGCCGGTGTTGTTCTGGGCGTTCACGCCGACACCATCTCCGACCTGTACGACACCGTGAAGAAGCTGGAAGCCGCCGGCAACAAGAATCTGGTGCTGGACGTCACCGGCAAGACCGCCAAGGAGACGCTGGCCAACGCCGTTCTGGTGCGCCGCACTGCCATCAAGGATGGCGACCGCAGCTTCGGCTATCCCTCCATCGTCAACGTAGGCCGCATCGCCAGCGGCGATGACCATCTGCAGACCGCCTACGCTTCCATGTTCACCGAGAAGTACGGCTCCATCATCGTCATGGAGCACATGACCTATGCGCAGGCGCTGCCTCTGTACGGCCTGCGTCAGAACATCTTCACCGATCCTCAGAAGCCCATGAAGGTGGAGAGCAAGATCTATCCGCTGAACGGCGCCGACGAGAACAGCCCCTGCGCCCTGACCGTGGACTTCGCTCTGACCTACTTCCTGGTTTCCGGCGAGTTGGAGCGTTCCAACCAGCCCGTGAACCTGATCATCACCGACGCATCCGGCATGTCCGTTCTGACCGCGTGGGCCGCCGGTAAGTTCTCCTCCTCCACCGTCAAGAAGACCTTCGAGACCCTGGACATCGAGAACAAGATCAAGAACCGCACCCTGATCATCCCCGGCAAGGTCGCCGTTATGAAGGGCGAGATTCAGGAGAAGCTGCCCGGCTGGAACGTCGTTGTCGGCCCCACCGAGGCGGTTCAGCTGCCCAAGTACATGAAGGATAAGGAATACGAGGCCGCCGCGAAGGCTGCCGCCGCCGAGAACGCTGCCAAGGCTGCCACCACCGTGGAAGTCAAGGAGCTGTCCTTCGACGAGCTGCTGGCTACCAAGGTCCCCGAGATCAAGGTCGTGGACATGGGCGTCAAGTACAAGGGCTACAACCCCGAGTCCCAGACCTTCGTCACCATCGGCGAGCGCATCCACTGCATCAGCCCGGTCATCCGCGAGGCCATGGCCACGTTCAACCCGGATCCCATCCTCGAGCGTGCCGCGCAGCAGATCAAGGCCGGCGCCACCTATCTGGACGTCAACATCGGACCTGCTGAGAAGGACGGTCCCGAGCGCATGATGTGGGCTGTCAAGCTGCTGCAGGAGAACTTCAACAATGTTCCTCTGGCACTGGACACCGCCAACAAGCGGGCTATCGAGGCCGGTATCAAGGTTTACAACCGCACCAACGGCAAGCCCATCGTCAACTCCGCCGATGCCGGTTCCCGTATTTCCAACATTGATCTGGCTGCTGCCAACGACGCCATCTGTATTGCCCTCTGCTCTGCCGACGGTATCGCTAAGGACAACGAAGAGCGCATGAAGCACTGCCACAACATGCTGGAGCGCGGCATGAGCCTGGGCATGGATGCCACCGACCTGTGGTTCGACCCCCTGTTCCTGGTCGTCAAGGGTATGCAGGACAAGCAGATGGAAGTTCTGGAAGCCATCAAGATGTTCGCATCGGAAGGCCTGAAGTCCACCGGCGGTCTGTCCAACAACTCTAACGGCGCGCCCAAGACGCTGCGTCCCATCATGGACTCCGCTCTGGTCGCCATGGCGATGATGCAGGGTCTGACCTCCGCCATCGTCAA
>OLWF01000713.1_pt1 | contig 13391 bp, 10 predicted proteins | sample 1644131 | NCBI WGS metagenome assembly OLWF01 (sample SAMEA103958163, study PRJEB25191) | human gut metagenome
CCCGTAACTTTGCTGGGAGACTTTTTTCATGTTATCTTAGGGCCGTTTTCGGGGCTTATAACAGGGGTCTTAAATGGTATTGTGCAATACCTCCTTTTAATGGCGTTGTTAATTTTATTCAGGCGTCCCGGTGTATTATCGTTGTTTTTCCTGATGCGTTGGCTCCTGTCTGCCATACTTTTCGGGCGTGTTACATTGGTGGGAATCCTGATTTGCTCAGTATCTATTGTTGTTTTAGAGTTTGTGCTATGGGTTTGGGGATTCTTTAAAAAAGAAGTAATCACGGAACAATACGCTGTTTTGATTGCGGTAATGATAGGTATAGCTGATGCGTTTATTACCTTTATAAACATGCAGCAGATGATGTTCTTTTATCGTTTATACTATGCCAATTGGTTTATTGCCCTCTATATGCTGGTTAATGGGATTCTATACAGCAGTATTGGTGCCTGGATGGGGTATCGTATGGGAGAGAAGCTTAAGCAGGTGATGGGAACATGATTTTAGATATTCAAAATGTGTCTTGCCGATATACTTCCAGAGAAAAGGATACGCTTACAGGAGTCAATCTTCGTATAGAAGAAGGAGAAATGGTGCTTATTGCAGGTAGATCCGGATGTGGAAAATCCACTTTAGTAAAAGCGGTGACAGGACTGCTGGATAAAGAGGATGGTTCTATAGACGGGAAAATCTTTTTGGATGGAAAGGACACGGCGGCGATGTCCGCAGAAGAGATAGGCGTTTTTGTGGGAACAGTATACCAAACACCGGACGATCAGATTTTTGCGATGACCGTTGCCGATGAAGTGGGGTTTGCTCTTGAAAACAGAGGGATAGAAGCTTCTGTTGTTAAAAAGAAGGTTAAGGAAGTTCTTGCACGCACGGGATTGGATGGGATGGAAGAAAGAAGTATTCATGCACTTTCGGGTGGACAAAGACAGCGGCTTGCCTTAGCATCCGTATTAGTGACAAAGCCGAAATTGCTTATTCTTGATGAGCCGGTGAGCCAGATGAATCCCCAGGGAGTGCAGTCTTTTCTTGAATTGTTAGTTTCTTTGCAGAGAGAAGAACATATGACCATTGTAGTTGTTGAACATAGGGTCAATGAGTTGGCTGCGTGGTTTCCTCGTCTTTGTGTTATGCATAAGGGGCATTTTGTATATGATGGATTAATGGATGAATCATGGTATATTCTGGGTAAAAATGATGGATATGGAATTCGTGAACCGCAAAGCGTTAAATTGGGAAGATTCATGAAATTGGAAAAATTATCTTACTCGCTGAGAAAGACTGCGGAGGAAATAAAGCAAGCAGGTATAAAATTCCAAAAATCCATAGAGCCATGTATAGCAGAAGATAGTAGTGATGAGTTGATTTTAGAAGGTAAAAATATCACTTACAGATATCCCGGTGCGGATTCTGATACATTAAACGGATTGAATTTTAAAATCAAGAAGGGATCTATCAATGCACTCATGGGTTTTAATGGCGCAGGGAAATCAACACTCATGAATATCTTATCGGGATTGGAGGAGCCTTCCTCAGGGAAAATTTTAATTCATGGGAAATCGATAGGGAAGCGGAGAGAATATATTGGATATATGCTACAGGAAGCAGACCTGATGCTCCTAAATGATTCAGTTCGGGAAGAATTGTTGTGGAATAATAAAACAATGACAGAAAAGGAATTGGATATTTTATTGCACAAGCTTCACGTATATCATTATCGGGATGATTTCCCGCTTGCCTTATCAAAGGGGCAGCGCCTTCGCGTCGTCTTAGGAGCATTACTTTCACGAAGAGACAATGAGCTTCTTTTATTAGATGAACCGACAACGGGACAGGATCAAAAAAGTCTTGAAAATCTCAGTATGCTCCTTTCCTATGCAGCGGAGCAAGGAAAAACAATATTTTTTTGTACGCATGATATTGAATTGGCATCGTCACTGGCAGATCGTATCTTTGTGCTGGCACAAGGACATTTTGTAGCGGTGGGGGCACCTCATGAAATATTCAGTAATAAAGAAGTTCTTAGAATGGGGGGATTATCCATACCACCGATGCTTGAATTATCGGAATACCTTGGTATAGATCCCTGTATAACAGTAAAGGAGGTGATGCGCCATGTCCTTTAGGCAATTATGGGAAGGTACAAACAATGATACTTTCTTTTCACGGTTGGATGGAAGGACTAAATTGTGTGTCCTGTTTCTTTTTGCTCTGATTATGGTTATTGTGGATAATCCACGGACATTATTTATTTTGTTTTCTATAAGTATAGCGCTTCATATAGCTGCCGGAACACCCGTATATAAGTGGAAGGTGCTTGCGGTATTTATTTTATTTGGGTTGTGGGGATCTGTTGCCAGCCAGGCATTGTTCTTTGCACAAAATCCACGTACTCCCATTCTTATGCTGATCAGTCCTGCATTTCCTGTTTTAGGTGCACTGACCGACGGACTTTATATTTATCAGGAGGGAATTGTGTATGGTGCGATACAGGGAATGAGATCTGTATCTATGATCGTATTGGGTCTGCTTGTATGCTGGACCAGCGATCCTCGCCAGCTTTTAAAAGGGCTCTCATCCTGGCGTCTGTCGCCGCAAATATCTTTTATGCTGGTAACAGCCATTCGATTTTTTCCTGTATTGGCCGCTGAAGCTGGTGAAGTTATTATTGCGCTGCAGCTGCGCAGCCATGGAAATAAAGGGAGAACCCGGATTATCCAACATCTGCCATATATAGTGAAACCTCTTTTGGCGAGATGTATCAGGAGATCCCAAACTCTGGCGCTTTCTGTTGTCAGCAGGGGGTTGTTTCTGGCAAAACAGCAGAGTTATGGAATCTGGGATTTGCGGGAAAAGGCAGTATGTCTGTTCCTAATGGGGACTATTATGGCAGCTGGTATCAGCAAGCTCATGTATGCACTGTCACAGCAGGGGATTTATTTTGGCGCGCTGCGTATAGTTTATGATTGGACAAAATTATATCTATGAAAAAGATGAAGACAATGCTTATTTTTCTGTTGTTGGGGATGACCTGGCTGTTGCTGTTCTTTCTGACAGGAAATAAAACGCCATGGGGAATGTCCGATGGAGAAAAAGCTGAAGGAGAAACCATTGTTTCACTGGGGAATATGGCAGGAAGAAACTATGACAGAATGGGTTTTGATGGCGGAGAGATTCTTTATTCACCGGTTAATCGTGGATGGATTGTCGGAACCATAAAAGGGGAAATGTATCATTTTTCTATAGAAGGATATGAAAGATGGTCCAGAACCATCGGAATTGGTGAAATCCGTTCGTTGGCGTTGAGTAAAGATAACAGGATTGTCTATGTCGGAGAAAGCAGCCCATCCGGTACGCTCTATGCCTTAGAGGTTGCAACGGGAGATATCTTATGGAAATTTGACGGAGTTGATGTTATTGGAGTTGAAAATGAAATTCGTGCGTATCCGATTCCGATTCATGTAGAAACAGACAAGGAAGGTAATGTATATGCCATTTTTTATCGATCTACTGTCAGTAAGAATCATTCAAGAGCTTATATAAGCCGAATCATTTCCTTTGATGAAAGAGGGAATGAACGCTGGCGGTACCCGCTCAATGAAAATATGGACAGCTGGATTAATTGGGGCAGTGTATCTTTTGCAACAGGGCGATTTGCGTTTGCTTCTGCTAATTATGACAAATCAGGGCCTGAAGAAAGAAAATATAATAAAAATATATATGTTTTGGACAAGGATAAAGGAACTTTGATTAGTGCTAAGGATATACCGGCGGCACCACTTTTTGAGATAACAACGATACGCAATGGTCCTAATTATTCAGAGGATGGAAAGTATTTGTCTGCGATGACCAGTGATGGGAGAGGAATACTTTTTGATGAGAACGGCAGTATACTTTGGCAACGGGTTCTTTCAAAACCACATAAGGTAGCCGGTGGTTGGTATAACGCTGCCGGTAGAGATGCTTATATCGTGCCTGAAGGTGTTGTCTTCACAACTATTAATACATTTAACCGGGCAAATTGGCAAATTCCCGCACCGATTATACATCCTTCCAGTAATAGCGTATATCTTTTTGATATGGAAGGGGCGTATAAATTTAAATATACAGCAGGAGCAGAAGTGGAAGGAATTACATTTTCCTCATCAGGTATCGCAGCTATTGCTATTGGGCGGAATGTAAGAAATCATGATTATGGTGCGCATGGAGCTGCGGTGATCAGTTTAATCAACGGAAAGGAGCTAAATCGATATCATACTAAAGGGCCTATTCAGGCAATTTCTATTTCTGATGATGGGAAATATGCAGCAGGAATTGAAGTGCCTGCGGTAACACCGGATGGAGATTTAATCGGTTCCTATGATCTGCATATTTGGAACAGGGAGAATGATAATGATTAGAAACTTTATGCATTATTACAAGCCTTATATGAAACTGCTTATAGGTGTAATTATTGGGACTTTTGCCATGGCGGGGCTTGATTTGATTTTTCCTGTCATGGTAAGAGAACTTATTAATCGGGTTCTTCCTTCTAAAAACATGACAGCACTTTTTTGGGGATCCGCAATTCTGTTGCTGCTTTATATCTTTGAATTTATTATTTCTTATTCTGTACAGTATTATGGACATATTATGAGTGCATCTATTGAGCATGATATGAGAAATGATCTTTTTTCTCATATCGAAACGTTATCTTTCCGTTATTTTGATAATGAAAAAACAGGGCAGCTTTTATCCCGTATAACAAGTGATGTGACAGAAGTAAGTGAATTGGCTTTTCGCGGTCCCAATGATGTTTTACTTTGTGCTGTCATCATGACAGGAACCATTGTAGCCATGCTTATTATGAATTGGACATTGGCCATTTTAATCGGCGGGCTCCTGATTGGTAAAGCATTCCATACAGTAAAAATAAATCGGAAGATGAAAGATGCCTTTCGTAAAAACCGTGTAAAAGCAGGAGAAGTAAGTGCCAGAGCGGAAGAGAGTTTATCAGGAATCCGCCTTATAAAGGCATTTGCCATGGAAGATTTTGAGCGGAAGCGTTTTTGTGGTAAAAGTAGGGAGCTTAGAAATACAAGGTTCAATTCCTATAAATTAGTTGCCTATTTCTCAGGAAGTATTAATTTCTTTACGAATTTTATCAATGTGGTGGTTTTGCTGGCGGGCGGATATATGATCTCTGTTGATATACTTACATTGCCGGATTTTGTTGCATTTTTACTGTATGTGAATATTTTTATGCGTCCCGTATTCCGATTAACCATATTGGCGGAAGTATATCAGCGGGGCATGGCCGGATTTTCACGTTTTGAGGAAATTATGCATACCAAGCCGTCTATAGAGGATCCTGAAATGCCACTCGTTTTTAATAAAGTCAGAGGGGATATTTGTTTTAAAGACATGAGTTTCGGTTATGATGATAATCGTTTGGTCTTGCATCATATAAGTTTGGATATCCCTGCAGGTAAAACGATTGCTTTCGTGGGGGAGACAGGAACAGGGAAGAGTACTCTTGCCAATGTCCTTCTTCGTTTTTATGATCCTTCATCGGGAGAAATATTGATAGACGGAAAAGATATAAAAGAATATTGCCAACAGGATTTAAGAAAACAGATTGGAATCGTGCAGCAGGATGTTTTCCTTTTTGGGGATTCAATTGGTGAAAATATTGGGTACGGAAAAGAAGGGGCTTCTGCGGAAGAGATAAAAGCAGCAGCGAAATTGGCTGCTGCTGATGAATTTATTTCGCAGCTTCCCCATGGATATGAAACAAAAGTGGGAGAACGCGGAGTTAAGTTATCTGGCGGGCAAAAACAGAGGATTTCTATTGCCAGGGTATTTTTGAAAAATCCTCCTATTGTTATCTTTGATGAGGCCACATCATCACTTGACAGCCAGACAGAGAAAAAGATACAGGAAACATTGAACGACTTGGCAATGGACCGCACAACGATCATTATTGCCCATAGATTATCTACTGTCCGTGATGCTGATCAGATTATCGTGCTTGATCATGGAGAGATTATAGAAAAAGGAACTCATGGAGAACTTTTGGAGAAGAAGGGAAAATACTTTGAGCTTTATGAGGCACAGAAAAAGAGCGGGAAATATACAGCCGGGAATGAAAAAGTATAATCTGTTATAAAACGGCTGCCTATTTTGTATGAAACGGGCAGCTTTGTGATGAAACCATTAGAAGATTTGTTGTTTTCATGGGTTACAGAAAGAAAATGGTATAATAAAAAAGTAAATTTTAGATAAATATAGTTTGATTAAGTTTAGGTGCAACGATGAAAATAGGTGGAGAAAGATTTCTAAGAGAAGATATAAAAAATATAAAAGTAGCGGTGATAGGTGATATTATGCTTGATCGATATATTTCCGGAAATGTGGAACGCATATCACCGGAAGCGCCTGTTCCTATTAATTTAGTGAAATCACAGCGAAATGTTTTGGGAGGAGCTGCTAATACGGCTGCCAATTTATCCTCTTTAGGTGGACAAGTTTTTATTGCAGGTATGCGAGGAAATGATAGAGATGGAGATACACTTTCAGAGTTATTAAGGGCAGCTGGGATTGATGATACGGGAGTTATCGTGTCAGAAGAGTACTCTACTACGACTAAAGTCAGGATTCTTGGTGCCCGGCAACAGATGATGCGTCTTGATTTTGAAGAAAGGCGCAATCCTGATGATAAAGTATGCGGATATATTTTAAAATGGCTGGATCAATTGCTTCAGCAAAGAGTAGGCAGTATTGTTTTGTCCGATTATGGAAAAGGTATGATTACAGAACAGTTGACGCAAACCATCATAAAAAAGGGGAAAGAGTATGATGTGCCGGTACTGATTGACCCTAAAGGATGCGATTGGACAAAATATAGAGGTGCATATGGAATTACCCCCAATATAAAAGAGCTATCTGATGTCGCTGGATTCGTCATCAATAATAATGATTCAGATATTGAACGGATTGGCAGAAAAGTGCGGGAAACGTTTCAGATAGAAAATATTTTTGTAACCCGGTCTGAAAAGGGAATTACCTGTATTAATAAAAATGGAAGTGCACATTGTGTTTCTGTCGCACAGGATGTCTTTGATGTCTCCGGAGCGGGAGATACTGTTATGGCCGTGCTTGCGGCCGCAGCGGCTGTTAATTTGGATATGATGACCACCCTTGAACTGGCAAATACGGCAGCTGGAATTGCGGTGTCTCGAGTGGGAACTTATCCTGTCGGCCACACTGAAATGATCGACGCATGGTGCGGCTCCGATATGATGCGGACGGCTTATATCCCGATAAGCTGGGAGGAAGCAAAAAATAAGGTGAATACGTGGAAATCCCAAGGAGAAACTGTTGTTTTCACAAATGGGTGCTTTGATATCCTTCATAAGGGACATATTACCTATCTGCAGCAGGCGGCGGCATTGGGGGAACATTTGATTATAGGTCTTAATGCGGATGAATCCGTAAAAAAACTTAAGGGTGAAGGAAGGCCGGTTAATTCGGAATTGGATCGGGCATTTATGCTTAACTCATTGAGGTGTGTGGATGAAGTTGTCATTTTTAATGAAGAAACCCCTTTGGAATTGTTAAAATGTCTGGAACCGGATATTTTGGTAAAAGGCGGCGACTATAGTGTGGAGGATGTTATTGGAAAAGAGTATGCGGGGGAAGTCAGAATACTTCCTTTTGTAAAGGGGTATTCTACGACCCAGATAATTAATAAAATTTTGGAAAAATGAGACATTGATTTTAAAGAGAGCTGTGTGACAGATAAAAGGGTTTCTTTTGCGTTATTTCCAGTAGAGATATTTGATAAGGAGAATAAACATTATATCAAGGAGCCCAATGGAAAGAAGACCATTTGAGGTTCCAGAATATTCAATCATGCTGCTGACAATAAGGCTGCCAAATGGTGTTGCACCTAAAAATACAAGGGCATATAAGCTCATGATACGTCCTAGGTAGCTGCGTGCCGTTGAAAATTGGATGATTGTATTAAAATTGACGATGCTGATAATAGCGGTGAACCCGATTCCTGCATAAAGAAGAAGTGCTGGATAAAGCGAATTCGTCTGACTGATGATAATTAAGCATAAACCACATAAAAGAGCTGAATAAAAAGGAAGAGTCTGTTTCGGCTTGGATATTCCTGATGCGGAAATCAGTCCACCAATCATGGAACCGGTACCAACAGAAAAAAGTATTTTGCTGAATCCGTTTAATCCGGCATGGAGTACTCTATCCGCAAAGGGTGGACCGTAAGTACCGAAGTTAAGAATCAAACCGCTGACAACTGCGACCGCAAGCAAATTGGATAAAATAACTTTATGATGCAACGTGTATCTGAGACCTGCCTTGATTTCTCCCATTATATCGTTTGAGATGGTATGGTTTTGGGGTTCATCCACTTTTATACGCAAGTAGACAATGATAATAGGGATAAGGCAGAGTGCATTCAAAAAGAAAATAGTACTGTAGCTGAGATAGCTAAGAAGAAAAGCTGCTAAAATGGGACCAAGCATTCTTGTAATATTAAAGTTGGTGGAATTTAAGCTGACTGCACTTTTCAGGTATTGTGTTCCCACTAAGTAAGGCATGAAAGCCATCCGTGCGGGAAGATCAATACAGTCTATGGTACCGAGAAAAAATGCAAAAAGAAGAATCCAATAATAATCAGTATGACCGCTCCACAGGATGAGCCCTAAAAGAAAAGCCTGGAGCATATACATAAGCTGTGTTCCCAACAAAATACTTTTCTTTTTGTGGCGATCAATCCAAAAACCGGTCCACAGTGTGAAAAGGAGGCTTGGCATATATTGCATAGTACTCAGAACACCTAACAGCAGAGGGGAATCAGTAATTTCATAAACAAGCCACTGCTGTGCAGTAAGCTGCATCCAAAGCCCCATGAGAGCAACCCATTGGGAAAGGAAAAAAGTCCGATAGTTTTTGATGGTAAAAGCAGGGAAAGTGTGTAATAAATTAAATTTTAACATAATGATCCTCTAATAAATTTAGTTTTTATTATACTACCACAGGCAGTCTATGGATATGAATAATAAAGGAGCGTTTTTGTGAAAAAAAAATTATGGTATGCTGTGAAATCCGGCAGGAAAACCGGTTTGTTTACAAGTTGGGATGACTGTAAATTGCAGGTTATTGGATATCCCGGTGCGTCCTACAAAGGCTTTTTTACAAAAGAAGAAGCAATGGAATTCTTGGGGGATGTTACTGATAAAAAGGTGAAAGCCTTGAAAGACGAATTAAGAGTGGCGGTATATGTAGACGGTTCTTATATTCCGACAATTCCCGATACCTTTTCGTTTGGGGTTGTCTTTATCCACCATGGAACTGTTGAAACTTATGCAGAGAAAATTATTGATGCAGAAGAAGCGCAGATGCGGAATGTGGCGGGAGAAATACATGGTGCAGTGTTTGCGATGGGAAAATGTTTGGAAAAAGGGATCTCGGAGATAAATTTATATTATGACTATGTCGGTATAGAGAAATGGTGTACCGGAGAGTGGAAAGCGAATAAACGGGGAACAAAAGCGCTGCGGGAGTATTATGAATTAATAAAAGGACAGCTGACGGTTCATTTTCATAAGGTGGCAAGCCATACGGGCGTCATGTACAACGAAATGGCTGATCAATTGGCAAAAAATGCATTGCTGGAATAAGAACAGAATTATTCATAATGAATAACGAAGAAAGGCTTTTGTAAAAAAGATATTCTTTTATATAGACAGAGGAGAGTAAATATTCATCAGCAAGATTTTACAAGCAAGAAAAATCTCCTTACGATTGATGTAAAATTGCGGTACGAAAACTGCAATGAATAAATCGAAGGAGATTTTTTGCGTGTGTAAATATTATGTAATGTTTACTTCTAAATATGGGAATGAAATCACTGTCAAATAAAGCCTATATGGTCGTTTCATTTCTTGTTTGCCTTCTTTGACAAAAGGTTACCGGTGAACTGCATAAACTGGACAATAATGACTAAGACAATAATTGTGGCAATCATGACATCCGCCTGGAAGCGCTGGTATCCATAACGGATGGCAAGGTCACCGAGGCCGCCTCCGCCAATGGTTCCTGCCATAGCGGAGGATCCGATGAGGGAGACTATAACAACGGTCATGTTTTGAATGACAGAAGGAAGTGCTTCGGGAATTAAAACTTTACGGATAATTGGAATGGAGAAGCGCCCATGGATTCGGCAGCTTCAATAAGGCCCGACGGGATTTCACGGATAGAAGTTTCAACCATGCGGGCGGTATAAGGGATTGCTGCTAAGGTTAGCGGAACGATGGCAGCGGTGGTACCAATAGAGGTACCCGCAATTAATCTGGTAAGAGGGATAATTGCTACCATGAGAATAATAAAGGGAATGGAACGGATAACATTAACGATAAAAGCCAGTGGCTTATTAATAATCGGGCAGGAAAGTATTCCATTTTTCTCTGTAACAACGAGAAGTATTCCTAGGGGTATGCCTGCGGCTGCCGCGATAAAGGCAGAAATGGAAAGCATATAAAGGGTTTCAGCCAGACTTTTTAAAAGTAAATTAGTTATTACGGGAGACATATCCGATCACCTCACTTGTAATTGGTAAAGCGTTTAAATGTGTAAGCGCGTCTGTAAGATCTTCCAAATGCCCACTAATCATAATGAGCAGGCGGCCAAAAGAAATATCTTGGATGTAGTCGATGGAGCCATAAAGAATACTTACGTTAAGATTATACTTTTTTATCAATTGGGCAATAATCGGTTCATTAGTTACATCACCACGGAACGAGAGTGAAATAAGTATATTATCAGATTCATGTTCTTTTGTAGGATGTATATTCATGTGGGAAAGCTGTGCGGGCAGTTCAGAAGACATGACGGAACCGACAAATTTTTTCAGTGTTTCTGTTTGAGGATTGGTAAAAAGGTTAATGACAGAACCTTCTTCAATAATTTTCCCGTGTTCAATAACAGCTACATGCTGGGCAATTTCTTTTATGACTTCCATTTGGTGTGTAATCATAACGATGGTAATTCCCAGTTTTTTATTAATATCTTTCAGCAATTGGAGAATGGATTTTACTGTTTCCGGGTCCAAGGCACTTGTTGCTTCATCAGACAGAAGGACGGATGGGTTGGAGACAATGGCGCGGGCAATGCCGACGCGTTGTTTTTGTCCGCCGGAAAGCTGTGCGGGATATTTATTTCTGTAGTCTGCCAGTCCGACTAATTCTAAGATATCATTAATGCGTTCTTTTTGTTCTCCTTGAGGTACATTTGATAATTCGAGAGGGAATGCCACATTTTCATATACAGTACGGCTGGACAGGAGATTAAAATGTTGAAAAATCATGCCGATTTTTTTTCGTTCTTCACGGAGTTCTCTTTTTGAAAGGGTGACCATATTTCTTCCGTTCACGATAACATCTCCTGAAGTTGGCGGTTCCAGCATGTTTATGCAGCGGACGAGCGTAGATTTCCCAGCGCCTGATTGTCCGATGATGCCGCAGATTTCACCATCCTTGATAGTGAGACTGATATCATTTAATGCATTAAAGCCGTTATAGATTTTGTTTATGTGCTTTAATTCAATCATATAATGCTCCTTTATAATAAAAAACTTTCATCAAAAGATGAAAGTAATAAATCATATCATCTTTCGAGCAGAATACCCGCTGGATTTGGCACCGTTTTCCATTGGAAAGGTTGTCGTAGTTTCACCGGGCCAGTCCCTCCGCTACTCATGATGAATTTTCTGAAGTTTGCCGTTATGCGTTGCATAAGGATTAAGATGGGAATATATTACGCTCTATATCTGAAAATGTCAATACTAACTTACTGATATTATAAAATATAGGAATATTTTGCTTGTGGTATCACATAAATGCTATAATGCATTAAAGTGAGAAAGATTTTTAATTATTAAGGGAGCGAATATTTATCAAAAGTGTATTAAGGAGGTTATGATGAGTGTAAATCAGCGTTTGGTAAATCCACTGACAGATAATTTGTTTGATATTATTTTGAAATTGGAAACCAGGGAAGAGTGCTATGAATTTTTTGAGGACCTCTGTACAATTAATGAACTGCATGATATGTCACAACGGCTTGAAGTGGCCCGTATGCTTAGGCATGGAGAAAAATATGACAAGATTGAAGAAGCAACTGGAGCATCCACGGCAACAATCAGCCGCGTAAAAAGGTCGCTTGCTTATGGCGCTGATGGATACGCCCAGATGCTGAAAAGAATAGAGAAAGAGAAGGAGGATGTATAATGAGAGATTTTTCAAAAATGCGCCATTCCGGATTTAAGGCTTATGATATACGTGGGATCGTACCTACGGAAGTGAATGAGGAATTGGCTTATCGTGTGGCTCGTGCATATGCACAATTATACCATCCTAAGAAGATAAGCGTGGGATATGATATCCGGCCTAGTTCCCTGTCGATTGCTGATGCTGTAATTCAAGGAATGAATGATGCTGGTGTTGATGTATATAACATCGGTCTCTGTGGGACGGAGATGATGTACTTCACCACCTTTTATTATGGGTTGGATGGCGGGTTTATGATTACTGCCAGCCATAATCCGGCAAATAACAATGGAATTAAAATCGTTCGGGAAAAAGGAATACCTGTCAGCGCAGATACCGGTCTTAAGGATATTGAAAGAGTTGCTTTTTCAAGTGAGTTTGAAAATTGTGCTGAAAAAGGACATGTTTATACAAAAGAAATTATAGAAGATTACATTCAGAGCCTTTTATCTTTTGTGGATATTTCTAAAATGAAGCCGTTAAAAATTGTTGTCAATGCAGGAAATGGCTGTGCCAATATTTGCTTCGAAAATTTAAAGAAGTATTTACCGTTTCATTTTACGGAACAGTATATGAAACCAAATGCAACATTCCCTCATGGTGTACCTAATCCTATGCTGGAGGAATGCAGACGACCTTTGATAAATCAGGTCTTGTTGGATGGTGCCGATATGGGTGTAGCCTGGGATGGTGACTTCGACCGGTGTTTTTTCATAGATCATAAGGGGAATTTTGTAGAAGGCTATTATATGGTGGCTTTACTTTCTCGATATTTCCTGAATCGGTATAAAGGAGAAACTATTATCCACGATCCACGCGTATATTGGTGTGTACAGAAAGTTTGTAAGGAGCTGGGGGGAATCTCTGTAGAATCAAAAGGTGGACATGCATTTATGAAAGAAACTATGCGTAAAGTTGGCGGTATTTATGGTGCAGAAAATAGCGCCCACCATTTTTTCAGAGATTTTTCCTATTGTGACAGCGGGATGATTCCTTGGCTGATTGTAGCGCAAATTATTAGTGAAACAAATGAATCTCTTTATGAGC
>OLWF01000718.1_pt1 | contig 13283 bp, 7 predicted proteins | sample 1644131 | NCBI WGS metagenome assembly OLWF01 (sample SAMEA103958163, study PRJEB25191) | human gut metagenome
TGTCGGTACTGGTGGCGGTGGGTCGTTTTCGGAACTTCCGTGGAGAGATAAAGATAAATACTCCAAGAAATCACCAACTAGAAGGCGATGATATAGTCAAAGCAGGAGAAATATGAACTTTTTCACAAAAGAGACAACCCTTGCTGTAGAGCGAAAGTGACAACTTTCCAAGCGGTCTCCAAGTAACAGAAAGTGTCATTTTGCCCAAGGCTTTAATTGAATTACTCCATTGATGCCACAACTGATTTAAACCAGATAAATGCTTCTGTAGCCTTCTCAAACAATTGTATAGCTCCTAACTTATAGTCGCTTCCATTATTATTGATTCCAAAATAATCAAGTGCTTTTTGCAGATTTTTGCTATTCATTTTGGAATCGTTTCTATGGGTATCGGTAAACTCCGACCTAAGAGTATCTAACTGCAATAAAAAATTTACAAGAGGAGTTTTGGATTGATTGTGATATTCCAAAAAGTAGTTGAGTTTCATTATCGCTTTACAGTCTTTTTTGTCATTAGGAATTGGAAACTCAATCTTGTTTAACTCACTAACATCAATACTCTCGGAAAGCAAAAGATTCATTTGCTCCACAAGATTTCTGAAGCACACAATGCTATTAGAACTGAGAATAAATATTCGCTCTAACACATTAGCTTGAACCCCTGTTGTTGGTTTAAACAATTTCCAATCAAACTTTTGTTCCCACAATTTATTGACCTCACGAAAGGCCTCACGAAAGACAAAATCAGGAGAAGAATACTCGTGATTCCAACATTCTTGGTTCTTCTGATAAAATTGGGACTCAGTATAATTATTCTGAAGAATATTATAACTTGCCCAATGAAGTTGCTCTGTGTATGGTAAACAACGTAGTTCTTTTAAATATGCCCAAATAAAATCAATATTGTCATTGTCACATTTTAGAGAAAAATAGGTTGAAGATATCCTGTAAGGCTCTATCGCAGCATTTATATCAGATCTATATTTTTCTAACACCTCTTTCTTAAAATAGGTGCGAGAGTACTTATGGCTATCATCAGCACAAGAGACTTTAATTTCCTCACAATTATTTTGGTCATATCCAACAATGAAGTCAGCATACTGACTATCAAATGAGGATTTAAATTCCCCAAAGTTTTTGTAAGGCACAATCTTTTTCCCTATAAACCAACTTTGAAATTCAACACCACCGGTAAGGCTAACTGAGAAATTTATAATTGTATTTTCACTTTTCTGTGTCACTCCTGTCGGACCAGTAAGTTTATATTCGCAATCTATTAGATTACATAAATCCGGAGGTATATTCAGTTCAGAATGTACAGCACACACCAAATTCATTTTCTTTGCTGCAAGAAAATCAACTAAAAATTGGTGTCTAATTTTAACTTCGTTATTTGAAATAGTGATAATTATTTTACTATCCCCATTTTCGAACCAAATATAATTTTTGTTTCCATTGTTATCAGAACTCTCATAGAGGTGAAACATATGAATGAAATCTTCATGAATACGAATTTGGCGTAATGAAGGTTTTGTTGCATAAAAACTCATTACTGTCACTAATGGTTCAAATCCATCTTTTTTATAACTCTTAAACGTGTTGTCACCATACAATGCAGAACGTTCGTATTCCTGATATTCAGGTTCGGCTGTTAACAAAGCATCATTGCATACATCAGCAGAAGCAATGTACGTCCATAAGCGGTTGGATAATTCAACTTTTTCAATAGGTGAGAAACTCTCACTTTTATAAAGCCAAACCCATTCGTTCTCACAAAAATTGTTGTTTAACAATGCTTGTAACTGGTAGTGATAAAATAGTTCTTTAGAGATTTTATTATACATTATCAACGAGGGGAAATACTATTATTTAGACAATGTCAACATTAACGTCAATGCCAATTGCTGTGGCGATTGTTTCAATTTGCCGTTTTTTTTGTAGCGGTATCGCTACACGTCATCAAGTACCATCCACTTCCGAGAGATTTCTGAGAAGTTTTGTATTTGGGGTCTATCGTGTTTGAAACGAGAGGCACCTTGTTTGCCTTCAATCCGACTGCTCTAACCCTATCTACACCTACTGACAAAATAAATTGGCGTAGTGTTTCCTGTGCTGTATTTTCTTCAATTATATGAGCATCAGGCATTGTAATTCGAAGACGAGTGCGAGGATTGAGTACCACTTTCTTACCACCTTTTTTCTTTTCAGTATGCTCCACTATGGGGTCAGGAGTAATCTCTTTGGCATCAGAAATTTGGGCAGTGATATTAACCTTTCTCGAAAGATTTACACGCAATGCACCCTTTGGGGGGTATTCAATAACAAGCACAAGAGGACGTTTCACTTGTTTCAGTGTTGGTTCTATATTATCGTGGATAAGTGGCAAAACCTCGTCCTTTATTAGCTGTTCCTCCATTGCTGTGATTTGGTCAATCACACCATTCGGCAAATCAAGTCCCAGCTCTTCACAGTTGGCAACTGTCTGGTAAAGTTTCTCAAGTTTATTTGTCTTTGCCATATCATTTTCAGATTTTGAAGTTATCGTATTCCTCACGAGAAATTGGACTATCGGGATCCACTATCAAGACTTCATCGTAAGTGAGGTCATATAGTTTCGATATAACCAAATCCAATTTAATTTCTGCATCAGTACAAATCTTTTTTTCACATTTTGTCATAAGTGTTCTAGATAATTCTGATACAAAATTTTGTATCTCTTTTGAAGCAATAGGAATCGGAAATTTTGCGATTTCTTTTCCAGTTACATTCGTATTTGTACTAGTTTGCTTAAAGAAAAAATTGATACATTTAGAATTTAAAATGCCTAATAAGTAATATATATCGATGTTGTTTTTATGAGGACTTATATAATTTGTTGAGTTAGCACAATACATATTTGGAGGAATAAGAGTACTAATAATTCTAATGTTTGAGTCAACCCCAGTTATCCTTTGCATTACTATACGAGGATTTGAAATGGCTTGAACTCTATCATTAGATAATTTTAAATCACTATTCAAATAAATAATCTTTCCTTGAGAAGGCTTATCTGTAATGTGATATCTAAGAATTTGTGCTCCTGTCAAAACTCTATACATTAATTCATCTGTTCCTTTTTCTTCCTTGAAAAGAACGCGATATTTAGTCATATCTATTTCACCAGCTTGAGCTATGATTGTATATTGTTTATGCTTTCTCATTTTTATAAGTAAATTCCAATTCTCACTAGAACATATTGGAATGACTAAATCATCTGGATATATAGTTGTAATATCAGATATTGTTAATTTATTTAGTTGGCGTTCTCGCATATATTTATCTTTCCATATCGATATATCAAATGGCATATTCGATTTCTTACCCTTAGATAATAGACAGATACATACACTCATTTTAGCAGACTCAAAAACTCTAAGTTTTGGATTGTCTCTTTCTGGAAAAGAATCAATTTTAATGATATTGCAAATTTTAAATATTTGCTTGCGGTTGTTTAGTGCACTTTCTTCTGCCAACAAAGAATTCTGAGTTATGAAGCAACAGATGCCGTTATCTATAATTAAGTTGATGGCTAGAGGATAAAAAAATTGAAACATATTTAACCTACCACCCTTTGCATATTCAAAATACTGAGATGATTTGTATAAATTTTGCTCTGATTTCGTTAAATCACGCAATTCATTATAAGGTGGATTGCCTATAATTAAATCGAACCCTCCTTTCACTCCAAACATCCATTCCGGATCAAAGAAAGGAGAGGAAGCGTTTTGGTCGAACATATCCCATTGCTCCAATTGTTGCGCCTGCTCGTTACCTACCATACGCTGTTCGATAAGCAAATCAGCGATTTCTTTGCGGAGTGTACGAACCTGCTCACGATACTTTTCTTTTGTCTTGGATGTTTTAGCACTGAAAATCTTGTGTTTGGCTATTTTGAGTTTGGCTTCCTTGTCCTTAATTTTATCACTATCAAAAAGTGTGGCCTTCTTGCGATTCAAACTAATGAGAGAGTTGGCAGCAACGAACTTAGCTTCCAGGTTAGGAAGCGGACGGATACCGAAGTTGTCTGCCGGGTTATTGTTAATCTTTTGGTCGATAATCAACGAAATAAAGAAACGTAACTTGCTTATTTGTATGGCTATCGGCTGAATATCCACACCATAGATACAATTTTCAATGAGATAGAGTTTACGCGAGTAGTCAGGGCGGTTGAAATTCTCATTGAATGAACGATAAAGGTCATCTTTCAGTTCTACTTGTTCTTCTTTCGTCAGACTCTGATAAGCCGAAGAATTTTCATCCAAGGTAATGTCAAACAACATCTTCTGCCAACGGCTGTTGTCTGGATCAATCTTTGTCAATATATGCACCATTTGTTGGAGTACACCCACTGGAAATGCCCCCGAACCGCAAGCGGGATCTAGTATCTTACAGTTGTAGAGAGAGCGCATAATCGCCAACTTCTGCTGTTCAGTAAGCGAAGTTTCATTGTCTGCATAATCAAGTAGCTTGCGATATTCCCCCTCCAACTCATTGCCAACAGTGCGTTTGAGATGAGCCACTAGGCTTTCATCGACCATATACTGCACAATTTCGCGCGGAGTATAGAAAGATCCCGTATTTTTTCTAACAATTTCACTGGTTTCAGGGATATAGGCAGCTAATAAATTTTCAAAAACTTTACCGAGTAATTCTGGGTCGAGAGACACGTCCTTATCAAATGGCATATTCTCTTCCACCGTGAAGTTATAGCGTTTAAAAATGTCAATGATACCGCGAGCCGACACCTTTTTCTTATTGGCATCACCGTAAAACTCTGAAAGGTCTATGTTTTTACCCGCTTCCTCGCCGAAGAAAAGATAATCGGGTACAATCAACTGCGCCATCGATTCTTTGCGTTCGCTAAACCCATCATAGTACATTCCTGAATGTTTTTCATCTAAGCAGTCGAAAAGACCACCATTAAGGAAAGGTACAGTTTCATTGGCGAGACGCAAAAATTCGTCAGGATTATTGAACTCATCTCGGTAACGCATCAGTTTGTTATCGTCAAATTGCGAACGGTTGTCCTTGAAACGGCGTTCTGTAAACTCTGTACTTCCCTCCTTGGTAATTGGGCAATTAAGCATTGCAAAGAAAAGGTTCTGCAGGATAGCGCGATAATAAACACTTGCTTCCGACTTGCCGAAAAGATTGTCAATTTTATGCGGATTGAAACCCTTAATAAGATGATTGGCTATATACTCTTGATCGAAGAACTGCCACGGAATAAGTTTACGCTCTTTCAAGAACCATACAAAAATCAATCGAGTGATAAGGCGGATTACTCCCTCGTGATTGTGAAGTTTGTCATCTGTACGTGTAGAGATATCATTGGGGAAAGAGATAACCTTAATTGCCCAAGCATACCAATCTGACAGTTCTTGATAGAATGCCTTGGTAAGCACCTCTACCGAGAAACGCTCAAAAAGGTCTTTCACATCCTTGACCCTACCCAGTTCATTCAAGTATTTATTGGGCGTATAGCAAGCGATTCCCTTGCCAAGATAGTAAGAATAGCGGCGAGGGTTAGAATAAGTACGGGTAACATTACTGTCATTTTCACCGATAGAGAGTTGTATTTCGATCAGCGAGAAACGGTAATTGTCCGAGTTGTCTTCCGGAACGAAGATAACCAAAGCTCGGTTTTGTTTTTCTTCCGCAAGCATACGGAAGGCATCTTTCGACAGTCCCACGCGAGCATCATGGGGCGAACGGTGTTTGATTTCATAAACCACAAGGTTTAGCGTTTTTGACTTGCCAAGACAAGTGGCAACAGATGCATAGTTCATCTGTGACCAAAACGGGACATTCTTTTCTTCCTGCTCGAAATCATCGGGGAGGAAATCACGGCGGAGGTAATTAACAAAGTCCGCACGGTTATATGCTTTGCTAAAATCTATCATTATTGTAATTCTTCGGATATTATTAATGTTTCATCCCCCTCTCCAACTTTGGCTTGCACTTCAAGCAAGCGCATAAGATAGTCGGCAGGAATCTCTTTGAATAATTTTTGAATCTCTGACGGTTTCACTTGATTGATGAAACGCACTTCATAGCCAGACAATGCTTCCGCATCGAGAGCCGCCAAAAGGTCAGAATAGTAATCCTCGGGTAGTTTCATCTTAATCGCATTAAGTTTTTGAATGGCTTTTAAGATGTTCTTGTCGTTGCGGTTCTTTGTATCGCTATGGAATAGCAAAAGTTTTACTTGTTGATACAATCGGTCAAAACCTTCGGTGGTGGCAAACGGCTTTTCATCAGGGGAGGCTTCAAAGAGTTTCAAAGCTTCTTCGGCAGAGAGCATTATCGGCTCATGGTCACCATTGGAAATTTTGAAAACGAAGTCTTCGCCTTTTTTGCCAAAAAGGATGACACCTTTGAGCGGCTTATCCACGATGCGTCCTGTTCGGGCGCGATGCGGAATCTGTAAAGCTTCATTGTATTCATCAGTACCCTTGACTGATTCTAAGAAACGACGATACGGAGTGTCCCACGATTCCGTTTCGAAATGCTCAATTTCCGCACGGTAACGATCTCGGAAAAAAGCTGTACATTCTTCATCGGAAGTCAATGCCTTAGTATCTTCACCCATAATGGCGTGAATCATCGCCATTTTTAAGGTAGATATTTCTTTGGTGCGAGTTTCACTTTCGCCTACCTCTGTGGGAAAGTAATTATAAATATAAAGGTTGTCGAAAACCTTTTTGTTAATACGATTGATACGTCCTATACGTTGGATTACCCTCGTGGGGTTATATGGTATGTCATAGTTAAATATTGCCCCGGCTCTATGCAAGTTGTAACCCTCGGAAATGGCATCAGTGGCGACCAATACCTTGTAGTCATTGGTTTGCATTTCTTTTTTAACACTTGCGTCAAAATTATTGCGAATAGTCTGACGCATAGAAGGCGTTGCATCAGCCGAAGTATATTTAAGCGCAGGAAGTCCGGCATCTTTGAGTGCCGCACCAAGATAGTTGGCCGTGTCTGCGAACTCGCTGAATACAACAAGTTTGCGATTAGGTTCATTGGATAGTTTCTCACGAACAAGATGGATGAACGATTCTAGTTTCGGATCAAACTTGATAATATCTTCCTCACCAAACCATTCCAAGTAAATAGATTCAAGAAGTGCAATGTCTGCTTTTACATCATTGATAAACTCGTTTTTGACAAACTTCATATCAATAACAAAGAATCCCTTGCCTGAATATTTTTCAAACGCATCTTCTATTTCCTCCATGCCATCATCGGTGCTTTCGTAAAAGTCATCCACCTCAGGCATGCCTCCTTTTTTCCAAACTGGTATCTTTCCAGTACGTTCAATCCAATCAAGTACATTACGAGACGAATTTATCATAAAAGCAAGGGAAGTTTTGAAAGCTGCAACCGAACTTTCGAAGCGGCGTACCAACAAACGGCGCATGAATTTTGCCACGTTTGCTTGACGACCGATAAGCATGTTGACGTCATCAATCCCTGTTTGGCGTTCTATATCCTTGGCCAGTGCCTCTCGTTTATCTTCCGGCACATATAGTACTGGCTTGTAACGAGCTGCTTGAAAGCGGTAACTGCCATCGTCTGAATCTTCATCGTTTGATTTTGTCCCATAAATGAGATTAAGCGTGCGCAGGTACAAGTCTTTCAATTCCTTGAGGTCATAAGATAACTCAATGGGATCCTGTGGAATAACCACCTCAATCTTTTGCTTTTTTAGGTCGTCTTTATATGTGTCAATCTGCTGTAGGTCAATGCGTGAACGGCGGATAACCAGAGGCCCGATAATAGAGCGAATTGTGCGGGCTATCTTCGCAGTTTCGTTTTTTACGTCTTGCTTGGAGAGTTTACCTTGACGCTGCAATTCGCGTAGTTCCTTGTACTGGTTGATAAGATCGCGAAACTCAATACTAAGATTTTCCACTGTTTTAAGTGTGGACTTTGTAGGTATCTGAAAGAGTTTCAGCATGGAATAGATGTCGGCAGGGTCGTTGTTAAACGGAGTTGCAGTCAATAGCACCACCTTATTACCTTGACAAAGATTGTGCAGCATGGCATAATCTTCTGTGTATTCATTGCGGTAGCGATGCGCCTCGTCCACTATAATCAGAAACTGTTCATCAGGTTTCTTTAAATCATTGTAATGCGTCAATGCTTCCGAAATTTTACCGCTGCTAAATACTGTGCCTGTGAAACCGAACTCGTCCTTATAAGCGTCCCATCCTGACTTCAAGTGTGGGGGTGATATAACAATAGTACGCAAACGGAGGTTGTGGGCAATGGTAGAAGCGATTATACTTTTTCCCAAGCCAACTACGTCTGCTACAATCGTTCCGTTATGGGTTTCGATAGACTTCAATGCAAGTTGAATGGCATCAGTTTGATATTTCAGGTTGAAGAACTTTCCATCGGTAATGTCGAAAGGTGTACGCACATTTGTTTTGGACGGAATGTTAAAATACTCGCTGAGCACGCGTAGATAAAGTTTATATGGCTGAAAGAGTCGGTCAATCCAAATTTTACTCTCGACTTTTTCTTTCCAACGATCAATAGTGTTTTCGTCCACAATTGGAATAGCATTTGACCAAAGTTCGTCAAAGATTTGTTTTCCCTCCGTATATTTCCCCTTGTCTGTAAACCGTACATTGATTTCTGTTCTACTTTGCAAACCTTGATAGGAAAGATTACTTGATCCTGTGATTACATCACCGGGTTGTTCTCCATTTTCATTATTGATGCTATTATAAGCAAAAAGGTACATTTTCGCATGACACGGGTCTTCGGTCTTACGTATTTCCAATGTGCCATTATAAATTTTATGTTGAAATTGACGAAATATTCGGATGGTTTCATCTGTATCGGTATTATCCGTTTCATTAATGAGTCTCACTAAGTTGTTGAAATATTCCTCACGAACCTTACTCCGGATGCGTTGCCATTCCACCAACTCTTCTACCTCACGGACACGATTTGAAATCCGAGTGTCTATGTCAAGACCAACCAAAATACGGAGATGCTTATCAGCGAGCTTATCGGCAAGCTGTATGTATCCTGAAAAATAGAAATAGCCCACAAGAATATCTACGGCATCCGATTTGGGCAAGATACCCGTGATAATGTCGGAGAGTAGACGATCTTTATTGGTTATGAAACTATGTGCCATATTGAACTATGTTTTGTATTCTTTATCAATCAAAAATAATAGTTTCGGTCATATCAACATTTATTCTAGCCATACCGTTAACGATTATTTTTCCATACCAATGTTCTAAATCTGTTTTGCAACTCACTCAATCGTTCCATAATCTCATCGAAAGAAGGTGCATTGGCATAGATGAAGCCGATTTGCATTTGCTTATAGTCGTCACGCAAAACATCTTCGATGCTTTCAGGAGGCAGGAACGATATTGTGTGTGGAAGATGACTCGTATAGTCCAATCCACTCCAAGCCGTGAACTTTTTACGATGAGTCACAATGTCCTCATATAATTGTACATCCTGCATTGCTTCCATAGCAAACGGTTTATCCATCATCTTTACAATGTCATACATGTGTCGTGTTATACGTTCGATATGAGTACAGCCATTGGGACGGTTAAACTCTTCATGCAAAAGAAAAACCTTTTCCAAGAATGTCCGTCCTGGCACTACTGTGGGGACTGTAAATATCGGCAATGAAAAATCTTCATCCGGATAGGCGTCTTCTATCATAGAACGCATTTCTATCTGTTCCGACGGTTCCATGAGAGAACGACAACTTATCTCAACTTTGACTCGCTCCGGTATATATTGCATTTTCGTTTGCAGCACTGAATTATACTCGACAAACAGGACTACAGGGTCAAGGTCGCTGACAGATGTCTCCGGAACTATGACTTTACAACACTCTGAAAGACCATACTCTTTTAATCTGTTCTCTACGTCAAGCGCAAAAGTACCATCTATGAACTTCTTGGAGTCTTTCCGCAACTTAGTCCGTTGACTTTTAGTCTCAATATTTGTGAAACCGAGATATTGGGGATCTATTGCAAGGTCAATATCTTCCGAAAACCGTTCTATTAATCCCCAACCTTTGCTAAGGCTTGTTCCTCCCTTGAAAACAAAAGCTGCTGCATACGGCAAAGAAAATATGGCACGCAACGCCATACTGACCCAGTAGTCCTTTTCTACGGCATTGTCCACAATCCCTTTCTCTTCGGCTACATTAGCCAAAATGGTAAGTTGTTCTTCTTTTGTAAGCTTAGTAAAATTCATAATGCAAGTCTTTGTTTAATCCATTGCGGGGCAATGCTGTAATCGTATTTGATTTCATCAGGACTACCATATTTTTCAATGGCTTGTTTTATGATTGCAACCTGTTCATCTGTCACGTTATCTTTCCCTAATTCTTTCATGGCAGCGACTATAAGTGGAAACAAGTCTGTCTTGTAGGCAAAATTGCGAGGTGCGCTGCGCTTGAATATGATTTTACGGTTCCCGATAGTAAGTTCCCTTGCTGTGGCATCTGTCAAATAGACTGCATTCATCGTGACCTGTGTGGAAAGTCCCAATTTGTTCAATGCTGTCAATCCACTAGGTATAATACGAGCCTTATCCTTTTCCGCTATGGCGTATGCGATATCTTCTATAGAGGGACGAAGTACACCGAACTTATTCCGTAATGGATATAAATATAGACCTTGAGAAAGACGAATGAGCACACCCTCTTTCTCTAATCGGGAAAGCGCACGAGTAACTAGCCCGTCATTATTCAGATGGGCAAAATCGCTCACCATATAAAGCCTGTTCGGTCCGTTTCGGTTTATAATGTTTCGTATTTCCTTCGTCAGTATCGTCTTCATATCCACAATGATTCTAGTTGCAAAGATACGATATTACTCTTGATGTAGCAATAAAATGTCCGAAATTCTTAAAGAAAATCGGACATTATAGAATGCTTTGCGGCTTAATACCCCGATCATGAACCGAGTACATTAAGTTAGGGTTATCATAGCTCGCCAATGGGTTGTTCTAACCAACCTTTTGGCGAACATTAACACCATACCTCAAAATGAAGAGCTTTTATTAGACAGTGGAGCAAAATAATAATAACCTTTGGGAAACCGACAGAATATGGGAACTATACGGTATCAAATAAAAGATAAAGACTAATATATAAATTGATTATCAGATTAGTATATAATCATTCTCGGTTCAAGTGTGGAACTGACAGGAATAATGCCTGTTTTTGATATCGGGACGAACCTGTAATCATAATCACAACCAAAACCGCAATAGACATGAAAATGAAATGGCTGTCGGTACTGACCGCACTCCTCTGTTTCGCTGCAACGGCGACCGGGCAGGGACGGGGTTTCATGTACTCCGTATCGACGGAGATAGGAAACAATTTCCGAAAGAATACGGGATTCAGCCCCATAGATGTCGCTTTCACGCCGGGCTATGCGTTCGACGGACGGTTCTTCGTCGGAGTCCCCCTCCGCACAGACGGCGTACAGAACTACGAGAACAACTTCCGGATGGGTATCAGCGCCGGATACAACATCCTGTCAGGTCACGGCACGCTCGTATCCCTCAGCGCCGCTTTCGGAGGAAGCGTCTACACCCAATACCACCGGTCGCTCTACTACGACCTGTGTGCAAAATGGGGCACTTCCGCCTACTTCAAACCGCTCGTAGGACTCGGAGTACGCTACTACCAGTCGCTCGGCAACACCGGCAGGGACCGTCTCTGCCTCTACGTCAGCATCGGGTTCCGCTTCAACTGACCTCTCCGCGAACATTTGCCGCAGGGTGCCGTTTCGTTACGGCACCCTGTTTGCCGTAAGGGTGCGAGAACGGCCCGCAATCCCTGTCGCCCGAAAGCCGCACAAGGAAGGCCGACCTCAGCGATAATACCTATTTTCGACTGCGGTGTCCCGAAAAAACACGTGGTATCCATACGTTTGCGCCGCCAGCAAATATTTTCCGCACCGGGACAGCTATTTCCGACAACGTATTTTTCGTATTTTTGTCGGTCACGGTGTGGGAGCCGTGTGATACACACCGCAGACAGCCGCAATTCCTCCCGGAAACGGCTCACCTCCACAAGAACGAACGGTAGGTATGCACACATGGCCCGGCCCCCGCGGTCCCGGTCATGGTTCTGTTTCGATGAAAGATGAAAGGGGAACTAACGATATGGACAACAACTGCTACAGGCTTGGCCTGGATGTCGGTTCGACCACGGCCAAAATAGTGATACTCGACCCACGGGGCGAAGTGGCATTCTGCGACTACAGGCGCCATCAGGCCGACATCGACGGAGTCGTCTCCGGCCTGCTGCACGATGCCGCCGCCCGTCTGGGCGACCCGGAGGTGGCGGTAACGGTGACGGGGTCGGTCGGAATGGGTATTGCGGAACGTTTCGCGGTACCGTTCGTACAGGAGGTAATCGCCGCCGTCCAATACGTAAGGCAGCGGGAACACGGCATAGCGACCATCATAGACATAGGCGGCGAAGATGCGAAAATCGTCTATCTGCGCGACGACGGACAGGCCGACCTGCGCATGAACGGCAACTGTGCAGGCGGAACGGGCGCATTCATCGACCAGATGGCCCTGCTGCTCGGCACGGAGATAGACGAGCTCGATACGCTGGCCGGACAGGCGACCCATATACACCCCATCGCTTCGCGGTGCGGCGTCTTCTCCAAAACCGACGTACAGAACCTTATCAGCAAGAACGTCCCGAAAACCGACATCGCCGCATCCATCTTCCACGCCGTAGCGGTACAGACCGTCACGACCCTCTCCCACGGCTGCGAACTGAAACCGGGCATCCTCTTTTGCGGAGGCCCGCTAACCTTCATCCCCGCCCTGAGGCAGGCCTTCATCAACCACCTCGGACTGCCGGAAGAGGATTTCCGCGTACCCGACCGGGCCAATCTCATCCCCGCATGGGGCGCCGCACTGCACTGCGACGGAAGCGGCCGGATGAAACTCTCGGAATTCATATCGCAGCCGCCGGCCGGAACGGCCCCGCTCTCCGCAACGCCGCGTCTGCCGCGCATCTTCCCCTCCGCAGAGGCGTACGGTACATGGATAGCTTCGAAGGCCGGAAACCGCATGAGAAAACGGGAAATGAAGGGATATTCCGGGGATGCGTACCTCGGCATCGACTCCGGTTCGACGACCACCAAGATAGCAGTCACGGACGGCGAAGGGAATCTGCTCTACCACTACTACGCCCCGAACGGCGGCGACCC
>OLWF01000720.1_pt1 | contig 13273 bp, 7 predicted proteins | sample 1644131 | NCBI WGS metagenome assembly OLWF01 (sample SAMEA103958163, study PRJEB25191) | human gut metagenome
CTTGGTTCAAGTCCAAGAGGAAGAGCAAAAAAGGTTCGTCATTACGGCGGACCTTTTTTTGTTGGATATCCCATTTCCTCCAGAGGAGCCCCCCAAAAAAATGGACCAACGTAAAAAATATCCCATTCCTTACCTCACCAGGTTACAAGAATGGGATATACAAACAAAACAAACAACAAGGCCATCTGTCACAGACAGCCATTGTATATGATAAGAGATTCTATATATTTTCTTTTCCAACCGGAATAAGTTCTATCCATCTGATAAATACTGTAAGGCTCAGCATACTTACTGTTATTCAGTTGTTGCTGCTGTCAAAACCAAATCTCTGTTATTGAATAACTCATTTAATTTGGTCATAGTATGATAAACTTCTCCATTTACCGTATAATGCAGTTCCACATTGTCTATATACCAATCGAAATTATATTCCTTACGCAAACGTAACTCATACCGGCCATCCTCCCGAATGGTCATGACACCAATACGGCTGCCGTTCACCTCACGTTCAAAAGATACAAAAGCTCCCTTAGGCACAGGTTTAGTCTCCCCGTTAGCAGTATAGCGGATGGTTCCGGTAATGGATTCATTGGTTACTTTAAATGTCTTTTCAAAGAATACCACCTGCCTATTATTCGAACTGACGACAATATCCCCGGCACTTACCGCTGATTTGGTTTTGAAAGGAAGCTTTTTCCGTTCTCCCTCTTGACTTCCTGCACCAGCAGCATCGTCCTTTTGCAAGGCTTCACCTACTCCATACCGTCTCTCATCTTCCCGATTAGCCTCTACCGTATAAATAAAGCGTCCTTCTGTGTTCGGATCGGCTTTCAGCTTGTTTTTATCTAAGTTGAATTCCTTCAGGCGTGCATCATCTATTTCCAGCATAGGCGCATCAATATAGATTTCAAACTCTTCTCCAAACGGATCGACAGACTTTCCATCTGAACCGGTAAAACTGGTTACATCAAAGCTAATATCCACTTCCTGTTCAGGTTCATAAGTCCATGTCAGCGGTGTTTCCTCCTCCTCCGCATTGCCCGAAACATCAGTACCTATATCATCCACCCGTGCGGCAAAGCGGAAAGGATGGTAATTGGCAAGCTCAAAAGTAACGGAGCGATAGGTATTTCCCGTATACTCGGCTTCATTATTCGACGGTAATCCTGAGGGAGAACCATGCTGGTTGGATGCCATACGTACTACTTCCGCACTCCGTGCAACATTAGTCTTCATGTAAATGGAATAACGTCCTGTTTCTTCCGGATTTCCGGCATCAATCGGCTTAAACATATATACACGTCCTCCTGAGCCCCATTCACTCTTGTCTACTTCATAAAAAGTACAATCAAAAGTTACTCCATCAGGCTCTTCTCCGTCCTTTATATGATCCAAATATTGGGAATAAAGTAAAAACTCATCCTTATCACCTGCATTTATAGCCGTTACACCATCTTTCAACAGCATATCAAACTGTACTAAGGCTCCTTTCTTCTGCGGCACCAAACGGTAAAGGATTTTCTCATCATCCGCAAAGTCTCCTCCACCTTCTGCTCCATTATATTCTCCCAGTCCCACTACTGTTATCGACTTTTGTGAAGAGCCTGCAAAAGTAAAGACACGATGCATGGTATTGAAGTGTTCGGCTTCGATACTGATATTTTTGGTTGCCCCATCTTCCTCATTCAGAATATTCCTGAAATAAACACGTTGTACACCAGGTTCCGTCACAGTGTACACATATTTATATTTCCATTCCGGCATCTCCGTTCCATAACCTTCTTCACCTTCACGCACCAGCGGCAATACCATACCCGATTCATGGCGCACATCCAAAGCCTCTACTGCAAGCAGTACCCTGAGCGGAAAGAGCTCTGTCGGACAATCTTCCGGAATAGTAAACATTATAGTAGCGTGCGCACCGCCATCATCCATATTGCCATAAATTTCCGTAGATGCCCATGCTGGTGTAAAATTCTGCTTCTTCACCATAATCACCTTAATTTTACGTTGCAGGCGGTCTTTTTTCACCAACAATGTACCTTCCAGTTTCTGGTTGTTATTCATTGGCAGGAGATTAATGGTAATCTTTCCTTCACCCACCCCATTACTGTTTATGGTAAATGCGTCCGTTATCGTATTGGTTGCCACCGTATTTCCGTTAAGCCATGTTATCACCGGCTTGTCTGTTCCGATAATGGAAGTGCCGTTCTTGCCCGACAGTGTATATTTCAGTTCGGCAGTCTTACCCGCTCTTTCATCATTATACACGACACTCGTTTGGTCCACGGCCAATATATAGTTGTTATCTTCCACCGACTCAACTTCGTCCGATATGGAAAGCCACACATTGTTTGTGGCAGCCGCTGTAAGTGCTGCTTCAAAGGTAGGCTGTCCATAAGAAAGCGCTCCTGCAATATGAAACATATAATGATGATTCCTTCGTATCAGTTCCTGCTCGCCATTCGCTTTAATCAGCATCACCCGATAATAAAGTTCTTCGCTCTCACCGGGCAGATGTCCGCGGATGATGACACTGACCGGGTCTTCCGAGCTGTTTTCGCATTCGAACACATATAATTCCGGATTTTGGCTGATATCCTGTACATCCTGAATATCGCTCAACTTGGCATCATTGGCAGGCAATGTAACAAAAGGCTCAACGTCTGCATTCGAAGACCATACCCACCCTTTCGTAGGATGATAAGGAGCCACAGTACCAAAAGCATTCGTATTATAGGCTGTAAAACCGGTAACTACCAGATAACCGTTTCCTGTCGGATTGTCTATTGTAATTTTAGCCTGATTACGAATCATTATTATATTAGGATTCTTGGCCAATTGTTGGTCAATCGGTTCTTCGTTGTTAGCATCGCATGCAAAACGAGCCCAATAAATCATCATACCGGACGAACCTTCCAGCAGAGCTATCACATCTGCCTCCGATTTATTTCTGAATTCATCTTCCTGGAAATCAGTCATATTCTGATTGGCAATAAAATGAATACGGCGTGTATTGGCAGGTATGGTTGCTGTAAATTCTCCAGACTCTTCCCCGTGGGAAGTGATTGTTGCCGGCGTAGTTGTTATAAACAATCCGTAGCTGTCGAAACAAAACAGCTGCATACTATTTACCCCTTTACCATCCGGGTCTACAGAGCGGGTGGTCACCACCGGCATAGCCGGTATTTCCGTTTCGAAATGTATATTAACATAACCTTCGGGAGCTTCTTTTTCTTGAAAAGCAGTCCACTCATCCGTCTGACAGGCGGTGAATGAGACCAACAGTCCCAACACAACAAGTACTGTATGCTTTATTGCTTTTGCCATATCTTTCTGTTTTTTTATACTTCTCTATTTCTGGGTATCAAAGGCATCACGAATGCAGCGGACAGAAGTGCCACGCGAATTGCCTTTTTCATTTCTTACAGGACCGCTTGCACTAAAATAATAATATGCATTCAGCAGATAATCAATGGCATCTGCCTCCTCACCCGGCCCACCTTGAAATTTCATGATAATCTTCAATTCCGCCTCTGTTGGCAGCCGCCAGTCATCCAACACAACTTTCCGATCATTCACATCTTTATATACTTCCACATAATTAGCACAATGTTCCCGCACGATTCTTAAACTCTCATCATCGTCCTCCAATGAAACTCCCCCACTGCCTGTGTTGACAAAACCTAATCGAGAAGCAATCATAAAAGAGGGAGAGACCAATTTTTTATTATCCGCCCCTTTATCTGTAACCATAAGTCCCGGATTGTGTTCATCCTCAATAAGCCGAGGCCTTCCTAAAGTATAGTCTTTAGACGAAGCAGATATTCTTACATGATACATACGGGCATTTCCATTTTTTTCTGCCAAAGATGACGCAGGAGTATTTCTACTACCATAATAATAAGAATTGATATTAGATTTTCCATTACTTGTAGGTACGGCTACTTTAGAATACCAAAAGCCCCTCTGTGAAGATGTTTCATAATGATACTCCCCTGTCCATTCCCCCCACCATCCTGTTGTTTCAAGACTGACTCCTACTATCCCATCTCCTTTATATTCATAAGTTGTAGGTCGAGAATCATTCTTCTTAAAATCTTTTCTATACGAATACCACCCTTGAATATTCGTAATATACTCCAACGGATATTGGGCAACCGTTACTTTACGAGCCTCTACTCCATCCTCATTGGTTATTTCCAATTCTATGTACCGTATCGTATTGTTGGTAGGCAACGGGCTGTGTATATTGATATATCCTTTATCCGGTACTACATTAATACCCATCTTGGCAATCTCCCTTTCACTGGTTGTAGCCTGTGTTTGCCCAAATTTATCAATGTAATAAACCCGCGTCACCTTAACCGAGACCTCCGATGAAGAAGCAAATTCCAGCGTTGTGTTATCATCCGAGATATTATACATTTCCATTTCTTCCTCATTTACCGTTAAATATTTCGGCCGGTCGGTTTCTCCTCCAACATTAATTATTGTCTCGTCCCATGCTTGCACGGTATAATTGACAGGTTCGAGTTCTTCGGGTTTTAAAATTTCTGTTGCACCCGGCGCATTTACCTCTACCGTTACTTCGTAATAAGTATTCCGTTCCAGAACCTTCTCTTTGCTGATAGGAATCTGATAATAATTAGCTCCGCGCAAATCCGGTTCTTTCTTATAATAGAGCGGAATATTCACCACCAGACGCGTTTCTCTTTCCAAAGGCTTATCCTTCCAATTATGACTGTAAGCATAAGCCGTAACAGTTATTTCATTTTCCGTCCATGCAAAATATTTACCCGCAGTAGGATCGGGCGTCCGCAATTTTACATTATCATTCGCATTCGGGTTTGGAATAAGGGTTGTGCTGTAAGACATGTTTCGCAGATAATAACCTGCTCTATAGGCTCCCGATGAATTATCAAAGGTAACATCTTCCCCTTTCTTTATCTTCACAACAATTTTGGCAGCAGCGCGTCGCAATGTAACGGCCAATTCCGTTTTATCCGAAAGATTGCCATTGTTAAGCACTACTTTTCCAGGCGTTTCCGGTTCGTCTGTTCCAGCGGGGTAGGCTATGCCGTCCATAAGAAAAATCATCGGTATTTCAGGGTCAGTACCGGCGCCGGTCATGTGTATATTACGCTGTTCTTCCATCAACCCGCGTAATTTTCCCAAATCGGCTACCTCTTGAAATTTGTCTTCTCCCAATGTACTATTGGCTATCAGATATACCCAATATGATTCATTAGCTGTAAAATCATTCCGCTGTACTTTTGCCAATGTAATTTTACCGCTCTTCTGACTGTCGGCTACCACCTGCACCCGTTCATAATGTGCCAAGCTTTTGTTATCCGTATCATCAAATATCAATACATCAACATAACTTACCGTCACTTCCGCACCCGTTGCGCCTGCACGGGTCACCGGCGTTGTTGCAGACGAAATGTCAAGCACAATACTATTATTGTCCGCTTCCGTTTTTACAAAATCCGTTTCATTGCTACAGGCAGCGCAACCTAACACTGCCAACCAACAAGCCATATGGTAGAATATCCGTTTCATCTGTTCATCATTTTTGAATTTCTGATACTTGTCTAATTGTAATCACATCTGCTCTGTCGCCACTTCCCGGCCATGCAATGTCACCTTGTGTTCCATTAATCATTAACAGACTGGGACTTCCCGAATCCCAGATAGGAGAATAAGTAATACCAAAATTAACAGTCTGCCCTACAGCATCGGGATTCCGTGCAATCACCTTGATTGTAAACGGATTGGGAGAAGCTTGATAAGGAGCATCTACCAACTTTCCATTTTGATAAACCTTACAGACAAAATTTCCGACACCAGTAAGCAGAGTGGGAGCCCATTCTTGATTTTCCGGTGCAGTCATCTCAAACAGAACAGAAAAAGCTCCATCTTCCTCTGTGGACGAACCCTCATCGCCTGTGTAGCAAACCACGGGAGGAGTATTCGGTTTATCGCCGTCAAGCGGCAATACCGGATTGCTATATGTAGGATATTCAAAAGTCAAGTCATTCCACGCATCGGCATCGTCCCAGTCGGCCACCATATAATCCACCGTTATCACATCGTCCGGACCGATACGGTTAAGCACCACACAATACTTGTTGCGCTTCACTTGCGGCAAATAAATATCTTTCACCGATTGGTTCCCGTTAATACTGTAAGTAACCCTGACCACAAAACCTTTATGTTCCGTATCTGCCGTTCCCCAACTATTCGGATTACCGGAACCATAATAGTTTTCAAACATATAAAACGGAACGGAAAAAAAGTCATTAAACCCCTTCTTTATACTTTCCGGATCTGTTTTATCAAGCAACTCATAATCAGCATCTGTCATTACCTTTGTCACCGGAGAAGAGGTGGTCAGTAATTCGAATGGACCGTCCAAAGAAGGAACTTCTTTCCACACTGCATCTTCCGGATGGAACAGATAATTATATTGAAGCACTCCTAAAAAATCAATGCGTTCGATACTTAAGTTCATGCCAGCTTCCTTAGCGGCAAAATACATGCCCAGCTTACCTACAACCCGTTCCAGTTCAAATTCCACTGTTCCATTCCACATCAGATGTCCGTTATGCGAACCGCCTGCCGTACTTTCTTTCAGATTATTCGGGTCTATTTTCTGAGACTGCTTGACCGCCATCGGAACCGCACCATAACCACGAGCATTGATTTCTCCAAAATAAAACTTTTCCAATTCATCGCGTGTCATATCCTCCCGAAGAGTTGCAGATGGTCTCAGCATTGCATCCTCATTCGCCACCAGGTAGAACCATACCTCCTGTACAAGTGCAGAATAAGGCGGTAATTCCAAATCCATCCAAAAAGAGATTTTACCTCCTGCATCCGGATTTAAACCGGTAGTTCCACGATAATACCCAATTTGTTTCTGTCCGATAAAAGCATATACGCGCAAGCTCTTTACGGCATTCTCCATTTCAGCCTGTATGTCGGAACCGCCACGGGCATTTACATTCATTTTCACACTGATATTCCCGCCTTCTCCCGTACCGGACACTTTTTCCTCGACACATCCCGCAAGTGCCAGCACACATGCAGCCAACATCAGCCATAGATATATTGTATTTAATGTCTTCATCGTTTTCTCTTTTTAAAATTCCGGTTTCACGTCTACTATGTACCAGTCGGGAACAGTGACCACCGCACCTATAGACTTAAACTCAATGCGGATAGGTATCAGCGCTTCATGTCTGGTCAGGTCTACTACAGGGTTGGCAGCCAGGAAATCGGCCAGATTTACATGAGCAAGGTTCACTCCATTAGCGTCAGTGAGGTCTAAATTCACATTTTCATGATTAGTATGCCTCATTATATTAAAACGTGCCAGCATGGTATGCTTTTCCGCATTATTTTCAGTTTCAGGGTAATAGGTAACAATATTGCCGCATGCCTTATTGTCGAAACCGGTCATAGAAGACAATCCGCTCATGCTCAGCAACGGCCATACCGGAGTGCGGGTAGCGGACTCTACAGGTCCCGTTCCTACTACTTCCACATGGACTTTGTAGTGCGAACTGGCAAAATCCATCTGTTCTTTTATCTGTTGTGCATCACCGGGGATGCTGATTTCTTTGTAAGCATAATACAGAGAGTCATTTCCGACAATCCGTTCGCCACTTATACAGTTTTTATCACAGAATTGGGCAGTTGCCAGACTTTGCCCGTTGCTGACCTCCGTATGATAGGTATTGCCCACTGTCACAATCCGGTAGTTTCCTATAGGCAGCTTCAACTCTGTGGCTCTTGTTTTTATATCAGCTTCGCTTATCGGATGAGAAGACAGCAACACACCGTCACTATCAAAAACATACATGTCCACTTTATGAATCTTATCTTGAAAGATTTGGGTTGTACCGTCGCCTACATAACTGAACTCCAGCAGGCAGTTGCCCGGACAGTCACTCATATCTTCTTTGATGCACCCGTTGAGCGAAGCTAAAAACATCAAGGATAGTATGTATTTGGTGTATTTCATATTTTATGTATGTTTCTTAGAATTAGTTGAAAGAGAGAGAGATGGAAGGGATGTATCAAAACCGGGAACAGTTCCTGTCTCAGCACCTTGTTTTGATACAATCCCTCCGATTGAAAAAATTAGTAGAGATTATTCGCCATATTCAGGTTTTACCGGTACAATTTCCCAGTCCTTTACTTTTACAGTAGCGGTAACACAGATAGTAGGTTCTCCCGGATCCAAATCGGTCAAGTCTTCTTCTGTAAATTCCAGGTCTGTAATCTGATAGATTTTACCGGCTTCCATGGTTACTTTACCACCTTCCGCTGTTTTCAGACCTGTAATCTTTAAGTAGGCAGGATCATAAACGATAAATCCTTCGGTTACAGGGCTCTTGAATTCTGTATCGAACTTAAGAAGCATTTCTTTAGGCTGACCCAGTACATTATAGCCATAACCAGCCAATAAAGCCGTTTCAGCAGTAGTAGTGATTTCAGGACCGGATGTTTCATCATAAAAACATGCAGGTACACTTACCGGGTATCCTCCTTGGTTGGTCTTATCATATAATTCATTACCAACCGGTTTTCCACCCAATGTAAACTGTTGATGTACTCCATTAAGACCGATGTGAGTCAATACTAACTTGCTATATGCACTAACACCCAAGTTGGTACATGTAAGATTACCGCTCAACTCAATACGGGAAAGCATGGTCGCCAGTTCAACTGTTGCCGTATACATCGTATTGCCATCTGCTGCATCAGTACCATTAGGAACCAAATCAGCTACTTTGCTTGCTAAAGGTGCTGTGGATGCAACTCCATATTTGTTCATATTCAAAGTTGCTTTTAAAATATCATTATCCCAGTTTCCTTCAATAGGAAGTGGGGTATCTTCGTTAAAATTGGCAACAGCCGCAATTTTAGTAACTTCAGGACTTACATTGTGATAGACATTGTCACTACCGACCTGTGCATCTTTTACCTCAACAATATTACCATCTGCTTTCAACAGGTAAAGTTTGATATTCTGAGGATTAATAGCTTTATCAGCATCCTCTGTCCACCCGCTTCCGGCTTTTGTCTGTCCATAGCTTCCGGCAGAAATCGTCACGGAAATCTGTTTGGTACCTTTCGTCAAGATATCATTACCTTCATCTTCGTTGCTACATGCTGCGAAAGCCAATCCTGCCAATCCCAGCATAAAATACTTGTTTAACTTCATAAGTTGATAGATTAATTAAATAAAATAGTATTAATAACTCGTTCTATTTGTGTATTCTGTTATATGTTGCTACAAACATGTATCCTGTGGTATACTATAAATCAGCTACCACTCCCGCCAACTGCTCCAGATTTTTTTGCGCCTCCATGCTTCCCGCCTTCAAGGCACGCTCCAGTATTTCTTTCGCCTTGTCATATTGTTTGTCCCTGGCACAGGCAACACCCAGCGCATTTAGAACCGAAGCATCATCCTTCACCTCACAACCCTCCAGCAGGTCTATCGCACCTTTCACGTCACCCTGCTCCATCTTCACACAAGCACCGTTCACCACAGCAGCGGCATTGGCCGGATATGTGCGGGCAGCAGTCAGCATAGCCTCATCATATTCCGCACTGCCCTTCCCATACGAATCTGCCACCATATAGATTTCCTCGACACTCAGCAGGTCAGGACGGGTTTTCAACAGGTTCTTTGCCTCTTCCAGATTAAAGTTTCTCACATTATATTCTATGCGGTACTCATTACGGCGTAACGGACCATACATTTCGTTCAGCAAACGCTGGTAAATCTCGGGAGGCACAAGATCGCGGATACGTTGTTCACAAAGGTCCTTATCGCCGTCACACTCATCGATAATCCTCAGCACATCGTCAATCTTCAGTAACTGCGGATGTTTCTCCACTTCCTTGCGCAAGCCTTCCCAGTCCTCGCCCACACCGGTCACATGCCACAGCGAAGCATCCACTTCCGTATCTTTCTGCGCATACGCAGCCAATGCTTCCGCACGATTCTTCGACAGCTTCAGGTTATACTCCACCGTACCCTCCGGAGAAGCATATCCGGTAATATAAATTCCGGTTATGGTCAAATCGGGATTTGTCTTTACCACCTCGACAGAGCTGCTTACCGTGGCAAGTTCCGATTCATTGTTCTTGAACTTCGGGTCTATGTTGTAACTGTCCTGACGGAACTGCAAACGTGCCACACGCACCTCGTTGCGCACCTTCACAGTCTCTTTCCCGGGCTGCACGAAGGCTGTGGCATACTGCGGCCGGAACAATTGCAGGAACGTATTTTTTACCGGCGTTTCCTCCATGCCGGACTGTGCACACTCCAGACATCCCGTCACCTGTTCGCGCAGCACCAGGCGGCTCTGAGCCATCCAAGGCTCATAGGGCAGAGTCACTGCATATTCCACCTGCTGCGCCTCTCCGTTTTTACGGCGCAACGCTATATAAACGCCATCGGTCTTTGCAGACCCGGTCAGCGCCTTCTCACGGCGGTGTACTTTATCGCGGACACGACCATCCAACACCACAGAAGGAAGCTCCAAACTCTTACCACCCCCTTTCGCCACCACCACCGGATAAAGACGCACGCTCTCCTGACGCTTCACATGCATCTCCTCTATATCAAGTATAAAGTTCACATGAACCTCACGGCCGTTCTTCTTTATTTCATCATTGACTACGCGTACGCCTGAAAGATGCCCCGTCTGCGCGGAAGCAGGAAGACACGTTCCAAGCAAGAACAACGCACTGCATATCAGTTTGCCATATATCCATTCTTTTCTCATAATGTACTTCCTCCTTTATTTAATAACATATATCAATGATACCGCGGCTTTGGTGACGCTGAAGTACCCTTTGTCATTCTTTTCTTTCCACTCACCGCATTTGGGACAGTCATACTTATCGTAATGGTTCTGTACGTAACCTACACCGATGCTCGCTTCCAGGCTCCAGCGGTTGCCCAATATCCACTGATAGCCGTAGGACAAGCCGGCGCCGTAATAATATCCCTCATACCGATAGTCCTTGGTAGTAGGATAAATGCCCAGAGGGAATTTCACGTTGCCCACGTTAAATTGCCCTCCAAGCAGGTGCAAACCAAAGAAGTGTCCGTTAAACGCCTCACACAGCCAATACCGTGCTTCGGGCTGTGCCATCCAGTGTTTCCACTTCTTACTGTCTGAAAATGTAAAAGGATTATAGTTCGCGGAAACATCCAGCGTCCATTTCGGAGCCAGCCGGAATTCGGCACCAAGGTTGAAAGTAGTACTGATGTCATACAGAAGATTCGTCTTCAACGAAATGTCCTGTGCTGACAAAGAAATGCCGATAAACAGGAAAATAATGCAAAGGCTCTTTTTCATGCTCTCCATTTTTATTAAGATATAACTTATCTGTCTATATATTTTATCAGGTTAACATTTCCGTTACTTTGTAGGTAACGGGAAAACAGGAACAAACACACTGCAAGAGACATCTTGCATCAACATAATTAACTGTTGCGGATTATTGGAGAGAGCGAAAAAATACGAGCAGATTTTCTGTGTTAATTTAATATAATACAGACATGAAAGTATTATGCATTTTCCACCAAAGGAAAACACTGTCATTCAAGTCAGTCCGTCTTGTAAGCATATCAAAGGACGGCTTTACTTATTTTTTGGAAAAAAATCTTTTCTTTTCTTGTTTAATACAAATATTTTGTTGATATTTGTTGCAATATATAACTTTCCGTTACCTACAAAGTAACGGATAACATTTGTAGTATTATCAAAACATTAATAGACTTAATGTTTTTTATTCAGGCAAATACAAATCATTGTTTATCAAATATATAAGATAATATTTCCTTATTCATATCCCATATTTTATCATCCGAGTGCCTTCTAAAGTAAGTTTCTGTCACTTTAACAGAGGAATGTCCCATTGCATTACTAATGAGTTCTTGTTGATAATTCCGATAATTGGCAATGGTAGCCCAACTATGCCTTGCGGTATAACTTGTCAGTCCTGCAACGCCTTTTATACGTTCTCCTAATCTCTTTAAATGATAATTGAAACTACGCAGAGCATTCTGATATTGCCGGTACTCATCCTTTCCCGGATGATGAATGAGAGGGAATAAATAGGGAGAAGTCTTATCGGTATTTCTGAGATTGCGTATAATCTTCATTGCCTCAGCTTCTACGCGTACAGTAAGCCATGCACCCGTCTTTTTACGACGGTACACTATCACGTTGCCATGCAAATCACAATGCCGCAGATAAGCAATATCTACAAACGGCATTCCACGAAGCATAAAAAGTAATAAAAAAAGCAAGCGCGTAAACTCCAGGCTCTCATCCGCCACAGGTGCATTGAGCTGCCGGAATACATCTTCATCCACAGCACGTTTTACAGTTACCTTTGTTCCCGTATATACTCCCTTGAACAGCCTGGGCTGATAAGGAGCCAGCCCATCGTCTACGGCACGGAAATAAGTGGCACGCAACATCCTCATATACGTGGAAATTGTATTCCAATGAAGCTGACGCTCCAGCAGATACTCTTGAAATGCTTTCAACCACACTGGGGTGACCTCTTCAAAACTGATGGAGTCCTGCTCCATAAAATCCTTGATACGATTCAACGTACTTTGATACACATGCGCCGTACCCATGCGCTGTTCTTCTTTCAACTGAGAGACAGTCATAGCCATATAGGCTGACAAATTTGTTTTATTCATATAGTTTCTACTTTAAAAGTGAGCCATATAAATGCCTAAAGAACAAATTAGTTCAAACGACTATTCTGTTAAAAAAGTACACAGATTACAAACTTTAATACATATCCGGAAGCTTCCCGTTCTTCCGAAATACCGGAATCTATCAAAAATTCGCAACAGCAAGCGTCAGCACGCTGATACGTACACCTTCTACGTCCCGAAACACATCGGCACACGTAGTAATGGTAGCTCCGGTAGTCAGTACGTCGTCCACCAACAAGATATGCTTTCCGACAAAACGTTCGGGATAGCGAAGATGAAAGATGCCGTTCACATTCTTCCATCGTTCATAGGCAGATTTGCTTGTCTGCGTTTCCGTATGTTTCTTGCGCACTACGGAAGCAGCATCCAAAGGAATACCCGTAACCGCCGCAACCCCTTTGGCCACACATTCGCTCTGGTTATATCCGCGCATCCGTTGCTTGCGGGGATGCAAAGGAACGGGAACTATGACATCCACATCGCAAAAGAACTCCGAAA
>OLWF01000734.1_pt1 | contig 13109 bp, 18 predicted proteins | sample 1644131 | NCBI WGS metagenome assembly OLWF01 (sample SAMEA103958163, study PRJEB25191) | human gut metagenome
AAAGGCTGATACTTGACCTGCTTGCAGACGGGAAAGAGCTTGCCAGCGAGGACATTGTAAAAGCCGCAGCCGAAGCCGGAATATCCGAAAGGACGGTACAGAACGCCAAGCGCAACATGGGCGGCATTTTAGGCGCAAGGCGTGTCGGCGGTCAATGGTACAACTTCATCAAGAAGAAGCAGCCACCCGAACCCGCAAGCTGAAAGTGCAAAACGCAGACCCTTTGCACTTTGCACTTTCGCACTTTCACGATAATTTGCGTCAATAACTCAAAAAAGCACTTGACAAAACGCTTCATGGGGCAGCGCCGACGATATCCGCCCGTACATCGACCCGGTGTTTGAAAACAACGTGCTGCTCACACAGACGGAACGGCTGATGATGAACAGCCGCCCGAAGCAGCCGAAGTACGCACGGAACAAAAACGTACTGGTGGTGGGCGGCAGCGGAAGCGGCAAAACCCGCTTTTTCGTCAAGCCCAACCTGATGCAGATGCACAGCAGCTATCTCGTGTCTGACCCGAAAGGTACTCTCCTGCTTGAGTGCGGAAAGCTCTTGGAGCGCGGCAGTCCGAAGCTGGGCGAGGACGGAAAGCCCGTTAGAAAAAACGGAAAGCTCGTCTATGAGCCGTACCGTATTAAGGTGCTGAATACCATTAACTTCAAAAAGAGCATGAAATACAACCCTTTCGCCTATCTCCACGACGAAAAGGATATTTTGAAGCTGGTAAACACGCTGATTGCCAACACCAAGGGCAGCGGCGAAAAGTCCGGCGAGGATTTTTGGGTGAAAGCCGAGCGGCTGCTGTACTGTGCGTTAATCGGCTAGCCCCGGCTTTCCTGTGCCTTGATGCTGTTTTGAATGTCGATAACAAGGGAGATGCCGCCGCGCTCCTGCTTCGGGGCTTTGGCGGCGCGGGTGCGCCTGCCCTTGATGCGCTCCGTTATGGCTTCCTCTGTATAATCCGCGCCGAGCGTTTTCAGACGGGTAAAGCGTTCCTGCCCCGGTGCGCGGCAAGATATGTATTTACCGGGCTTTATCTCATAGCCCGCAGCTTGCAGCAGCCGCAGAAAATCGGCAAAGTCTGACGCTTGCAGGATAAGCGTATCAACGGCAATTTTCAGCTTGCCTTTCCAGCTTGTACCCGTCTTTTCCGCTTGGTACTCCGCATAGCTCTTTCCCTTGCTGCCCCTGCCGGGGACAACGACGGACAAGCCGTTTTCCCGGCACAGCCTGTCGCTGATGTTGCGTATGCCGTAATAGCTCCGCTTGTTGGAATTGTATTTGCGGTGGTCGATGAAATCGACCGCACAAAAAATCACATGGTTATGGATATGCCCCTTGTCTATGTGGGTAGTCAAAACATATTCGTATTGCCCCTTTGTTACCGCGTCGGCAAGCTGCCGACCTATCTCATGCGCCTTTTCATAACTGACTTCCCCCGGCTCAAAGGATTGCATGAGGTGGTGGGCTAAATTGTTGCCTTTCTCTAACGCTTGCGACAGGGTATATGCAAACTCAATATCTGCCGTTTCATAGGAACAGCCGAACGAGGACACAAGCATTTTTTCTTCTGTCTTGGCGGGATTTTGGATATAGGCGAGGGCTTTGCTCAACGTGCTTTTAATAGGTTTAATCTTTGTAACCGCCATATCTCATTCAGCACCCCCTTTATCTCGTCTATGTCCTCTTGATAGACGCTGCCCGTACTGTTCACGCGCCGCGCGATCTGATTGACGTTGACCCCGATCTTCTGTATCTCGGCGGTCATTGCCTTTATGTCGCTATGGTCTATCTGAATGATATATCCGTCGATTGCGATTTTCCGCAGATACGCGGCCATATTCCGTGTTGGTATCAGCTTCATTTTTTCAAGGATCAAATCGCGCTCGGCTTCCGTCACGCGAAACTTTAGCTGCACAGTTCTTTTTCTGCCGTTCATGTGCTGTCGCTCCTTTCCGTTGTAGAGGGTTTGGGACGCTTCCCAAGGGTCTGCCCCAACAGGCGATAGCCTGTGAGGGTACAAGCAATTTTCAACCGACGCGCCGGAGCGCGGGAGGGCGAAAATACGGAAGTGGGTACCCGCTTCCTATGCTTGCTATTCTTCTGTTTGCTTTCTTCCACGCTAAAAACGAGGAAATGCCAAAACCTAACGCAGAAAAGAAAAAACACCGCAATTTGCGGCGTTCCCAATGGTTGTATGCACGAAAAAACGGGGGATTTTATTCCCCCGCAGTTTCATTTTTGACTTCCTGTATTGCTTTCGCTGTGGCGGTGATAACCGTCAAATCCTTGTTGTCCATGCTGTCAAGCAATGTTTCAAGCTGCCGCCGTTGTGTGGACTTATCTGTTTCCTTGTTTGGAAAAAAGAATTGGTCTACTGAAACATCTAAAAGCGTAACAAGCTCATAAAAGATTTGCAGGCTTGGGTGCTGTCCGCTATTCTCAATGGACGCGATATAGCGGGGAGCGATGTTCATCTTATCCGCTAACTGATTGCGTGATATGCCCTTTGCCTTTCTTGCTGCTTTTATGGCTTGACCGAAAGCCTTAAAATCAAATCTTGCGACTTCTCTTTTCATCTCATTTCACCCTACTACATTTTACTGTTCACCTTTCGATTTCGATATGATTACACATATCATAGACTTGACCGAAATAGAGCATATAATTCACAGATAGTCCCTTGATTTTTATTCGGCTGTCCGTATATAATTATACTTGTAGAATTATGTGAAAGGGTGTATGAAACATGGAATATATGTCTTGCCCGGAAGCGGCGAAGAAGTGGGGTATTTCAGAACGGCGCGTACAAAAGCTATGCGAGGGAAGCCGCATACCCGGCGTTTCAAAAATCGGCTATATGTGGCTTATTCCCAAAGACACAGAAAAGCCCGTTGACGGACGGCGAAAAGAAAATCGCAAATCGACCTAAAAATGCTACATCATAAAGAAACCAAAATAGGATTTATAGTTAAAACTCAACGAAAAATCGAGAATATTTGAAAATCCCCTTGCGTGAGGTATTGCTTGTGACGCTGCGTAATGATGTAAAATAGGCAGTGTAAGGAGGTGAAAGCTATGTCAAAGTACACAACAGGAGAAATTGCAAAGCTCTGTGGCGTATCTGTCCGAACGGTACAGTATTATGATTCCAGAAATATTCTCATTCCCAGCGAATTGTCAGAGGGTGGACGTCGGCTATACTCTGAACAGGATTTGAAGCGAATGAAGATTATTTGCTTTCTTCGTGATGCAGGAATCTCAATTAACAGCATTGGTGAACTACTTTCAGAAGATAATCCGGGCAGTGTTATTTCTGTTTTACTTGAACAGCAAGAGCAGCTTCTGCAAGAAGAAGTCAGTGAGCGCAAAGCGAAGCTGGAAATGATCGACGGCATCAGACGAGAGCTAAAGAGCATGGAGAATTTCTCTGTTGAATCTATCGGTGATATAGCATATGCGATGGGAAACAAAAAGAAAATGAATCAGCTTCATGCCATTTTGTTAATTTCGGGTATTCCTATCGGCATAATTCAGTGGACATCAATTATTATGTGGATAGCTACAGGAATATGGTGGCCTATCATTGTTTGGGCTTTATTAGCGATTCCGTATGGAATCTGGGTATCCAACTTTTACTTCAAGCGAGTTGCGTATATCTGTCCACGGTGCCATGAAGTATTCAAACCAAATTTTAAGGAAGCATTTTGGGCAAGACATACACCGACACTCCGAAAGCTGACCTGTACTTGTTGTGGATATCACGGCTTCTGTGTAGAAACTTACGGAAAGGAGGAAAAGAAAAATGGATAAGGTTATGGAATTTCTTCCGTTTTTGATTCCGCTTGTAATTGCGGAATTTGCGCTGTTGGGTTATACATTGCATCACATTTTGACCCATAACACCTATAAGCGTGGAAATCGTACTTTGTGGCTTATCATCACCATTGTACTGATGAACTTTGTTGGGCCAATCCTTTACTTTCTGTTCGGAAAGGAGGATGCGTAATGGATATGTTATACATCTCCAATCTGTATAAGCGTTTTAGTGATAAAAAGGTTTTGAATGGGCTGAATTTATCTGTACCAGAGCATAGCATATTCGGATTTATAGGTAAAAACGGCGCAGGCAAAACAACGACGATGAAAATGGTACTCGGCCTCTTAAAAGCGGATACAGGTGAGATTATAGTAAACGGTGAAAAAGTGGTTTACGGACAAACAACAACTAATCGTTATATAGGTTATCTGCCCGACGTACCGGAGTTTTATCCGTTTATGACGGCGGCAGAATATCTTCACTTTTGCGGCGAAATTACAGGAATGAAGCGAACGGAGAATGAAGAGCGTTGTAAGGAACTATTGGAGTTAGTTGGACTTGGGAATGAAACGCACCACATAAAAGGTTTTTCAAGAGGTATGAAACAGCGTTTGGGTATTGCACAGGCTCTCTTAAATAGACCAAAGCTGTTGATCTGTGATGAACCCACTTCTGCGCTTGATCCCGTGGGAAGAAAAGAAATATTGGATATTCTTTTGGCTATCAGAGAACAGACGACGGTGTTGTTTTCCACGCATATCCTTTCAGACGTAGAGCGCATTTGTACCGACGTGGCTTTTCTTAATAACGGCGTGGTAGGTGTTCAAGGAAAACTTTCCGACATTAAAACGAGATACCGCAGTGAAGAATATCAGTTGGAAACGGGAAATGATACAGATATGCTCATTCTTCAGCAAACTTTTCCTAATATGCAACAGATCGGCAGAAATCAACTTGTTTTTTGCGAAGGCGATTACACCGCATTTGATATACTGCGCTTTATAGCGGATAGGCATATCGCACTTTTGAAATTGGAACGAGCAGAGCCAACGTTGGAGTCTTTGTTTATGGAGGTGGTTGAGAAATGAAATCCTTGCTTGCCTTTATAAAAAAAGAAACAATGGAACAGTTTCGCTCGGGCAGATTGATGATTCTCGGCATACTGTTTGTTCTGCTCGGCGTTATGAATCCGGCTGTTGCAAAAATAACACCTTGGCTGCTTGAGATATTGGCAGATTCCCTTGCGGAAAGCGGTATGACTGTAACGCCTGTAACTGTAAGCGCAATGGATTCTTGGGTGCAATTCTTTAAGAATATGCCACTTGGATTGATTGTCTTTGTTTTGCTTCAAAGCAGCATCTTCACCAAGGAATATCAATCGGGCACGTTGGTTCTGTCTTTAACCAAAGGGCTTGAACGCTTTAAGGTCGTTGTTTCTAAAACTGTTGTGCTTACTGTTCTTTGGACGGTTGGCTATTGGCTGTGCTTTGGGATCACATACGGATATAACGCATATTTCTGGGATAATTCGGTAGCACAAAACCTTATCCTTTCTGTGGTATGTTGGTGGCTGTTCGGTGTATGTGTAATTTCGTTGATGATCTTATTCTCTACGATTGCAAATTCAAACACAGGTGTGCTTGTCGGAACGGGTAGCGTTGTCCTTGCGTCTTATCTGCTCGGCTTGCTTCCTAAAATAAGTAAATATTTGCCGACCTTATTAGCCAACGGAAACTCTTTGATTTACGGTGTTGCAGAAGCAAAAACATACATCGTAGCTATTTTAATTACAGTGGTTGCAAGTTTGATATGCTTTGCCGTAAGTATACCTATATTTAACAAAAAGCAACTGTAATTTTGAAATTAAAACAATGAAACAAACAGATTTTATATTGTGTCCGATCTGTAACAACAAAACGCGGATTAAGATACGAAGCGATACGGTGCTTGAAAACTTCCCGCTATTTTGCCCAAAGTGTAAACAGGAAACGCTAATCAATGTAAAACAATTAAATATGTCAGTTATCAAAGAGCCAGACGCAAAGACGCAGAGCCGATAACACGCAGATTTTAGTTTGCGGTTATCGGCTCTTTTCTTTGACAACTACATTCTGCCTATACGATTGCTGACAGATTACAGCTTATAAACCGTTGCTGTCAGCTAATTGAGGTTACAGTTTAAGCGGCGGTTTTGAAATAACAATCAAAGCCGCCGTTTTCCTTTTAGAAAAATGGATATACGGAGGGTGTATTAAAGTCGCCCATTTTTAAGGATATGGCGGTATCAAGGAGGTATCGTCATGTTCATTTTTGTTTGTACTACCCCGCCAAATAGCCTACGCTCAAAAAAAGCCTTTACCCACCGTCGGGATATTTCGCCCATGAGTATGAACTGTCAATACATCTAAATACTGCTGACAAATCCCTTGCGCCCGGTTGCATTTTGCAGTCGGGCGCATTTTGCTTCTCCAAAAGTTTTTTTGAAAAAGTTTTCTTTTTCGGTTGGCATATTCACGGCTTCGCCGTGGAGGGTTGCCGAAAGGGGATAAATACTAACCCGCCCCCGGGACGAAAGGGGGTGAGAACATGGATTACCCTAATCGGCTGGAATGGCAAACGAGATGTGAGTTTAATGCGTACTGCAAACGCGCTTTACGAAACGAACTGATTGACGCTTGCCGAGAGCGAAAGCGTAGGCAACTCCGCGAAGTGATCTTTTCAGACCTGACCCCGCAGGAAGAAAGGCAGCTTTACACCGTTGACAAGTATTTTCAAGACGGCAACGAAGAAGCCTTTTGCGCAGGAGGCTTGAAGATTACTGCAAAACTGCTTGCCGAAGCTCTGCACACCCTGCCGGACGAAAAAAGACAAGCCGTATTGCTGTACTACTTTTTCAACATGACCGACGTTGAAATTGCGGAAGCGATGAAGATCCCCCGCAGCACAGTACAGTATCGGCGCACAAGCTCTTTTGAACTGCTGAAACGATATTTGGAGGAACGAGCCGATGAATGGAACGATTAGCAACAATTCCGATGAACGCGGCTTATTACCTTACCCGGTCATTTTAGCCGCGACGAAGGGCGACCCCGACGCTATGAAACTTGTCTTGCAGCATTACCAAAGCTACATAGCCCACCTGTCTATGCAGAAAATCCGCGACGAAAGCGGCAATACCTATTGGGGCATAGATGAGGACTTGCGGGAGCGGCTGCAAGCAAAGCTCATGCGGGCTGTCCTTAACTTCAAGGCAGATTAACGCAAAATGCAAAGCGTCCCCCTTTCCGCTTTGCGCGTTCAATCTGACCTTGACCCTGCTCCTTGACAAAGAAAGCGACGCAAGATAACGGCGGCGCAGTATAGGGCAAATCGGATACGTTCCTTTTGCGCCGAGCCATACGGCGGGTGCGCCATGACGCTATCCGGGTGAGGTTATCCCCGCCCGGACAGCCGAGCGACCAACACCGCGCCGGAAAGCAAGTGTAGCGGCTTGCGGGCGACGACGCGCAGAATACATAATGATACTCCCTTACAGCCACAGTCCGAGCGTTCAAAGCGTCGCAGGCAATGGGTAGGGCTGCATGAGAACCATGCAGGGGTGAAACTCCCGTGAGGTTGTGCTAACAACCGTCCGATTAAAGCACCATTATATTTTTTGTTGTAATAGTGGACTTGCCGCTTTTCATATAGTGTATTAGCAGTTTTCCGAAAGGGGGCTAATCATGGAGAAAAACGATAAATCCAAAACAGATACGATATGCAAGAGTGTTTTCAAAAGCGGCGAGAACACTACTTCAAAGAGCCAATTCACAAAAAAGTGGATTGAGCTTATCAATAGATTAGAACGAAACAAAAATGTTAATTCTCGCAAGAAATCATGACAAGCTGTTTCCGTTATGGTATAATGAACACAGAAACGGCGGGAAACCTTGATTTTTCAGGGCTTCCCGCCTTTTTTGTTACTAATTTGTTATTAGTTCAATGTTCAATTTGAGTTCTTCTATATTTTTGTGGGTGTAAACCCGTTCCCCTGTCCCCTTCGATTTATGCCCCATAATTCGATCAATACACACCTTGTTTGCCCCAGCAGAATCAAGGCGGCTTCTGAATGTGTGGCGGCACTCATGCGGGGTGTGCTGCATTTTCAGCTTCCCCATGATTTCAGCCCATAATGCCCGGTATTGGGTTTGATTCAGCTTCTTCCCGTTGTACTCAAACAAATAGCCGCTTTTGGATTGTTCAACCCTCTTTTGAACTATGTGTTGAATTTTTGAATGAATGGGAACTATCCTGTTCTTTCCCGCCGCTGTTTTCGTTCCCCCGGTTATGGTTTGGGCTTCGAGATCAACCGCTTCCGTTTTCAGGGCAATCATTTCTGAAATCCTGAACCCCGTATAAAGGAAGAACAGAACGGAATCAACCCATTCCAATTTTTCATTTTCCCAAAGCCGGGAAACTTCTTCATCCGTGAAAATTTCCTTGCTTGTTTCAGGTATTGGATCAGAGGTAAGCAGATCAGAACAGCACTTTGAAATTATATCAAGTTCCATTGCGAAACGGTCAAGATGCCCGAAAAGGTTCTTTATCGCCCCTTGCGTGGAATACCCACACCCGCAGCTATCAATGCAATCTTGCATTTGGTATGATTTGATTTGCTTATACTTCATTTTGTTCAGTTTGGAACAATGCTTGTATGCTGATTTCAAGGAACTTCTGTTTGATTCACCCAATTTCACAGCCCGCTTTTCAAGCCATAAATCATAGAGTTCTTGAAAAGTGATTTTGTCCGTTTCAATATCCCACGGATCATTGTTGTAATTGGCAAGCATTATCAACCCTTCTTCCCGTGTGGCAGCGTAACCAATGGGCTTTTGCCTTCCTGATATACCTTCCTTCACAATATAGGGCTTTCGCCTGTTCCCTGACAGCTTCGTTACTGTTCCATATCCATTCGGATTTTTCATAACTTCACCGCCTATCTTGAAAAATCAGCCGTGAAGTGATATAATATAGACAGACCGCCTAAATCACTTCATCCTGATTTATGGTCGCTTCCCCCGTTGGTGTTGCAGCACTAACGGGGGATTTTTTATTTTCAAAGTTCGATTTGAACCCCTGAATTTGTGTTCAATTCACGGAATTCTTTAACCAGCTTTGCAGCAGAAGGGGGATTGTTCTTTATATCAAAGCCAATATATTTCAATTCCCCCTGTTCCCCGGTATAGGTGATAATTAAATATTGGGTTGTGGTTTTCACTTTTTTATTTTTTGCCCTACCACCGATAATAGCACCTAATGTTCCAAACATTACACCCCCGGCGATTGCCCCACCAACGCTTGAAACCGCCTGATTTTGAATTTCAGTATCAAATTTAAGGCACATATCAGTTATTTTTTCCCGTGCCAATTTGATATTTGTTGTACCCGCCTTGAATTCGATCCTATCTGGGTATGAAAACACTTCACACAGAAGGTTTTCGGCAAGAGGCAACCCGTTTACATGGTGAAACGCCGTATAAACAGTGATCCCGCTTGAATTCTGTTTCTTCTTACCGAACATAGCAAAATTCCTTTCTATTTTTGAAATTAACTTTTCATAAGTCAACAAGTCAAGTTCAACTTGCTTCTTTATTTCTTTTTAATTTTCTGAATCAATGCCGTTTTGCGTTGAAAATTTCAAAGGTTTTAGAATAACACTTTGAACTTGACTTATCTTGAATTTCCCTGAATTTACAAGGGTTTTCAAGTTGACTTATGAAGTTGACTTAACTTGAATTTCATCTTGACTTGAAATCCACAAAGATTATATTGCCTTCCCGCCTGATGATTCTTTTTGAATGGAATATTTAGGATCGGTAAGCAGAGTATCAATGATACCCTTAATGTTTCCCCGGACTTCTGCCCGGTCAATTTCATCCAAAGTAGAATAGCTGAAAAGTAATTCGGTTATTTTGCTTCGTTCCTTTTCATTTAGTTCAAGGAACTTTGAAAAAGCGTGTAAAGCGTCTGTTCCATACACTTCTTCAATACACTTGGCAAGTTCAACTTCTGAACATATTTGTTCAAGGTTCGCTTCGCTATCCAGCTTTTTCCATTCTTCTTCCTTGCTGAACCAGCCTGTTACTTCTTCTATGGGTAACTGTAAAACATTGGAAAGTTTTGTTATTCGATCTGCTCTTATACTTTCAATGTTGCCGCTTTCCCACCTTTGAACAGTAGCTTCCGCAACACCCACAGCAGCGGCAACTTCCTTCAAGGTTAAGCGTAAATATTTCCGCCTTTCCTTGATTTTTGTACCCTTGTTCACGGGATCACCCCCTTTCTATGATATTATACTACACTTCCCGCAAGTTTTCAATACGCCAACGAAAGAAAATAAAAAATTTTTCAAAAAACTTTCGTAAAGGTATTGACAAACCCGAAACAGGGTGCTATACTATATACAGAACTTACGGAAACGAAAGTTTTCAAGCCGCTGCAACGGCAAGCATAGAAAGGATGAAGTGATTATGAAGTTTACTTTTGAAGAATGGAAATTCATTCAGCATTGCATTGAATGTGCCGGGAGAGAATTTGAAAAGATGATGCTTGACAGCACACCTTCCGACAAAGAAACAAGCTGCTATCAGATTTTCAAGCGGCAGACGGAAAAAGCAAATGCCCTTGTGGAGAAAATCAAGGGTTCTGAAATTTAAGAAAGGCGGCAGCACAGATGAAAGAAACAAGTTTGAAGCCCGTAATTGAAAAACTTGAAAGTTTATTTTCAAAGTTCAACGAAAAGTTCTATAACAATGAACTTCAAACCCCCGTTATCACGGTAAGCCCGGACACAACAAAGGGTGCTTATGGGTGGTGTACCGCTTGGAAGGCGTGGACGGTTGGCGAACAGAAGAAGGTTGCAGACCTTTCCACGCTGACAAAAGAGGATTTGGAAGCTATGAAGAAAGATGATGGCTTCTATGAAATCAATATTTGTGCTGAACACCTTGCAAGACCTTTTGAACAGGTTGCGGAAACCCTCTTACATGAAATGGTTCACCTTTACAATCTGCAAATTGGGGTTCAGGACACAAGCAGGGGCGGCACATACCACAATAAGAAATACAAGGAAGCCGCTGAAAAGCACGGCTTGACCGTTGAAAAGGATGCAAAATACGGGTGGACTAAAACAAGCCTGAATGATGAAGCGAAAGCCTTTGTTGACGGTATGCAGGATAAGAAGTTTGAACTTCACAGAAAGAGCCTTCCGAAAATCCCCGGTGCGGCGAAAACCAAACAATCAAGCCGGAAATATGTTTGCCCTATGTGCGGCTGCATTATCCGGGCAACAAAGGAAGTTCATGTTATTTGCGGTGATTGCAATGTAGAGTTCGAGGAAGAAGCCTAAACAGCTTCTTCCCCGGAAAGGGGAATAACAATGGTATATGAAATCTTTGAAGGAAACTTTGAACGCCTTGAAAAAAAGCTAAACCGCATTGGAAACAAATGCAAGAAATACGGTTGTGATTTTTGCTTTTCGGTGATCGGTGAAACTTTCCGTGAAGTGATTGACGAAAGCACAAAAGAAAAGCACATTGCCCGCTTCATTACCGTTGAAGTAAGTGGAACGGCAAAGGTTAATGATTGGGAATTTGTTGCGGAATTGGAACACACTGAAAACGGCAATATTATCCGGGGAACAGGGATTTATGAAATTCCCGAAAGATACTATACTGGAAAGCCTGTTTGCGAACATTGCAAAAGCAACCGTTTTCGTAAAAATACCTATATTGTGAGAAACAGCACAACAGGAGAATTCAAACAGGTTGGTAAAAGTTGCCTGATGGATTTTACAAACGGGTTAAGTGCAGAAGCGGTTGCTTCATATATCGCTTTCTTTGAAGAAGTAATTCGTGGCGAACAGGTTTTACCCGGTGGCAGCTTTGAACGATATGTTGAGATTACAGAATTTCTTCAATATGTTACTGAAACCGTAAATAAGTTCGGGTATGTGAAAAAAGCTGATGCTGATTATGGCAATGAATCAACTTGCAGTAGGGCAATTTCTTATATGATGGTTTGCAAAGGTCAAACCCGCTGGATGCCGAAACAGGAAATTGAAAGACGGTATGCAGAAATGGAAAAGGTTGCTTTTGATGCTAATTCTGATACCGTGAAGAAACAGGTTCAAGAAGCCCTTGAATGGCTGAAACAGCAGGACGAAAGCAATAATTACTTCCATAATTTGAAAGTTGCTTGCTATTCTGAATATACCAGCATGAGAAACACCGGAATAATTGCTTCTTTAATACCCGCCCATTTCAAAGCCCTTGAAACCGAAAAGGAACGGGCTGAACGGGAAGCCCGGAAACAAAAGGAAGCAAGTTCTTCTAAATATGTTGGTGAAATCGGAAAGCGGATCAGTTTTCAACCCACAGCAATTCAGTGTTTGACTTCGTGGGAAACAATGTACGGAACAACATTTCTTTATAAAATTATAGACACTTTCGGAAATGTGTTCACTTGGAAAACGAGTTCTTCTATTAGTGAAAATATTTCCAGCATTACGGTGTTGTATGCTCTAAAAGACTTCTTAATCAAGCAGTTGGGAAGTCTCTTAGAACACACAACCTAAAACCGAAGAAAGGAGCGCAAGTTATGAGAAAAAATGAGAAAATCACAGCTCTGTACGAACGACTGAGCCGTGATGACTTTGGCAAAGATGATGACCAACAGCGTGAGAGCAATTCCATTTCCAATCAAAAGGCTATGTTGGAGGAGTTCGCCGCACGGCAGGGCTTTACAAACATTGTCCATTTCACGGACGATGGCATTAGTGGTACTTGCTTTGACCGTCCCGGATTTTTAGCAATGATGAAAGAAGTGGAAGCCGGGAATGTGGAGTACCTGTGTATCAAGGACATGAGCCGCATGGGTCGTGACTATCTGAAAGTCGGTCAGATTATGGAAATCCTGCGTCAGCGTGGCGTTCGCCTTATCGCCATCAATGACGGCGTGGACAGTGCCAGAGGGGACGATGATTTTACCCCTTTCCGCAACATTATGAACGAGTATTACGCCAGAGACACCAGCCGTAAAATCCGTTCCACTTTCCAGTCCAAAGGCAAGTCCGGCAAGCACCTCACAGGCACGGTCATTTACGGCTATCTCTGGAACGAAGCCAGAGACCAATGGTTGGTTGACCCCGAAGCCGCTGATGTGGTCAAGCGCATCTTTGCCATGACGATTGACGGCTACGGTCCGTATCAGATCGCCAGCAAACTGAAATCGGAAAAGGTGCTTATTC
>OLWF01000748.1_pt1 | contig 12980 bp, 16 predicted proteins | sample 1644131 | NCBI WGS metagenome assembly OLWF01 (sample SAMEA103958163, study PRJEB25191) | human gut metagenome
AATTTAAGATAGAAAGGAGATACTTGCATGAGCAATAAACGATTCATCCCTGTTCGTGGTACTGAAGCTAAATTAGATTTAATGGGTTTTAATGATGGATATGTTTATTTTGCAGTTGATACTGGTAAAATTTTCATAGACTATACTCAAGCTGATGGTACAATGGTATCACGAAAGCTTTTAGGAAGCGGTAGTGGTGGTGGCTCAGGAAGTAATTCTGGCATTTATTATGCCAATTATACTCCGACTGATGCTGAAAAACTAGAAGATGAAATCAATATTCCAATCGGAGCTATTGAAGGCGGAGAGTATCCCGAAGAAGATGATTTAATTATCAATTTAGGTGATAATTGTTTTTATCGTGTAATAAAAGTTCAGCGAGCATTCCAAAATGTACTATGTCGTCGTTTAACTGTTGCTGGTGGAGGTGGCGGAGATGATCCTAGTTCATTAGCTTCTGACATTGAATTAACTGTAGACCCATTGCCTACTGTTAATTTAATTAATGGTCATTCTCAAGAAATAACATTTGTTGCCACATCAGCTAAAAATAAAAAGGGTAATTCTTATGACTCTATTCTAACAATTAATTGGAAATTAGAATATACTGATGATGGTACCAATTATAACCAATATAATTCAGGAACATTCCAAGTGCCTGATGGCGAGAAATACGCTTTTGAATTTGGTAAATTGGCTAAAGATGATGCTTCTTCAAGATTAGTATTAGTAGCTAGTCAAACCAATCATCCAAGTACAGTTACTCGTTTGGTAACATTTAGAACTTCTAAATTAGAATTACAAGAATCAAGTAGTTTTTCTAATTTAAGTTATTTCGAGCCTAATAAATTAGTACTACAATGTAATGTTAATGGCGCCATGGATAAAATTGTTGAATATTATTTTGACAATGAAGATGAACCATTTTTAAGCGTGCCTTTAGCTGCTAATTCGGCTACACTATAGACTGTTAATGTTTCACAATATATTCCTGTGGTTAATGGCTATCATAAAGTTTGGATTCGTTTATTCCAATCAATTAATGGTGAAAAAGGAATTGAAGTTGAACCTTTAATTTTTGAAGTAGCCGTTTATGATGGTTTAGACCCTCAAGCTCCTCCAATTATTTGGTTGGGAGATTATAAAGATGAATATTATAGCTATGATACTATTCAAATTCCTTTCCGTGTTTTCGACCCATAGGCTGAAAACCCAATAGTGCATTTTAAACGCAATAATATTGAACTTTCTTATTCTCCTCAAACAGTTACAGATTCTAAGAAATTTGCTATTTTTGAAATTGCTAATCCTGAATTAAATATAATTAATCACTACACTATTACTTGTGGTGATGGAGCTCGTGAAACTACTCGTAAAATTGAAATTCGTGTTGTAAACGATCCAACAAGAACAGACTTCGGCATTTAGAAGTAGGGCTTTTTAACCTATTTATTAAATACAGTAGGTAGTGGACGTTCTAATTCTGAAACATTAGCGAAACGCACTACTTTAACAAATGCTTCTACTGCCGCTGGAGCTGAACCTTGTGCAGCCACATTTACTAATTTTAATTGGTATAATAATGGTTGGACCACAGATGAAGATAATAAAACTTGTTTACGTATTAGCAATGGAGCTAAATTGTCTATTCCTATTGGTCGTACTGTATTTTCAAATCCCAGTGGTTCTCAAGCTACTGAACAGTCTCATAGTATTGAATTAACATTTAAGGTACGTAATGTTCAAGACTACTCAAATTTAATTCGTACTATCACTCGTTATAAAAATGATGAAGATTTATATAAAGCATTTTATGATGAAGAGACTGGTAAATTTAATACTACATATACTAACTATGATGCATTTTTAGCTTGGTATTTAAAAACTAATGAAGTTGAATTTGTTGATAAAAATGGTATTAAGCGTAGAATGGAATATGATGATTTAGAATTTAGTCATATTGCTAAATAGATTAATTTAAATAACGTTATAGGTAGTTATTATTCTGGTAATACTAAAGCTGTTACTGGCTTATGTTTAGGACCACAAGATGCATTTTTCTCTAATGGTATTGATACAGTAAACGTATCTTATGTAGAAAATAAAATTATTACTTTATCTGTCGTTTGTAAATACAGCAAAGAAAAAATTCAAAATTTAATTTACATTTATTTAAACGGTGTATTAACTAGTGTTGTAAGAAACACTCAAGAAAATGGATTTACTGTAGAAAACGATAAAATTGAATTTAATAGTGATTATTGCGATATTGATTTATATAAGATTCGAGTATATCGTACTGATTTAAATGTTAATGACATTGTTATGAATTATGCCGCTGATTTTGAGAATGTAAATATTTACGATCAAAATAAACTGGCAGAAGAAAATACTGCTATTGATGAATTCTAGTTTAGTTATACTAATATGATAAAGTATAATAACGATCACCCTGATGCTCCATTAATGCCTTATATTATTTTTGATACTACTAAATTAGAAGATAGCGAAAATAAATTACCTTATTCTAAAAAAGTTAAATTAAATGTTGGAGTTGAATTTGTTAACACTCCACTTGAAATGTATTATAATAAAGGTAAATTAGAAGAACTGGCTAAAGCTGATAAATTATTTGGCGATGGTGCAACAGCCGCTGAAAAACAAAAAGCTGTCGAAACTTATTATAAATATCATTGTCCTTCATTTATTAGTGACAGCGCATCAATGAGTGTTCAAGGAACTTCATCTGAATTTTATCCTCGTAGAAATTATAAAATTAAAACTAAAAATGCAGATGCGGTTGATGGTAAAAAGCGTGTTAATATTTTCTTAAACCGCGGTCCATTCAGAGAATAGTATAATGCTGATATGTTAGGTTCTACTTAGAAGCCTTATATTTTAAGCACAACATTAGGCCCTCTGGTTGATTCTGCTACTGGTCAATTAAAAATTAAATATTACGAAGATGAAAATGGTGAAAGAGAAGCCGTCTTTGATGAAGCCAATCCTTATAGACCTAATACTTTTTATATTGAAAATACTGCTTATGTAAAACGTGGTAGTGAAAAAACCCGTCAAAAATATTGGTATTTTAATAACTATACTTGCGGAACTACTAAATTTACTATGAAGATTGACTATATGGAATCTTCTGGAACTTATAATATGGGATTCGCAAATATGGTTAAAAATGCTTATTCTAAGCATCCATTAGATGATTATAATAACGCAAAAGCATTTTAGGTTTTAGACTCTGACGGAACTGAAGCTACTGAATATGTTCCTGGCACTACTTATACTTATTATAATCATAAAAACAATCCAAAAACAGCAGGTAATAAACCTTTTGAAGATAATCTTGTGATTACCAGTCAGGAAGATTTTGATTTAGGGCCATATGCATTATATCAAAAATTAATGGCTGAAAATCCATCAGTTTATACAAAATTAAAAGTAGCTGATTCAAGTAATCCTAAATATAATAAATGGTATATTATGGAACCTAGATATAGTGATTTTAAAGTTGAAAATACTGATGATTATCGTACTTCTGTACGAGGTTTCCGTGTACTTGCATTCCATAAAAAGAAGCCAGTTGATGGTAGTACAGAACCTATTTATCAATTTATTGGTATATATAATATGCTTTTAGATAAAGGCTCTGATGAGGTATATGGATTTGCCCTTGATAATACTACTGGCAAAGATCCAAAAGCTAAATTTATAGGAGATGGCTCTAAGAGTGTGCCTAAAGTGGCAGAATGCTGGGAGTTTGAAAATAATAGTCGTACTTTCTGTTCATATCGCGATCCACAAGACCGCAAAGACTTAAAGTTTGATGTATTTAATGCCGATGGAAGTCGTGTATTAAATGCAGTTCAATCTGCTCCTGTGGTAGCTGACTCATTTGAATATCGTTATCATGATGATGAAGATATTCTTGATTATATTATGGCTCCTGATGGAGAATGTAAAGACGACCCAACATTAACATTCTCTAAAGATAATATCACATTAAATCAAGAAAATCGCGCTCAACGTTTATTAAAAGATTATTCTAATTGGGAGCGCGCTGTAGCTTGGGTTTGGAGTACTTGCACTGAAAAAGTTGTATCAAATGGTACTTATAAAGTTTGTGATGTTGGTGAAGAGTTATTTGATAGTAATAAACATTATATCATGACAACTAATCCATTAACTTCTGAATAGGTTTATACTTTAGCTGAAGAGTATGTAAAAGGTACTACTTATTATAAAAAGAATCCTGATTATAATCCAAGTCAAGAAAATAGTAGTGAATATATTGTTGCTTATATTGGAACAGTATTATTTAGTGCTGTTAAAACTAGATTATATATTGGTGAAATTGATAAAAACAATAATGTTACCTATATCCCTTGTTATAGTACTGATACATTTAATCCAGATAAACAATATTATACTTTAGAGGCTTATAGCGATGAAGAGCTAGATACGAAGGCTGATAGATTAGTTGTTTTATGTAAAGATGAAGCATTTGATGAAAGTCAAACATATTATAATTATGATGGAAATGCTAAATGCGGTAAAGCGGTAACTAAAGCTAATGTGACTGCTGAAACTTATGAACCAAATAGATACTATATTGGAACTACTATTACTTATGGTGACCGTTCTTATAAATATGACACTCAAGAGTATCGTGGTGATAAATTTACTTATGAATTAAGTGACCACTTCGATAAAGAATATATGGCTACATATTTTGTTATGACAGAAATTTTTGAATGTTATGACTCTCGTGGTAAAAACTGTATGATGGCTTCTTGGGGTCCTCAAAAAGAAGGCGGAGACTATATTTGGTATCCAATTTTCTATGATATTGATACTCAATTGGGTATTAATAATACTGGTATTCCTTCATTTGAATATAATGTCGATGCCACTGAAGATGGTAACTATTCTACTTCTGACAGTGTTTTATGGAATAACTTCTATAAATATTTTAAAACTGGTTTAATCATTCCTAAATATAGACATTTACGTGGTATTACTACTAGTGTATTTGGTTCTAATTTAAAACAGCCACCTTTAAAAACTGTTGATCGTATTGAGTCATATTATTTAACTGATTATAATACAACAAACAATTTAGCCGACTTGGGCACACGTCCATTAGTAGCAGTTAACTTAGATGAATATTATAAATATATTACTATTACAAATGATGCTTCTTACTTAGATGGTACTACTGGACATATTAGTAGTGATACAACTGGTGTATATACTGTCGATACTAATGGTACTTATTTCTATGCTTTACAAGGAAATAGAAGCTTATCTCGTCAACAGTTCCTATCTAACCGTTTAGAGTATATTGACTCTTGGTTAAATGAAGGCAATTATCAACGTGGTGGTGCAAACCGCATTCGTGGTCGTGTAGCTGCTAACAATAAAAATAAAACTTCAGATAAATGGGTTGAAACTGCTAGTGATCCTTATTTCAAGGATGAAAGTACTTTAACTAAAAATCATTTATTTGATGCTGAGTATTGGATGACATTAACTCCAGCTCATTCTTCTTATATTACTCTTGGTGATGATAATGAAGCCTATCCTTCTCGTAAATATGATGGTATTCATGCACTAAGATTTAATATTGATTCTATTGAAAATGGTGTTCGTAAGAGTGAAAATTATCCTGAGCAATTATTATATGTTTATGGTATTAATTAGATGAAAGACCTTGGTGATATGAGTAATCTATATTGGCAAGAGTTTGAAATTTCTGGTGATGCCACTAAATTAACCAGTTTGAAATTAGGTTATGATGGCTTGGATGAAAATGGAGAACGTTGGCATAATGATAATGTTAACCAATTCAGTATTCCTGCCAGTGCTTCTGATAGTAAAGGTATGCCTTTATTGAAAGAAGTAAATATGAGTAATATTCAATTTAATGCAGCTTCTCCTGTGCTAGATTTAACTAGTTGTGAAAAATTAGAGAATTTCCGTGCTACTGGTTCTAACTTAATTAACGTATAGTTTGCTAAGGGCGTAGCGTTAAATACTGTATATCTACCCACTAGTATTACAAATCTTGAATTAATTGAAGCTAACTTATTAAAGAATGTAATCACTGAAGATGAATATGAAAATCCTGTTCGTGATGAGGAAGGTAATTTACACGCTAATCCTGGTTTATATCTCCAAGGTTTCTTCGATAATACTTCAACTGGAGATAAAGGAGATACAGTAATTGCTTCTTTAAATATCGCTGGTGGCGGATTAGGCTATGATAGTTATAAACTATTAAAACAATATTATACTATTCGTAGTCAATAGACTAATACTTCTCAAATCTCTATGACCAATGTTAATTGGTGTCCATATGTTTAGATGACAGTTGATGATGTGCGCGATCCATCTATTACTTATTATGTAGATAATGGACATTATGGACTAGAGCCTTATACTTATACTGATTTTGATACATGGACTATTAAAGTTGAAAATGGTGAAATTTATCGTAAGGATGAAACAATTCCAGAAGATAAAATAAATCAAATTACTGATTTAGCTATGTTTAAAGAATTTATTAGTGATAAAAAATGGATTAAGAACTCTAGTAAAAACATTCCTGATATTTCTGGCATTATTTATATTAATAATACAGAAGTTATTAAAGAATCTGAATTGCGTAATACAATTCAAGTGGCTTATCCTAATTTAACAATTTTCTGCGCGAATGTTGAATAGGGATATACTGCTAGATTTGTAATTATGGATGAAGATGAAGGTAATGATGGCCGCTATCAATTAATTGGTTCTATGACCTTAAAAGCTGGTGAGACATGGTTTGCCGACCCAATTGACGCTTTTGGTGATATTAGTGAGAAAAAGCCAAATCATGATTTCTATGGTTGGGCATTAACTAATTCTGCCAATGCTGATATTCTTATTAATATTGATAAAAGTATTAATAAATGGAGCGAACAAACTCTTGATACTAATATTCATACTTATACATTCTATGCTATTTGTCCTATCCACAAATGGAGTGTTAAATATTATTATAAAGATAATACATTAATTGAAGAGAAAAAAATCCCTCATGGTAATTATGCTGTAATGTCTACTATTATTCCTTGGAAGGATGATAGTGATTTACCACTAGATCAAACTTATAAATTCTTAGGATATAGCCGTTCTGCAACAGCTTCTTCTGCTATTAAAATAGAAGAGTATATGATTACTGAAGATACTACGTTTTATGCAGTATTTGATAATAATCCAATTAATGTATATGAAGATATCCATCCTGAGTATTTTGCGGTTTCTGAATAGACATCTGGTCTTACTCCAGCAAGTACTTATTATACCGACTGGGCCGGAGAAACAAAATGGAATATTTCAGATGGCGTAACTTTAGCTTTGACTAAAAAAGTTAAAGGAAAGATTACAGTACCAGCATTCTTTGATGTAAATGGAGTATCCAAAAAAGTTATCGCTATTGATGCGACATTCGGTTCCCCTGGAGATATTTATGATACAGATATTGATAGTCCTCGTAATCCAGGTTTCCCAGGAAAATCTTCTACATTAAATTCTGTTACTTATGTTCCAGTTTGTTATGGTGAGAATTTAACTCATGTATTTTTTGAGAAATATACAGAAAATGATGTTGAAAAATGTAATATTAGATTTTTCTGTGGCGCTACCTTCTCTCATTCAATGAATTTAGTGTGGGTAGAATTCCCTGAAGGATTGAGATTGATTGGAGACTATGCATTTAAAATGCCTGGTTGTCAATCTCGTGTAGTATATCCAAAATTCTCAAACGTAAATATTGGTGGTACAATCTCAGTAATTAATCAAAGTGCATTCCAAAATACATTCTCTGGAGATAATGACACATTAATTATTGGTTCTAATGTTTAGAAAATTGATAATGGTGGTTTCACTTTCTCTAGTTATAGTGATTTAAATAGTGATAGAACATTAGGAATTAAAAAGATTATTATCGGCACTCCCGAAGCAAAATCTAAGTTACGTATTGTGTCTGGTGATCCAGCCTTTATTAACTATGCTTCTTGGTCTGCAATTACTATAGAATCAATTGATTGGTATACTACTTTGAAGCAAGACGCTGCCAATTCGTTATTCTCAGGATTTAATAAAATTAATTATATTAATTCATGAAAGGAGAAAAGAAAATGACTAAAATTGTGATGTATGAGTATTTAGGTACCAATGGAACAATTCTTTCTCCCATTCATCTTGAAGATATATATTATGTCAGAAAACTTCAATTACTTGCTGATAATAATAAACGTCTTACTAAAAATGGAAAAGATTTTGTTCAGAGTGTAGTTATTCCAGAAGACGAATTAGATTAGTGGAAAGAAGTTTAATTGGGTAGTTCCAGTTATCTAATATATAACTTTTTTGAAAAATAGAGAGAAGAGATTAATTCTCTTCTCTCTATAAGGAAAAATTATTTTAGAAAGGAAGGTTTTCTAGTCTATGATTACAAAATATAAAGACTCTGTTAGATTAGCTTATCAAAAACTGTATGAAGATATTAATAAAGCTAGTAATGGGGAAATCCAAATTGATAACCTTGAGAGCTTTTTTGGATATATACAAGAAATTGGTGAGTTAGATAAAAAGTTTTTAAGACTTCCTTTGGATGAGCCTTTATTTGAAATTGATGCTAATAGCCGTAAAATTACAATTCCTTCTGATTTTGCTGCTAATGGTTTATCAGTTCAAGGAGATCATTTAGCTGAAACTGTTTTCTTTAGCATTGATAGATATTTTGATTATATGGATTTAAACAATTGTAACATTCGTATTAATTGGAAGATTGGTGATGTTTCTGGCCAATCTGTCAATTTCTCTAAAAGCGTTGATGCTGAACCAGGAAAAATTATTTTTGGCTGGCCTGTGGCAAAAGACTTAACTGGCAAAAGTGGTACTTTAAGCTTTGCAGTTGAATTTTATATTGAACGTGATAATGTTATCAGTTATAGTTTAAATACTTTAATCTCAACAATTAATATTAAAGAGGGATTAGTTTTAATTAATCCTACAGTTATTAATGTTAATGATGATATTTTAAATATGCTTCAAAATAGTAGTTTCGGTGAAGGTGAAGCTGAAGTCCCAGATTTAGCATGGCTTACCAATGGTTTGGTCACTAATCCTGATTCCACTGTAGCTTTAGAGTTTATCAATTTAGCTGGCAATGCTATAGATAATGGCGACTCTCAAACATTATCTTCTGTACCTGTAAAATTATATGCTCGAGCTCAAGCGGGTGCGGCCGACATTAAGTACTCTACTCCTGCTGGAAAAGATGACCCAGTAGATGAGTATGTTTTAGTTTCTAAAAAAGATGAAAATGATAATCGTATTCCTTTAGATCCTACTGGTACTTATTACGTTAAAGAGGGTAGTGTTTATAACATTGCTTCAAGTGAAGATATTCGAACTTGGAATAATCCTGAAATCGCTATTCCAAATAAGAGTGAATTATATGCTCGTTACTCTACTATTGAAGTAAATGGTGTTGGTGAATATTACATTCAAGCACAAGGAATTATTTTTGATAAAGATAATAAGAAAATCGGCCAAGGAGCTCTTAAATCCACTCCAGTGGTAATTTGTCCTGAACCAGATGCTCCTGCTGAAATTACAATTACTTCTAATAATAGTAATTTAGAAGATGAAGGTTATGATATTGATTTATCTGTGGCTGATTCTGTTGCATTTTTAACAGGTGATGCAGTTACCCTAACTGCGACTGCTTCTGGATATGATAATAGAGATGCATATGAAGCTCCTGACGTAGGCGTTGAACCTAAAGCTTTAGTTCAATATATTTGGTATAAAGATGGAAATGAAACTCCTGTTAATACTTCAAAGTGGATTCGCTCTACTGAAAATAATAGTTTTGTTGTTAGTGAAGAAGGTAAATATGTTGTTGGAGTTAAAACATTCTTAAATGGTCAAACCACTTTAGATGAAACTAAATCTAAAGAATATATTGTTTCTCCTTTAGCTTCTAAAATTGAAGAAAATAGTATTATTTTAGGCTTAAGTAAACAAGGTGGACAATATTGGATTAATTTAAGTGAATCTGTAAACGGTACATTAGATAAAAATACTCAAAAATCATTTGATGTTAAATATGTTTTAACAGCCACTAACGAAAAAACTTATAGTGACGAAGTAATTTGTACTTTATATCAATTACCAGACGCCGAGAGTGATGACACTAATCCTATTTTTGTTTGTGAGTTAGAGTCTTCTGATGTTGAAGGCGGAAAACATACTACAATTACCTCTTCAATGGTTGGTAATCAAGAAGGTAATTATTTTATTCGTGTAACAAATAAATATAATGGAAGTGCCTATTCACTAAATAGTGATGCATTCTATATTAATATTAAATAATAAATTTTGTGAAAGGAGAATGAATAATCATGATTACTAATTATCAAGATTATGAGAATAAGCTATGGTCGATTGATAAGCAAATGCGAACTTCCACAGCCATTCTCCTTCCAACTCCGCCTAAAGAAGAATTAATCCCTATCGATTTAAATGAACGTAAAATAAAAGTGCCTAAGTCCTTCATTATCGTCTCTCAGGACCATTCGGCTGAGACTTTATACTTTACATTTGATCGATATTTTGATGGCATGGATTTATCAAATACCTGTTGCATTATTCAATTCCAAAATGCGAAAGGTGAAGCTTATTATTATGTAGTGCCTTATATGGATATTACTACTGATAATGTAAATCAAAAAATCATTATGCCTTGGGTAATTCAAAATGCCGCTACTCAATATGCTGGTACTATAAAATTTGCTATTAAATTTTTTAAATTAGATGCTACAGGGCATTTAATATATGAGTTAAATACATTAGTTGCTGAAGCAATTGTAGAACAAGGTTAGAATTGGGATCTAGATAATATCTCTCAAGAAGAATTTGTTTTTGATAACGCATTTATTTAGGCAATTCATGATTTAGAACAAGCACATTAGGACGGCACATTTGCTTTAGAGTGGATTGATAATTTTTAATAAAATAAAAATAAAGGGAAGACTTTAAATTAGTCTTCCCTTTATTTTTTTGGGTAAATATAAATAATAATTTATAATAGATTTCTATAATAAATAGATATAAAATTATGAGAGAAAGGAGAATATAAAAAATGAGTAGCAATTCACCTTATGAATCTACAGTAATTTTACAAAATGAAGCATTAAATAAAATGCTTGCTAATATAAAAACTTATCCAGTTGCAGGTAAAAAAACTGGGATTCGTCTTCGTCCTAATAAAGATGGCACACGATTATAGATTTAGAATGTAAGAACTGTAAATATTATTCCAGATGGTAACAAAACCTATTTAGTTATTGAAGACCCTACTGATGATGATGTATTAAATAAGCGTTATACCATTACTGGTGAATTAAATTTTTATCCAGAAACAACTCTAACTCAAGATGACAATTTAACTCCAGGTATGTTTAATATTAAAGAAAATAATACTTTAAAATAGAGCATATTGGTTAAAGGATTTGATCGATCATAGAATTTAGTATTAGGTAACGGTAGTAAAACAAAAAATGGAGATAATGGAGTTTTAGTGGCTAAAAAAGTTCGTGGTGCTGTATTTAATGATTATGCAGAATATCGTGAATCATTAATTATAGAGCCTGGTCATTGTGTAATTGAAACTGGACATGGAGATTTAAAATTATCAACTAAGCGTTTGCAATTGGGCGGCAATATTATTTCAGATACATTCGGCTTTTCTATTGGTGAAACTAATAAAGCGCAAACACCTATTGCTGTATGTGGTAGAGTATTAGCTTATCCTAATGAAAATAGAGAATTATATAAGCCGGGAGCGGCAGTATGTTCTGGCCCAAATGGAACAATATCATTAATGACTCGCGAGGAAATTAAAGAATGGCCTGATGCAATAGTTGGGTATGTAAGTGAAATTCCTTATTATGATACTTGGGGAACTAATAATATTAAAGTAAATGGAAGAATTTGGATTAAAATAAAATAAAAAAATGGCACATAGTATTATTTTACTATGTGCCATTTTTTTTATTATCCATTATTTAATGAATCTGTTTTTACTAAAGCTTTAATGCGCTAATCAATAATATTTTGTAATTCTGAAGAGGTTTTAAATGTTTTAATTTTTTTATTGATTAAACTTTCAATATCGATGGGGGTGTATGCTTTTACAAAAATATATTCACCTGATTCACCACGTGTTTTTGCTTCTGTTTTTGAAATTGGAAGATAGCTTAATTCTTTTGTTTCATCATCAATATTCATTATATAATATGAAAAATAATCAGGATAATTAAAACCTGTTGTCTAACCATAATTATATCCTAAATAATTTAAATTTTGTTTTGCGTTAGTTATCTATTCATTAACATACATTCTTGTTGAAAAACCAGGATAACCATGACTTAATAAAGGATGTAAAAAAAACATTTTCTCATCTTTATTTACAATAGATGCAAAATATTGTATTGTCGCAGCTTGATATCCATTTTCAGTCTAATAAAAATAATTATATTTTGTGATATCCCCATTGGCTTCAATATCATTTAAAGAAACTGGTTCAATATTATTAAACCAAGCTTCCCAATTAACATTAGTAAAATCTATTGAACCAGGGTCAATAGTCCCACCTGTATGAATTTTTTCTTCTAATTGTTTAGCAATAGTATCAACTTCGGTTTTTGTATAACCTTCACTACCTAAATCACTTGTAAGATAATTTTTGCCTTCTAATTTAGGAACAAAAATATCTTTTAATTTATTATAAAAAATTTTTAAATTGTCTAAACTTACAACTTTTTTCTCTGACATACCCATTCTCCTTTCACTCATTTTCTATTGATTTATAAAAATTTAAATATTGATATTATAAATAAATGGCCTAATTA
>OLWF01000758.1_pt1 | contig 12860 bp, 8 predicted proteins | sample 1644131 | NCBI WGS metagenome assembly OLWF01 (sample SAMEA103958163, study PRJEB25191) | human gut metagenome
TTGGCTGAAACGAAGGAAAGCCGTGCATGCGTAGACTATGAATTATAAACCCCAAAAATAAAGATGAGAAAAATAATTTCTTTCCTGCTTTTAAGCTTTGTTGTATATGCATTGCAAGCGCAGATCAAAGATCCGGTAAAGTTTAAAACAGAACTGAACTCTCTTTCTGATACAGAAGCGGAGATCGTGTTTACAGCTGCCATTGACAAAGGGTGGCATGTTTATTCTACCGATCTTGGAGACGGAGGACCTATTTCTGCCACATTTAATGTGGAGAAGAAGTCCGGTGTAGAACTGGTTGGTAAATTGAAGCCTGTCGGCAAGGAAATAGCTACTTTCGACAAACTGTTCGAAATGAAAGTGCGCTATTTCGAGAATACTGCCAAATTCGTGCAGAAAGTGAAGCTGACTGGTGGAGCTTATGCGATAGAAGGTTATCTGGAATATGGAGCCTGCGACGATGAGAGTTGTCTGCCTCCGACAGAAGTTCCTTTTAAGTTTTCGGGTGAAGCAAAGGCCGGAACTACGGCTACTCCTGTAGCCAAAGTTGATAAGCCGGAGACAAAAGAGGCGGAAGAGGTAACTGCTCCTGCTGCGTCCAAAGACTCTGCTGCGATGATGGAACTGGTTCCTGCTTCTGCTACGGATGCAAATGCCGATATTCAACCAGCAGTAGCTTCCGGTGACCTTTGGCGTCCGGTAATCAGTGAATTGCAGGCACTGGGCGAGGAACATACTCAGGGAGATATGTCCTGGATTTATATTTTCGTGACAGGTTTCCTGGGTGGATTGCTGGCTTTGTTCACTCCTTGTGTGTGGCCTATTATCCCGATGACAGTCAGTTTCTTTCTGAAACGTAGCAAAGATAAGAAGAAAGGTATTCGTGATGCGTGGACTTATGGTGCTTCCATTGTCGTTATTTATGTGGCATTAGGATTGGCTATTACACTGATATTTGGTGCCAGTGCGCTCAATGCTTTATCGACGAATGCTGTCTTTAATATCCTTTTCTTCCTGATGCTGGTAATCTTTGCCGCTTCATTTTTTGGAGCGTTTGAGATTAGATTACCGTCAAAGTGGGGCAATGCGGTAGATAGTAAAGCGGAATCGACTACCGGTCTGCTGAGTATCTTCCTGATGGCATTTACACTTTCACTGGTATCTTTCTCTTGTACAGGTCCGATTATCGGATTCCTGCTGGTACAGGTTTCTACTACAGGAAGCGTGGTGGCCCCGGCTATCGGTATGTTGGGTTTTGCCATTGCATTGGCATTGCCGTTCACACTCTTTGCTCTGTTCCCGTCATGGCTGAAGTCTATGCCGAAGTCGGGCGGATGGATGAATGTGATCAAAGTGACGTTAGGATTTCTGGAACTGGCATTTGCGCTTAAATTCCTGTCGGTTGCCGATCTGGCTTATGGCTGGAGATTACTCGACCGTGAAACCTTCCTCGCTCTGTGGATTGTCATCTTTGCATTGCTGGGTTTCTATTTGCTTGGTAAAATCAAGTTTCCGCATGACGATGATGACAATAAGGTGGGAGTGACTCGTTTCTTTATGGCACTTATTTCTCTGGCGTTTGCCGTATATATGGTTCCCGGTTTGTGGGGAGCTCCGTTAAAAGCCGTAAGTGCTTTTGCGCCTCCTATGCATACGCAAGACTTTAATCTGTATAAGAATGAAGTACATGCGAAATTCGATGACTACGATCTGGGTATGGAGTATGCACGTCTGAATGGCAAACCAGTGATGCTTGACTTTACAGGCTATGGATGCGTGAACTGTCGTAAGATGGAAGCCGCTGTATGGACGGACCCGAAAGTGAGTGATCTGATTAATAATGATTATGTGCTGATTACTCTGTATGTGGATAATAAAACTCCGTTGACCGAACCTGTGAAAATCGTAGAGAACGGTAAGGAACGTACTTTGCGTACAGTCGGTGATAAGTGGAGCTATCTGCAACGTGTGAAGTTTGGTGCTAATGCACAGCCTTTCTATGTATTGCTGGATAATCAGGGAAGTCCTTTGAATAAGTCTTATGCTTACGATGAAGACATTCCCAAATATATTGAATTCCTGCAAACTGGACTGGAGAATTATCGGAAGGAAAAATAATCCGAAGATATAACTATCAATGAGAAGCGGTCTCACTCTGTAGAGTGGGACCGCTTCATTTAAATAGAATAGAATAAAACTAGAAATAATGTTTTTTACATGGGTACTTCCATTACCAGAAGTTTGGTCCCTTTAGTAGCACGGATAGAGAAGCTTTTGGTATCCCATATTCCGATGCCGTCACGTTTGGCCAGATGTTCATCGGCCACGCTGATCTCTCCTTCTATCACAAACAGATAAGCTCCGTTACCTTCCTGATGCATACAATATTCGATGGTTCTTTCCGTATCGAAGTCTCCCATAGAGAACCAGGCATCCTGTTTGATGGAGGCCGGTGTCTTGCCGTTCGGTGAAATGAACAGAGATAACTCGTTCGGTTTCAGCAGCGGACGTATATCGAAATTGTTATATTCGGGTTTCGTATTCTCGATTCGGGGGAATACCCATATTTGCAGGAATTCCAATTGTTCTTCCTTGCTGTCGTTATACTCACTATGATAGATACCACTGCCCGTACTCATCACTTGGATATCACCGGGAGTAATCGTTTTCGTATTTTGTACACTGTCGCCATGTCTCAGATACCCTTTCAACGGAATGGAAATTACTTCCATATTTTTATGTGGATGAGTATCAAATCCCATCGACGGGTCTACACTGTCATCATTCAGCACTCGCAAGGCTCCGAAATGGATTCTTTCCGGATTGTAATAGTTAGCAAAACTGAATGTGTGGTGGGTTTTGAGCCAGCCATGATTAAAATAGCCTCTTGATGAAGCTCTGTCGATTACTTTTTTCATAATCTTCCTTTCTTTTTTATAGAACTTTGTTGTGTGCTTTGTTCGCACTTTTATAATAGGACAACAATTAAAGAGTACACAAAGTTCTCGGCCGGAAACTCAATAAGAAAGAAGGTTATTTTTTTATTTCAGAAAAAATACATACGTTTGTAACATCATAACAATACCTTTGTGCCCAAAAGTAAAGAAAATATGTACGCAACAGACACGCTTATGGACGAACGGGAGTTAGTTCTCCGTCTGATAGACGGCGATGAGGATGCCTTTTGCGAACTCTATGCCGCCTATAAGAATCGCTTGCTGTATTTTGCGATGAAGTTCGTCAAATCTCGTGAGTTTGCCGAAGATATTTTTCAGGACGCGTTTACGGTTGTATGGCAAAGCAGGCGTTTTATCAATCCGGATGCGTCTTTCTCATCCTATTTATATACGATTGTACGCAATCGTATCCTTAATCAGATACGGGATATGGCGAATGAAGATAAGTTGAAAGAGCATATCCTTTCTCATGCGGTTGATTCGGCCAATGAAACGAATAATAAAATATTGTTCGATGATTTGAAGGATGTCCTTAGCCGTGCATTGGAACAATTGACTCCCCGTCAGCGTGAAGTCTTTAATATGAGCCGAGATTTACAGATGTCCCATAAAGAAATTGCGGAAGCGCTGGGAGTCTCTGTCAATACCGTACAGGAGCATATTTCTGTTTCGTTGAAAGTGATTCGTGCCTACTTGACTAAATATTCGGGTACTTCTGCTGACATATTGCTGATTCTACTTTGTCTGAATTTATAATAAATGTTAATCATACCCTAGCTGTTTCCTGCCTTTGTGTATTACTAATACGAAGGGGAGAAATCAGCACCCTTATTTGAATATATGATGAAAGATACGAAGACAGAAAAAAATAAATTACGTCGTTATCTGGATGATATGTACATCCGGGAGGAAGCATCGCAGTTACTGGAAAGTATGAGAGATGCTGACCATAAAGATATATTGGATGAGTTGTCTGCCGAAGTCTGGGAGGAATCCGTCAGCCAGCAGCCTGTTACTGACTTGGAGCGTGAGAAGTATAAAAAGGAGGCTCGCCAGTTGCTGAAACATATTGAACATAAGAAACGTACCTGGTTTCGTCGGGTAATGACGATTGCAGCCAGTGTGGCGGCTGTAATAGCCATCGTGACAGGAAGTATCAGTTATTTCCGGTATATGAGTGAGCAGCAGATAACTTTCGCTGAAATCTCAACCTCTTTTGGAGAGAAGAAACGGGTGGAATTACCGGACGGAACTATATTAGTGTTGAACTCTTGTTCACAAGTACGTTATCCTGATTCTTTTCAAGGGGATATCCGGAAAGTGGAACTGGAAGGAGAAGGATATTTCAGGGTTGCCCATAATGAAGATATGCCGTTTATTGTACAGACGAAGCGACTGGATGTTCGTGTTTTGGGAACCCGGTTTGATGTAAAATCTTACTCTACGGATGAAATCGTATCGGTAAGTGTAGAGAGTGGCAAAGTACAGGTTGATCTGCCGGAAGCAATGATGCGATTGACTGCAAAAGAACAAGTTCTGATAAATACCGTTTCCGGTGAATATAGTAAGAAGAAGGAAGAACGTGGGGTAGCAGTCTGGATCAAGGGAAGCCTGCGTTTTAACAGTACTCCGATCCGGGATGTGGCAAAAGAACTGGAACGTGTTTATAATTGTCAGATAACCTTTGCTTCCGGACAGGAATTTGATAATCTGATTACCGGTGAACATGACAATAAGAGTCTGGAGTCCGTACTTAAATCCATCGAATTTATCAGTGATATCAATTATAAGAAAGAAGGCAGGAATATACTTCTTTATAAAAAATGAGAATTAAAAAATAGATCAATGTTTAACCCGTTAATAAGGACAGAATGAAAGCATCACCCTCATAGAAACTCCCTAAAAAGATAGAAGCACTCCAAAGGAATGCCTCTATCCGCAATCCGGACGGATATTCATAAGCTTCGACCCAAATGAATAACGTATCGCGTATTGCTTGTTTTTAATAACTTTAGTCAATTACTAAAACGCACAAATTTATGAATAATCTTCTTATTTGTAAAGGAAAAAGTAGAAATAGCTGCTCGTTTTTAGCTTTTTTACTATTCACCTTCCTTTTAGTTGCTCCGACTGCTGCTCAGACATTGAAAGAGAACAACATTACGCTCCGTGTACAAAACGAGCCGGTAGAAAATGTTTTCAATAAAATCAGTGAACAGACCAACTTTAAATTTATCTACGATCAGGAAACGGTAAATAACGCTCCGCATGTTTCTTTTGATGTAAAAAACGCTACGCTTAAACAAATTCTGGGAGTGATAACTACTCAGTCAAAACTTTATTTCAATAGGACCGATAATACAATTGCTGTCAGTAAACAGCCGCTTAAAGAAGAAAGCGCTCAACGTACACGTACCGTTCAGGGAGTGGTCGTAGATGATAAGGGAGAGCCAGTTATTGGTGCCAGTGTCCAGATCAAAGGAGAGGGCAGTGGTACGATTACCGATATGGACGGACGATATTCGTTGATGAATGTACCGGAATCGGCTACATTGACAATTTCCTATATTGGCTATAAGACCGTCAGCCTTTCTGCAAAAGATAAGAATACGGCTAAGATTACGTTGACCGAAGACAGCAAGATGATCGATGAAGTAGTAGTGGTAGGATATGGTGTACAGCGGAAACGGGATGTGTCTACTTCCATCTCTTCCGTGAAAGCCGAGCAGATTGCGGAGGTTTCTGCTTCCGACTTTCGTCAGGCATTAGCTGGAAAGATGCCGGGAGTGCAAGTGACTCAGCCGAGCGGTGACCCGGAAGGAAGTGTCAGTATCCGTGTTCGTGGTATCAGTACAGTCAATGCGGGGAGTGATCCTCTCTATATCATTGACGGTGTACCTGTGGAGCGTGGCTTTGCCAATCTGAATAATAATGATGTCGAGTCGGTAGAGGTACTTAAAGATGCTTCGTCTGCTGCGATTTATGGTAGCCGCGGATCAAATGGTGTAATTATTATCACTACCAAACAAGGGCAGTCGGAAAAAATGAAAGTACAATATGATGGATATTATGGTATCCAGAGTATTTCGAAAAAACTTCCGATGTTGAATGCTTATCAGTTTGCGGAGTTTGCCAAAGACGGGCATGATAATTCTTATCTGGATGCTAATCCCGGTGGTTCACCTAATGACCCTAATGGTATGCGTCCGAATTCATGGGAACGGATTCCTACAGAACTTTTTCCTTATCTGAACGGCGATCAGGGATTAACGGACACAGACTGGCAGGATGCAATTTTCCGTAGTGCGGCTACAACCAGCCATAATGTTTCTATCTCCGGCAGAGGAAAGACCGTTGGTTATTTTATTTCTGCCAATTATTATGATAAAGAAGGTATTATCATCAATTCTGATTTCAAGAAATATAGCATGCGTATGAATCTGGACGGAAAATATAAAAGACTGAAATTCGGTCTTAATTTCTCTCCTTCTTATTCGACTTCCAATCGGGTGGATGCTTCCGGATCGAATGGTATTGTTCAGTCGGCCTTGATGATGCCTCCTGTGTGGCCGGTATATAATTCCGACGGTAGTTATAACTATCAGGGAAATGGCTATTGGAGAATTGGCAATGACTATCAGCACAATGCGGTATTAAACCCTGTGGCAATGGCCAATCTACAATCGGACGTAGTAGACCGTATGGCAATTGTAGGGAAAGTCTTTGCCGAACTGGAACTTTTCAAGGGACTTACTTATAATATTTCTTTCGGTGGTGATTATTATGGTTCTCATAATGATCAGTATCGTTCGTCAGAACTACCCTTACTGGGCCAGAAATATTATGATATCAAGTCGAACCCTACTGCATACAGCTCCTCCGGTTTTTATTTTAATTGGCTGATTGAGAATAAGATTAATTATAATACAGTGATTAATGAAGATCATTCGATTAATGCGGTTCTGGTGCAATCTGCACAAAAAGAAACTTATAAAGGAGATAATGTGACGGCTACCGATTTTCCGAATGATTATATACAGACGATCTCCGGTGGAACAGTTATAAAGGGGGCGTCTGATAAGACCCAATGGTCGATTGCTTCCTATCTGGCTCGTGTGCAATATAGTTATAAAGGTAAATATATGGCTTCCGGAGCTATTCGTGCGGATGGTTCTTCCCGTTTCGGAAAAAATAACCGCTGGGGATATTTCCCGTCCGCATCATTGGCATGGAGAGTTAGCGGGGAGGATTTCTTCACGAAGGCGAAATTTCTCTCCTTTGTAGATGACTTGAAAATCAGAACCAGTTATGGTGTTACAGGTAACTTTCAGATAGGCAACTACGATCATCTATCATTGATGGCTCTTGATAATTATATACTGGGTACGGGTAACGGGCAACTGGTACAAGGTTATAAGCCCAATACAATTAAGAATGATGATTTAAGCTGGGAAAAGAATGCAATGGTCAATGTCGGTGTGGACCTGCAAATGTTCAAAGGATTATTGGGGATAACAGTTGATTACTATAATACCAATACCTCCAATATGTTGCTGAATGTTCCTGTTCCTCATCTGACTGGATACAGCACTGCCCTGATGAATATTGGAAAAGTAAATAACCGTGGTTGGGAAATAGCCTTGACATCTCAGAAAAATTTCACCAAAGACTTTGGGTATTCTTTTAATGCCAACTATGCTACGAATACCAATGAAGTAAAAGCTCTTGGTCCGGGAAATGCTCCCATTATCTCTACCGGAAGCGTAGATCATGCTTATTATATCACAAAAGTAGGCGAACCGATCGGATGTTACTATTTGCTGGTGCAGGACGGTATCTTTTCCAACGAAGAAGAATTGAAGAAATATCCTCATTTCAGCAATACTCAGCCGGGAGACTTCCGTTTTGTAGATGTGGATGGAGACGGTGTGATGGACTTGGACAAAGACCGTACGATAGTAGGTAACTATATGCCCGACTTCACCTATGGATTTGGTGGTAAAGTATGGTATAAAGGCATTGATCTTGACTTTAACTTCCAGGGAGTTTACGGTAATGAGATTCTGAATCTGAATCGTCGCTATATTGATAATTTGGAAGGAAACACCAATGGTACCACGATTGCCCTGAATCGCTGGAAAAGTGCGGATAACCCCGGAAATGGTCAGGTGAACCGTGCCAACCGCAAATCGAAAGGTTATAATGGCCGTACTTCAACCTGGCATCTGGAAGATGGTTCTTATTTGAGATTGCAGAATGTAACGTTAGGATATACTTTGCCTCAGAATCTGACACGTCGTTTCTTTGTGGAGAAGTTGAGAGTCTATGTCTCCGGACAGAACCTTTGGACATCTACCAACTACGGTGGATACAATCCGGAAGTAAATGCACGTCCGAGCAATTCACTTTCGCCGGGTGAAGATTACGGAACATATCCGCTGGCGAAAACCTTCTTGTTTGGATTAAATATAACACTTTAGTCATCCTTAAAAATATACGGTGTATGAAAATATATAGACAAATCCTATTCTTGGCAACTGCTTTTGTATCAGTGGCCTGTACAGATAGCTTTTTCGACTTGGAGCCAAGTAGCAGTGTGCCTACAGATAAAGTATACAAGACAGCAGACGATTTTAATGTAGCAGTGATCGGCTGTTATTCTAAATTGCAGGGACAGGTTTCCTACTTCACGGAATGCTGCGAATATCGGAGTGACAACCTGTCGTTGAGTGCTCCTACTGCCGGAACACAAGACCGTTATGATATAGATCAGTTTGCGGATAAAGCCTCTAATGGAATATTGGAATCCGCCTGGGCGAATTTTAATAACGGAGTATATCGCTGTAATTTGGTATTGGACAAAATAGACGCAGCTGACTTTGATGCTACGTTGAAGAAACAATATAAAGGGGAAGCGCTTTTCGTGCGTGCTCTTACTTATTTTAATATGTATCGCTTGTGGGGTGGAATTCCGATGACTGATAAAGTGGTGACGGTGGCTGAAGCTCTTAAAATCGGAAGAAGCTCAGAGCAGCAGGTCTTTGATTTTCTTACCGGCGATTTGAATCAGGTTATCAATGAGAATATGCTGCCTTCTTCTTATACGGGTACTGATACGGGACGTGCGACCTCCGGTGCTGCAATGGCATTGCTGGGAAAGATTTATCTGACTTTCCATAAGTGGACAGAGGCACGCAATGTACTTTCGCAACTGATAGGCAGATATTCTTTGATGCCTACACCGGATAAAGTATTTGATGTCGATAATAAAATGAACGATGAAATCATTTTCGCAGTGCGCTTTAATAAGGACGTTGAGGGTGAAGGACATGGTTATTGGTTTTCAATTATCAACCTGACAGATGATACTAACCAGACAAAGGCTTTGAAGGAGTGCTATAAAGACGGTGATAAACGCAAAGACCTGATCACTTATGTGAAAGTAGAAGATAAAGTTTGCGTAATGAATAAATTCAAGGATTTGAAAAGTGCGACATACAATACCGTCGGTAACGATCAGATTATTCTTCGTTATGCCGATGTACTGTTAATGTATGCCGAAGCACTGAACGAAATCAGCTATAGCAACTCTCAGACTTCTGATGCAATGGTTGCTTTGAATGCGGTACATACCCGTGCCGGATTATCTCCGGTTCAGATTACGGAACTGGCAGATCAGGATAGTTTCCGTAAAGCCATTATGCTGGAACGCCAACAGGAATTTCCTTATGAGGGACACCGTTGGTTTGACCTTGTTCGCATGGGAGGTGCCAAGGAAGCTATGAAAGCGGAGGGACATACAATTCAGGATTTCCAGTTTCTGTATCCTATTCCTAAAACGGAATTGGAAAGAATCAACAATACCGAGTTGTTGTGGCAGAATCCGGGGTATTAATATGGTTAAACTTAAAGAATTCAGACGATGAAAAAAATAATATATAGCTTGTTGTTTGTCATTACGGCAGTTTGTGCAGCTTGTGACGAAGAACTGCCAAAAGCAAGTTTTGATTTATATGAATTAAAGACGCTTACGGCAACGGCCGGAGATATGAATGTGGCACTTTCCTGGGAAGCATATCCGGACGCCCGTCCTGATGAATATCTTATTAGCTGGACTTCGGGCTCTTCGGGAGCGGAAGGAGGGCAAATGACTGTGGAGGCTGAGGCTTCCGGTGCAACTGTCAGTGATCTTGTCAATGATGTTGCTTATACATTCTCCGTACAACCTCGCTATACCGGAGGATTGGCGAGTAAGCGATCTACTTCTTGTACGCCAAAGAATGCAAGATATCCGGTGACTGGTCTGACTGCGTCAGCGGGAGACAAGAAAGTCCGGCTGAGATGGACGAAGCCTGCCAGCGAACGGTTTACGAATTATCAGATTACCGTAAGTCCCGGCAATCAGGTTATCAAATTGGATGACACAACATTGGAAGAATATATGGTTGAAGGGTTGACTAATGATCAGGAGTATAAGTTTGATGTTGTTTGCATTTATCCGATGGGGAATTCTGTTTCGGCGGAAGCGGTGGCTACTCCGGGAATTATTTATCCGGTAGCAGTCAATACGGAATTGGTTGTCTGGGAGTCTGCTGTCTTTGCTTATAACGATATGTATTTTACTGGTGGCAATGTTAAATCCGTCAGCTGGGATTTTGGTGATGGTACTGCTTCTGCTGAAACGACTCCATCGCATGCTTTTGCTGCTACTGGAACTTATACAGTTACTATTACAGTAACATATACGAATAATACGACGGAGTCAGGAAGTGTGGAAATTAATGTTGTCGAATATAAATGGGATAGTCTGAATCTAAATTTTAACGGATTAACAGGATATGTCAAGACGTCCAATCCTGTATTCTCCCCGGATGGAAAGACGATGTATATTCCGACTTCAACGCCTGCCGGGCATTTGTTTGCCTTAGATGTAGTCAGCGGCGAATTCAAATGGGTATTTGCCATTGATAAAATAACTTATGGCGGCGGTGCATTAGTGGGGTCTGACGGTACTATCTATCAGTGCGTGAGAGATGCTTCTATCAAGAATGTGTATGCCATAAATCCGAATGGTACTCAGAAATGGTCATTGCAATTAGACGGACCGATAGGTGCGTTCCCTGCTTTGTCTGCTGATGGTGTACTCTATTGTTTGACTAATAAAAGTACGTTATATGCACTCGATGTTGCGAATGGTGCGATTAAATGGCAACAATCTCTTGATGGAACAACAGGAAGTGCGGTGGCTATTGATAGAAACGGACATATCTATGCAGGTACCAGTGAAGCTATTTATGCTTTCAGCGCAAATAAGGAAGAACTTTGGAAACTCAGTGGTGTTAATGTGACAGAGCAGGGAACTTTTGCTTTGAATGGCAACACGCTTTACGCAACTTTGAAGTCAAAGGCTGGACTTGTTGCTGTTGATATCACGAACGGAACCAAAAAATGGACCTATCCGACAACAGGCGGTGATGCTTATTTCCCTATCGTAGATAAGAAAGGTGTTGTTTATTTTACAGAGAAAGGTTCGCAAACAGTTTACGCTGTAGACGCTGACGGTTCAAAAGTATGGGTGAAGAAGGTAAATAATAACCTGAACTACAGTGGTGCTGCGTTGAGTACAGATGGTGTTCTTTATATCGGAACGCAGTCAAATAATAAGATTTTCGGACTTAATACGGCAGATGGAAGTACTGTTTATGAGGAATCTGTGGGTCAACAGGTAATGGCATCCGTTTCGATTGGTCCGGACAAGCGTCTTTATTGTGGTACTATTGGAGCGAGCAATATAGGTTCTATAAAAGCGTTTGACATTAATAAAACGTTGGAAACAGACTCCTGGAGTATACGGGGTGGAGATATTCAAGGTACAAACCGACAAAAATAAACGGTGATGAGAAAATTGATATTTATCGCATTTATGGTGATGTCTGTTTGTGGATATGCACAGAAATATGAAGTAGGTACTACGACAGCAGTGTGGAAAGCACCTGCTGCTGCCGACTTCCTTCATGCAAAAGCGATTGGTGTGAAGTATGTCGAAGTAGCCTTTAATCAATGTTATAGGGGAGTTCCTGTCGATGAAGTGATTCCACGTATAAAGGAAATGAAAGCGAAGATAGACAGTGCGGATATTGAAGTCTGGTCTATTCATCTTCCTTTCTCCCGAACGCTGGATATCTCAGTTCTGGATGATCGGTTAAGGAAGGAAAATGTAGATTTTATGGCAGAGATGATAGAATTGTGTGCCATGTTCCAACCGACTTGCCTGGTTTTGCATCCAAGTTCGGAACCGATAGCCGATAGTATTCGGGCGCAACGGATTGCCAATGCTTCGGAGTCTATTGCTTATTTGAAGAAATATGCTGATAGGATTGGCGCTCAACTTTGTATAGAGAATCTGCCCAGAACCTGTTTGGGAAATACTCCGGAGGAACTTATGAGGATTGTCGGAGATATCCCGGACGTAAAAGTGTGCTTTGATACAAATCACTATACCAAAGGCACGACAGAGCACTTTGTGGCAATAGTAGGTAGCCGTATCGGCACTATACATGCTTCAGATTTTGATTTGGTGAACGAATGCCACTGGCTTCCTACACAGGGAAATATAAAATGGGGAAAGTTGATGCAAGATTTGGAGAAGACCGGATATAAAGGCGTTTTCATGTATGAAGCGACGAAGGATCACGAAAATAATAATGTGAGACCTGCTCTTGAACGGATTGCAGAGACCTTCGATAAAATAACTGATGACTATAAAACACTGAAATAATATGAATAATATAAGAAGAATACAATATTTCCTGTTTTGCCTGCTGGCAATAGGACTTGCAAGTTGTAGTGACGATGATAATAATGATAAGAAGACCGGGTACGAAGGAATTCTTACGGAACTGG
>OLWF01000764.1_pt1 | contig 12795 bp, 18 predicted proteins | sample 1644131 | NCBI WGS metagenome assembly OLWF01 (sample SAMEA103958163, study PRJEB25191) | human gut metagenome
AATTTTTAGGGAAAGAAAAGCGCCCTAGAAAGAGCGCTATAAGATTAGATCAATCAACATAGATTTGAGTGCGTAACTCTCGAACTTGATACAACCGTACACAAACGGGTCGTGCAGTATTACACCGTAGTCGCGTTGAAACGCTACTATGTCACTTTTTATACTGCTATCATAATGCGGGCATTTGCAAGGAGCATAAGTAACATAATATTCGTGAGAGTTTTTGCGTATATAAATGTATGCGTTATCAATAGAACAAAGTGGTTGATAGCCAGCAATATTAACATAACCGACGTGGGAAAAATCATCATAAGCGAACTCATTATTAAGTGCCATATCATAGAATCGCGTACCTTTAGTTAGCTTGTATAGAGCGGTTTTGCTTTTCTCTTCTATGAAATCTGCGCTGGGAGGCATAATGTGTACAGCCAAACCTCTGTCTTTATAATACTTGTGGTGCTTGTTAGCTTTCAGCATCTTTTCTACGTCTGAAACAATTCCCAGCCCGCTGAATATTTCGTTATCTATACGGTTAGCGTTAGATAATAACCACATACGTAGTGCGGGTAGTCCTGCAAGTTCCCTGTTACGGTTGATTGTCTCATAAGCGTTAGCAAATGCACTGAACTCGTCACGCATAGATCGTACATGGCTCTCCGGTATAAACTCGTCATAGATGCAGTCAGAACAGTCTTGCATATCTACGCCACGTACCGTACCTATTGTACTTAACGCTATTCCGTATCCGATTGGGGCACCACTCGGGGTGTCTGTTCCGTCGTCTGCTTTTACTCGGTTATAAATGCCGTGTATCTTTTTTTTGATCGGTACAAGTCCGATGTTACGGTTGTACGCTTTATTAATCGGCTTAAAAGGGTTCGCCCCCTCTCCTGTTTTACCGTCCGACAGGCTTTCCAGTTCGTCCTGTGTACGTCTCATAAGTATAAATTTCTCACCGCCGTTGTCGTTAAACTCTTTGATTCCAATAGCACCACATAATGCACTATAGGTTTTACCAGTACCACGCGCCCCTGTGAATATCTGAAAAGGGAATGCATCGTCTTTGTAGTCCCATATATTAAGATATAGTTTATTCATTTTTTATACCGCCTATCCCTATATTTCCTAGCGCGTCTTGTAAATCTTTTATGGCTCGTATTGCATATGCTCCTACTTCCAATGCCGTAATAATCGTGTGACTATCGAACGTAAACTTATCTATATTCTTTAAGTTATCAGCCAAATTTAATAATATTTTCTCATATTCGCCCATATTTCAATGTACGGGCGGCGTAACTGCCGCCCACTCCTTTCTAATAAAATGGCAACTCTTCTAGTTCCGTATCGGGAACATGCATTCAGCCGTTTAGCTTGTCTTCAATCGCCTTGAGAATATCAGCTTGGTCTTTCTCAGACAGTTTAGCCCAGCAGATAGAGTAATACTTTCCATCTTTTCCCTTGTTCTGGGGGAAACTTAAGAAATCTCCATTTTTACCCTCAACCACTCTCATGCCGTAAATGGTGATACCATTAATCTCTACATCGGCAAGTACGTCCGCGTTCTTTCCTATGGTAATGGCTCTTTTAACACAATAGCTGTCAATCTTGAGTTCTTTATTGTTGCTGTTGTTTGCGTTCTTGGTTTTTTTCATTTTAATCTCCTATAATCTCGTAATTGTTTAGATTGATCAGTTCGGCATATTCATCTGTTATGCCTATAGTGTAGGTTCCATCAATCATTGCTACGTTGCTAGCTGTCACAAATGTACAGCCGTTTACTGTTTCTTGGTGTATGCCAACGTGGTCATTATAATATAACTCCATGCCGCCAGCATCACGAAATACAAAACCTATTCTAAAATTATCTATACTCTTCAATTCTCTGGCTCCCAGCTTTTTTGACACGCCAGATACCGTGCAATGCAGTCCTTTGTGGTCAACATAAGCATATTTTTTAGCCCCCAACGTCTTAAATTCTTTGATAGGGTATTTGTTTTCGTGTTCGTAGACACCCATAAAATAATCTTTGCCACCAGCCGACGCATAAGCGCCGCGCTCTCGCGCTATGTTGGCGATCTCTCTATTTACTTTTTCTATCGCTTCAATATCCGCGCCGACTGCTTTTGATGAATCGGTGTCGCAGTATATTGTTGCTGTGCCAGTTAGGTCTAATAGTTGTTGCAAGTGCTTTCTTGCGTGTGCCGTACACCACACGCCCCACGCGTAATACAAAAAACTGTTTCGGCTACGGTAGAATTTTTCCAGTGCTTGTGCCGTGTCCTGTGTGTTTACAATCCACTCGCCGTTTTCGTTTAGCGTGTTCTCTTCTTTTACCGGATCGGTGTACATCATCCCAAAAATACCGTTTAGACGATTTTTGGTCTTTGCGTAGAGATACGGCTTGTCCCCGACATCCTCGCCAGCTTCTTCTGCTTGCTCGATCTCATATTTAAGTCGACATTTATCCTTGTATACCTCGCGTATGCAGTCGGTTAAGCAATCCGGTAGATAGTCATATTTAGCCGTACACATATCAGTTACTGCAAAACTATCCCACGTATACTGTTTTTTGATAATCTCCCAGTCAATATCTGTGACAGTCATTTGTATCCATTCGCAAGATAACACGCGACCATTATCTAGTTTTAAACTACCGCCGTGTTGAGAGCATTTACTGAGCGGTATGTACGGCATTGTTACAGATTCTTTTACTGCTGGGTTTTTTATGACTACCCGAAACAGACAAGCGTATTTATTGAGTAGTCCGTCAAGTTCTTCCAGCGTTTCCACGTCACCGTATGGGGTAAATTTGTTGATCGGAAACTTAAATGCACATAAGCAAAAAGGGTAACTGCTCTGTACATCGAAACTATCTGCATTGTGCCACACTCTACCACTCATGTACCTGTTGGCGTGAGTATTACCGCCACGGCCAGCTTCTTTGAGCAACGTATAGATATACGGGTTCATTTCCGTCTGCTTAAACAACTGTCTATAACGCCCGTCTTTTCGGCAGGCTTTTCTGCACATTCTGCGCACATATCCTGTAGAGGTCATGGGTATTGTTTCTAGGTTGTCATGCTCGTTGATTAATTTGCGCTCTATTAACTCATATAAGCTGATTGCATCACCTACACAATAACCTATCTCAATATCCGTCAGCCGTGTCTTTGGTGTACGTAGCTTTTTATAATCAAGATCACCAGCCGCTTTAGCGTGTATTACTCCCATTTCATTTTTCACTGCCTTTTCTAACGACATATTAGTTAGCTTGTAACTACATCTAAACTGTATCCCTCGTCCTGTCTGTACGGTGATCGGCTGTCTTGCTTTACTTGCAAATACAGTAAAACCGCCAAAATAACATTCAAGGAAGTCACGCATAAACTGGAACTCGTATCCGAGGTTATGAACATATATAACAAGCTGTTTGTTACTATTAAATTGCAACACTTCTTCCAGCCTGTCAAAAAATTCTAGCCATTCATCCCACGTTCGTCCTACGATCAAATAACCGCCTACATCCATTTGCCAATGATACATAAACGCCCACGGTGCTACAACCCAATCTGGTGCTTTACCTTTAAAGGTTGTTGTTGTTTCAATGTCGTAGACACCAAACGTTTGCAGATATTCCGCGCACTTGCGTTTGTTGTTGCACTTCACAGCCTTGGTATCAAGACTGTCATACGGAAAGTCTTTCACGCTGTACACGGTTACTGTATCGTTGCCACCGTCCAGCCTTAAAACTGTTACCAGCCTAGCCATTTGCAGAGTTGTCAAAAGGCGATATATCAAGATGTTTCCACAGATTTTTCTGCGTTACTTTCTCACCTTTTCGGAAAGCATCGAGGGCGTTGCTTAACTTCTCCATTACGTGGTCATTCGTCATACCTTGTTCTCTGGCTCTCTCGTAGTCCTCTATAAGTTGTTCGGAAGAGTACTGCAACTTGCGCAAACTCTGAAACGCCTCACTGCTTAAAAACTGATAAAACTCCTTGCTACTAGCAAAATGTATACCTTTTTTCTCAAACGTGGCAATTCTTTTCTGCTCAATTTCTCTCTGCCCCTTAACTGTATGGCTTGGACGAGTTAGAAAGTATTGCAGTCGCTGTATCTCTGCTTTTAATACAGTGCGGTTTTCGGTCAGCGTGAGTGATTCCGAAAAGTAACGCCGATTTCTTGCTTTTAAGTAGTCCAGAGCATCTACCGCCGCACCGTAACTGTTATAAACTTCCCCTGTGATCGGGGATGAATTTCTAGCCAGATCGCGTAGCGAGTAGTTTGCCCTCTTTGCCAGCTTGTGCCGTATTTCTTGCAACTGCGCTGTGCTGTACTGATTTCCGTATACATCGGCAGTCAACGCCGAATCTCTCCTAGCCATTTAATCACCCTCTTCCAGCCAGTATTCTACAATTCCGTGAGTAGCATTGATCTCTTTGTTGTTCGCCCTGTGGACGATAACTCCCGTACCATAGTGACCGGAATACAACTCGCAGATTCCATAGCCAATACGCTTAGAAATGTAGCGCGAATCTGCGGCACTATGGCTGTACTTAAGTCCACACGATTCCAATATCTCCTTTGCCTTTGCATCGTTGTACTCTCTTCGTAAGTCGGGAAGTTTTCCCCATGGTCTTGACATATTCTCACCACCTTTCCGACCATAAGGATACTACTGCTCTACGTGGGCGATCTGCACAAATTCCTCAATATCTACTGCATACTTGTTTGCGTGCTGTTCTACGGATAAGATTACCGCCTTGGGATCAATCTTGCGTACTTCTTTGGCAATCTTATCATTAGATAATGGATCACAGGAATAAAGCAAAATATCTTTGGCTCTCATTTCGGGGTGCCCGTCTTCCACCTCTAATACTACTGTTGATACAATGGTTGTGTTGATAGTTTTTGTGATTTTCATTTTTCTACCTCTTTCTTCGCCTTTTGGCGAATGGCTAGAGAGCCATTGCATACTCTCAGCGCCGCTCGACGGTTGCTAGCCTATTTTTCTAAACCCATGTCAGATTCCACATCCGCACCCATAGCATAAGCAATTCCACGTGCTTCGCCCAAAATCTTGGCTCCTTGTTCTCTTAAGTAATCTACACTGCATTTGTCGGTTTTGTACATTTCCAAAAGTTCCTCGTGCTGTCGGTATAATTCGTCTAGTTTCATTTGTAATACTTCACGCATTAGCATCATCCTAAAATCTCCTTATTCAGATTATATAAATACTCAACATGGCAATACCATTCTTCCGTACTAAATGCCCTAGCGGCATACATCCCCTTAACATACCTAGTGTATACATATATCCGGCTTCTTGTAAAGTGGTCTTAATTAATTCCTTGATTTCTTCAATACTCATTTTCTCACCTCTATATGACATATGATCTTTTCATCATTTGTTAATGGCTCTTTCCTCGTTATAAAATAGTTACCCGTATTTCCATATTCGTGCAGTTTGTACTCGTAACCGTTTCTGGTTCGTACTCTTCCCTCAATGACTACTCTCCTTATAAACTCAGGCTTCAAGCTGTGTGCATATTCATCAGTCTTTATAATAACCATATTAACCCCTCCTATCTTCATGGCTCTTACATTGTACGTAGTCTTTTCTACTCGTGTCAAGTTCTTTGTCTCCTTTACTATGTAGCTTTACGTTGTGTACTTGTTCCTTACAAGTATTATAATACACTTTTTCCATGTAAATTGCAAGAACTTTCTGCTTGAATAATGCACAAATTTACATGTAAAAAAACTGCTTGCATTTGTGCACTATTACTACTATAATATGCTTATGGGGATTGCTCATAGTCCAGCCGCCGGAAGCGGTAGAGCGTGACTTGGACGGTCATATGTCCCTACAAAAAAGAGAGTAGACGGAAATCTACTCTCTTTTACTTTACCTTATTTGCTTTCCAGCGCTGTCACTCTCTGCTCGAGGTTTACTACTTTACCCTCTAACTCCTTAATCTTCGCAAGCATCCAGTCAAGGTTAGGCTGTGTACTGTTATTGTATGGGTAATTGTACCCGCCTAAACAACTACCGTTTGTATATGGCATACTCTCACCCCCTTTAATATACTTGTACCAAGTTGTCAGTCTCAAACTCTGCGGCGATCAGTGCATAAATATCAAAGTTCCGGCGTAACTCTAACTCGCCCTCTAGCATCTGCGCACTTGTGGTCACGCCGATGTTACCATGTATGCGGCTGGTATATGTTCTTGTTCCTGTCTCCTTGTCGGTGCCGTTGGTGCTACTTGTTCCGCTTGACTGTGTACGGCTGTTAGGTACGTAGTCTGTTCCGTTATATCCTTGTACGTCGGCTTCGTTGGTGCTTGCGTCCTCTCCGCTGTTTGACAGCGTGTGAGTAATATCCGGCGTTTCTGTGCTGTCCTCATGCCTATCATAGTTTTCAATAGGGTTGTACTCCGCTGTAAACCCTTGCCACAGCTTCGCAAAGTTGTCTTTACGGCGTGTAAACCATTCTGTGATAGCGGTCTTGACCTCTGGCGGTACTTGGTAGTATGGGAATAAATCGCCGCTCTGTCTGATGATCTGATTTACCATAATCGTTTTATCCATACCGTCTGGCAAGATCACTCCGTCAAATAACGTAGGATCATACTTATACATTCCGTACAGTGTCATCCGTGGCTGTATCATTACTATCCCCCCTCTCCGTCAATTCTACGGTGATTCCCAGACCGCTAATTGCGTTTATCTCTGCAATGCCCTCTTTGATGTTATCATAGATCACATTTATCATTGCTTTTGTCTCTTCGTCGTTCTGGTTTACCTCGTCAGTATTCAACCGCTCGCGCTTGTCATAATTGGCGTTAGCAATGCCGATCTTGGTTAAAAACTCGTTAATGATCGTGCGTTTACTCTGCAAAAGATCATTTACAATATAGGTTGTTTTAATATCCTTGTACAGAGTGTCGATCTGCTTGCCCTTTGTAACACTCTCGTTTGCAACTACAAGCGGCTCTCCCTGTGTACTCTGTGCATATAAGTCTTTTATCTCCTGTGCGTGCTTTTTGTTCCGCGCTTCGAAGTACTTTGTTACGTTGGCGTTCATGAGATTAACGTCGACGCACCGATCAATCTGAGCAAGCTTAACAGCATAGTGTCTTACAAGATCATCCAGTCCACCGTAGTCGTCAAATAGTTTAATGATACCACTGTTTACTCCGATTACTCCATACTTGGGGTTGGTTAGATAGCTGTTAGTAATGACAATCTCTTTCGGGTTCCAGTACATATTGATCTGCGATACACTATACGGTGCACATACCCAGCCGTATTCCCTTGTATACATTACCGCGATACTCCCCCAGCTAAACAGCCAGTACCGGAAAAAATTTAAGTCCCAGTCTTTCGGCAGTCCGAATTTAAAGCGGCTGAATATGAGTTGGTAAAGGTAACGCTTTTCGTAAAGGGTTGCACTGGTATTCTGCCCCTCTACAGTACTGGGTTGTTGCACCCAGTACTGTGCCATGCTGTTCTGCTCGTAGGTTATAGGCATGTTCATTTATAATATCACTCCCTCTTTTAATAATGTAACGATCTCGTTTTGCTCGTCCTCTGTAGCGTTTGTGCCAGATAAATTAATATCCTTAACTCGTACATAGCCTGTTAACTGTGACAAATTGACACGCTTGTTTGTTGGGTATCCGTAAAACTCATTATATCCGTTAGCATCGGCAGATTCAACCCTCTTAATAATAAGATACGGCTTACGTATACCCATTGCTCCAGCATTACTACCAAGAGACCCCGACATTGCTACGCTTGCTCTTGCTCCACCACCTAAAGCGTTCGCCGCCGCTCCTATGGCTACTGGTGCAAGCGCACCGCCTGTTGCCACTGCGGCGGCTCCGTTCGCTACTGCTCCCAGTAACGACGACACTGTACTTAAGTAGTTGCCGCTGGTGATCGGCATTTGTACTGCACAGTTACCCGTATAGGTATAGAGCACAGCATCCAGACCATATTTTTTAACGGCCAACTGCGCCAGACAGCAACCCGTCAGCACATCAATCTTGTACTTAATTCCCAGTGTGCTATTAACTACATCATCGGCGTTTAACTCTACAATGCCGATAAATGGCAAGTAGCAATAGACCTGTGTAAATGGCGAGTAGTCCCGAGCATCCCCAAAATACTCATTGATCGCAACCGTACCGCAATCAATCTCTGTGTACTGCTCTGTAACGATCTTGCTTGATACGCCACTATTGATATAACCTACTTGTATGTCCCTGTTTGCCCCCGTTGTAGGGGTTGCATACATTACGTGCAGACCGATGATTGCTTGCATAGGGTCTTGCAATAGCTTTTTTAGCTGGTCAAGGTTAAGACCGTCCGAACCCCATAGCCAGCGGCTGAACTCTTTGACTTGTGCTAATGTAGGATTGTAAAGGTTGGCTAGTCCGGTAGCACTTCCCCCGCCGCCAGAGATCGCGGGGGGTGTAGGGGTAGGGGTTACACTTGGAACGGGGGTTATTGGTGGTGTAGGATACGACGGTTCATTTTTTGTCTGCTCTTTTGCCTGTTCGCCCAGCTGGTTTGCCGTCTCTGTGTAGTTATCGGGTAATGTACCCTCTCTTGCTTCATCTCCCGTGAATGGATTGCCGTTAATTAATGGATCTGCGTTGGGAATAGAAACAGGTAACCACTTAACTTTGGTTTTTCCGTCCCCCGCAACCGTTTCGATGGCATTGCTTATCCAATCGGGGAATACTACGGATAATGGTTGGTCTTTCGTGCCTTGCGTACCGTCAGGGGTAATCCCAGCTATACCCTCATTTGTTGCATTCCAGTAACTCCTAAAATAAATATCTCCTGTATATAAATCACTGTCAATCTGAGTACGTGATTCACCTAATTCGTAGGTAGTAGACGATCTACGCGAACTCTTTGCGTATACAGTAAAGCCGTTACGGTCGGTATCATAAGTAAAATCATAATTGTAATAATAATAGGCTTTCCTGTTTACTGTGCCCTGATAGTATACTTTTCCGTCGGAATCAAGTTTTTTTTCAAGTGTAGCCGTAAATGGTAAAGTTGGTGCTGAGTTCGGATAGGGGTACGCGGCAACATCAAAAAGTAGTGATTTATATATTCTACCGCTTTTTTTAGTAATTCTGGTTGTTAGCTGAAAATGAAAAAAACCATTTGCGGCGTTGCTTATCATATCCCGAAATTGCGCTAATACAGTGGTTTGACTGTTCCAATCAATATTAAACTCACTAAAAACATCTTTAAAATCGTCTTCCGTAAATGGTGTCGTAGTAGGATATGATGTTATTTCAACGTCTATTGTTTCACCGCTTGCGGGCGGCGTTTGATCTGGTGCGTAGGGTATTAAATAAGTGTCGTTTGCTCCATTGTCAAAAAAAGCGTTACGAATTGCTTCTATCATATCTTGTGCCATGTACACAATACCATCTTTTATTACTACTAAGGCATTTGTGTCGCGTGTCATTTGTGCGATCTCGGTAGGGTCAAGGTCTGTTCCAAATACCGCGTTTGAAACTTTTGTCCAAAACTCTGGAGCCGCTTCGAACGATGCTACACCGACACCGAACCCTATAGCGGCACCCGCCGCAGCAGTACCTACTGCGCTAGATACGCTCGTGGCTACTCCTGCGGTGGTTACTGTTGCTACCGTTCCTCCTGTGGGAATCTCTTCAAAAGTTGCATCACATATAACATTTACTGTATCTATTAAACCCGTAGTAGTTGTAGTACCAATTCCGGTAGGTACTGTGTAAGATGTAGTCGTAGGGACACCGTAGATAATAGGTAATTCTGGCGCATCGGGAATCCTAGTCCACCAATCGCCTTTAGTATCTACCGGTACGAACCCATACTCACGGAATACGCTGGGAAAACCATTATCCCAATTTGGGTTCCTGATCTTGTATTTACGCTCTGCCTTGGTGATCTCGTTTAATATATCGCCCCATCTATACTGTGCCATTACTCCATCCCCCCAGCTGTAATTAAGATAAACTCTCCGTTGTCATTAAAGCCATTTGCAAAATTAATAATACTTTGATCGGTTCTATTTGTATTGATCCAGCTACCATCATTAATGTAGTTAAAAGCCACTCCAAAGTTTTCTACCTTATCAACTATTGCGTAGTTCCCTCGTATCTCTGATGCATAAGTCATTAATACATCAATCCCTAAAGATAACTCAAATAAGTTAGCACGCAAGGCGTTTATATCGTTGATATAATAGTATCGTCCAAAGTCTGGAATATAACAGTAGTTATATCCGATTACTGCAATATCTTGTATTTGTAAAGACGGGGACATTACAGAGGATTGACCCCGCAATGTTCCCGTCAGTGTAATTCCGTCCGTTAATTCTTTCACCAGTTTCTTACGCGGTGATAACGTTTTAAATAACTTTATTTCCATTTTTTGTTACCTCTCTAAAAATAAAGCTTTTTCCGCAGCTCTGCGTCGCACCAGTCCTTTGAGGACTTTGCCCCCAGACTTGCGATACAAGGGCAATGTGGCCGCTATCTGTGAGCGGTTACGCCGTCCGTTACGTAAGAGAGATCGTAAGTTAGTGGCTCCGCAGTTAAAGGTAAAAGACACAAGCGCGTCATACTCGTTCTGAGTCCAATGGTAGATACTGTCATAGCGTTCTACTGCCTTTTCGCTGTTGCGTAAATCAGCGGCAAGATACGCGCTTGCTTCTTCCTCTGTGATTTTCATTCCGCGCTTAACTCCGCGCGTATGCCCGTAGCCGATAGTATACACCCCAGCTGGGCACTTGTACGCTGTCAAGCGTAACCCCTCAAATTGTTTTATTAAGTCAATGCCCCTCTGGGATGTTTTCATGTACTTATTCCTCTCTTCCTGCAATATCTGATAACTTGTCAACCAGCTTCTGCACTACAAGCGTATTGTTGTTAAGTGCTTCTTTCACCCCGTCCATTTCTTCCTTGTGCTGTTTCTGCATCTGGTTTGACTGCCAGAAGAGAGCCACGCACGCCGCGATTGGAAAACCAACAGTGCTAATTATAGATACAACATCGTTCACACCCATGTTACGCCCCCTATGAAATGACCGGCGTATCAGCGGCACCACCAGCACCCATTACAAACAATACAGAATTCTCAGTGAAGTCGTTGAACGAATTGAAACGCCAGTGTATGAAGTTGTTGTAATACCCACCAGCAGAGTTAAAAGGTGTCGTGCTGGAATAATCAAACTGCGGCATAACTCCGACTGCTTCTTCATCCGTCAGAAGCCCCAGCACATAAGGCAAAACGACGGTTGTTTCCGCTGTCTTGCTGTTACCCGTAGCAACATCCAGAATGTTTGGTGTAACTTTGATCTCCGTAGGGTTGGTCTGAGACTGCCAATAGTTGACGCCCTCAAAAGAGCCAATATCCAGATATTCAGGATTGAAAATGCTACTGTAAACCGTTGCCTGTGTCTTAATAAATACCGGCTCATACATAAACATTTTCTGTTTACCCTTGGGTGTATGGCGCAAAATCTTTGCCTGTCCGGTAATCTGTGCGTGATTGAGTTCCGACATATCCACAAGTCTGCTGGAATAAATCTTGATCGTGGATGCCGTGAACTTCATAAAATCTTCAAGGTGTGCCGCAGACAACAGCTCTTCACGGGTGTAAGTAGTGCCGTTCTCTGTGTTAAACTCCTTTGTAAGATCAACCTCGGTGAGACCCATGCTGGAAATACCCGCCATAAAGTTCAACAATGTTGCACGGCTTTTTGCTTCGTTCAAGAGTTCAATCTCATTGCTAAACTGCACCATGACCGCCATAATAAAGCGGTTAAATTCCGTCTCGTCACGAAACGCCAGTGCCAACTGATCGCGAAAAATGGTAATATGCTTCTGTAATTTCTGTGTGCCGTAGAAGTTAAGCTGTACCGCCTTGGGAGCCTTGATCTTGTACATATCCACACTATTACCGTCTGCCAACTGGGTGGGCGCTCCTTCTGTATTATAGTCGGTAGATGCTTCACTCTCTACATACAGAGTAATGATCTTTCTGATCTGTGCCCCCCAGCGCTCCGGTGATACTTCGAGACTTGCAAAACGTGACTTATAAGGCCGCACACTAAAGATCGTTCTAGCGAGTACTGTACTGATAGCGTTAAGTGTGTTCTCTGTGCCAGTCCGCAAAAGCTTTTCACCTACCGCAGTAAAAGTGCTGGTGTCGAGAATACTGATTTCCTCTCCGGTTGCCTGTTTTACAACCGCTTCCATAAGCGCGTGAGCATCACGCGGCGTTAAACTGTTAGCCATTATTTACTATCTCCTTTCTTAGTCCCGTTCATCACTGCATCCAATGCCCCAGCTAATGCGTCCTCGGGGTTATACTGCGGCGGCAGATCATAACGTTGTCCCGCCATATTCATTGACTGTAAAAGTGCAATCACATCGGTGGTGTCTCTCTTCGGTTCCTCTTTCTTCGGTTCCTCTTTCTTCGGTTCCTCTTTCTGCATCAAGGCTTCCAACCTCTCGCCCAACTCTTCAAGTGCCTTGGCGAAATCGGTCGTTGCTACGTCCTTTTTCTCTTCGGGTGTAGCGTCCTCTCTTTTCTGTTCGGTTGATCCGCTGTCTGCCTTGCTCATTGCCAAAATCTCAGCTTTACTAAAGCCTGCCGCAGACAGCTGTAATACTTCATTTACTGTCATTCTCTCGCTCCTCTCCGTTGCGTGTGTTTGTCTGTTTCTGTTTAATAATACTATACAGACAAACACAAGATATTTCAATCGGCTAATTGCA
>OLWF01000787.1_pt1 | contig 12477 bp, 9 predicted proteins | sample 1644131 | NCBI WGS metagenome assembly OLWF01 (sample SAMEA103958163, study PRJEB25191) | human gut metagenome
TTATTATATTTTTTATTCAAAAACGTTATTTTTTATAATTTACGTGCAATATCGATGACAACAAATTCAGAACGGCCTTCCGTGCGCACAGGGTATCCCCAGGCCGAAATTCCTGAAGTCACAATTGCTTGGAAAGATGCATTTTGCTGATATCCGTATAATAAATCTGCAAATCCCAGTGGCTCAATCAATAATCCGGCAGGCCAGATTTGCCCAGCATGCGTATGTCCCGAAAGTAGCAAATCAACCCCGGCATCGCGTTCTTGTTCATATTCCATGGGCTGGTGGTCCAACACCAAAATAAACCGTTTGGGATCTGATTCTGCAACGAGCTGCTCTATAGATTGGCGATCATCACTACGATCCTTTCTGCCTACAAGCGTAACAAAATCGTTAATCTGATATACTTCATCTTCCAGTAAAATGATATTATTTTCTTGTAATGCAATGCGAAGTTCCTTTTCAGTATAATTTGCTGTTTTTCTATATTTTGCTTTATCATGATTGCCAAACACATAAAAAATTCCAGATTTATTCTTAATCGTCCCAAGCTTTCGAAACGCTTCTTCCATCTCGCTGCGTTCCGTATTCTCATCCACAATATCTCCACACAAGACAACAATATCCGGATTTTCCTCACTCATCTGGGCGCAATATTCTTCTAACTTATCTAAATGCACAGCGTTTCCGTAATGCAGATCCGCAATTAGGAGCACCCGCATTCCCTCCGCCGGAAGAGATTTTTCTGTATAAACCATATAATATGTTTCTTTCACATTCTTAATATTCCAATATCCATAGCTAATGAGAAATACCGTGACGAATATTGGTACGAGACCAGATTTATAAATTTTATTCCATATTTCCGGATTCCGCTTCGCAGCAGCAGAAATCAAGTGGATAAGCAAATTAAGCAATTCCATTGCAAGCGCAAATACAACGATATGCAAAATAATAAGTGCTACGATACTGAACAAATCAAGAGAAAATAATGCAAGACACAGCGATATCAGCGCCGTAAAAATTCTAACATAGTTCAGTTTAGTTCGAATCTTCCCTTTACACCAAAAAATTATAGCACGCATGAAAAATAAGTATAAAAAAACTCCGATCAAAGACGCACATATGACGGAAATAAAAATTGCAATAGTAGTCATTCTATACTACCTCCTTCCTCGATCGCTACGAAAAATTCGCCTAAAACAAATTTTGCCATCATTCCTCAGTTTTATACTGTCTTAAGGATTTTATATATTTTTTTGAAATAAGCTTATTTCATATTACAGTTTAAACCTTTGAGTATGCTCCATGTCAAGAGGAGGATAGGATGAATATGATTGTATAAACGTCAAGAAAAAACACCCCGAAAAACGGGGTGTTTTCAATAGATCAGAAATTATTTATTTCCTTTTTTCTTTTTAATTATAATAAATGCAGTTACTCCTCCAGCTACGACAACAATAGCAGCAATGATAATGACAATTGTCATGGTAGTGGAGCTCTTATCTTTCTCACCAACTTTATTGGTAGGCGTAGGCGAAGCTGCTTTTGTAGCGGTAGGTTTCTTTGTAGAAGGAACCGGAGTCGGCGTCTTTTCTGCAGGAGTCGGCGTCATAGATATTATTTCCGAAAAATCTCCGCCGTTCGCTATGTATTGTTCCGCCGCCGTTACCGATTTAAAGAACGCAATATATGCGATTTCAAATTCAACTTCTTTTGGAGAATTCGTAAAAACGTCAAGACGCAGAATCTGATATTCCCCTGCACATAAATCATTCTTATTTTCGTTTAAATTAATATTAACGATTTGCCATTCTGTCGTGTTCTGATATTTGATTGATGCAGTCTGCGCTTCCCCCAGATTTGGATTCTGATCTGTCGTGTAATAGATCTGTCCAGAGTTCGGCGAGCCTTCCGATTTCTTGACCTTCATTTGCATGATTGGCCATTCTTCACCGTCTATTGCTGCAAGCGGATGCATCTGTATCCACGGGTCTGGGTTCTCCTCTACCGTAAATAGAATTCCGTCACCTGCTTCATTCGCACCTTCATATATCATCCCATTAATCGGTGTTCCTTCGATGTTGATATACTCAGCCCAATCACCGTCTTCTTTAAATTGGATGATCGCATCGTAATTCGGTTTCGCATCCTCACCTTCGATGGGAGCAGCTGTTGGAGGCGCAACATAGCCACTTCTGTCAGGACCTGACTTCGCATACTCTTTCCCATCGGCCTCGGAAGCAAAAAAGGCAATATATTCGATATACATTTCAGAGCCATTCGGTACCATTCCACTCTTTCCCTCTTTATAAAGACAATCAAGACGGAAGGAATTAACCGTGCCCTGCCAGGTAGACTCTGTTAATTCACTGATTGGTGTATCCGTGGATCCTGCCTGCTGTGCAATCCCGTCCGGGCCATTCAGTGCATATGCAGTATCTAGATTTGCCTTTGCAATATCGATTACATACGTTTTATAATCAGAATCTTTTGCAGAAATATCGAAATGTGCAACTGTGTTGCCTGCTACGTTAAACAAAGACGTGCCGTAATGCAGCTCAAATGTCGTGACATCAGATAAGTTCTTCAGCTTAATAACCATCCACTGATTATCATCCGCTTCAAATCCACCCGCTCCTCCAACAGAAAAATAGGTGTCTCCCAATTCTGAATTCTCTGTATTAGCTGTGTAATGAAGCGCGTTGTTCGCCCATTCTACAGTACAATCAACCTCGCCGGCTGGCGAATGCTGATTATATAAATCCTCATAATAAAAATCAATCAATTTTGCCGGTTCTGCTGCCGATGAGACAATCGGAGTAAATGTAAATACAGAAATCACAATTGCAGCAATCAAACAAACACTGACAAGTTTTCGCATACTAAATACCTCTCTTTCTTTATTGTTAATTATATAATATCGTTTTTTATACAAAAAATCAACCTAAAAATTTTTAAGAAGATAACATTTCGGAAATATCCGATATATAAACTTTATTTAAATATATTTTATTTGAACATCGTGTATGATAAAATAAGAAAATAAATATCTTTATTCGAGGCTAATATATGGACTTTTTGAATTTTGAAGATTTCTCAATTCCTCCTAATCAATACAAATCCCGTCCACTATGGTTCTGGAACAGCAGCGATCACGCGCTATCCGCAATCACAAAGGAAGGCATTCGGAATATTATGTTTTATTCTGCAGTAGATTCTGGTTACGCCGGATTTGGAATTCTTCCGGAATGGCTGGACGATTATATGAGCGAAGCGTATCTTGATTTATACGCCTGTGCTTTGGAAACAGCAAAGAACTTGCATCTCAAAATGTGTCTGTACGACGAAAACGGGTTCCCAAGTGGCAGCGCAGGGGGACTTCTTGCGCAGCAATATCCCGATGATACAATAAAACGCCTGGATAAAGAAGAAAAAGACATTTCCGGTCCCTGTCGGTTGGAACTCCTCATTCGCACCGACAATGATACAAAATATACAGGTGCAGTCTTATTGGAAACAGACACAAATGAAATTTTCGATATTTCCGACCAATTTCAACCAGAAAATTCTCGTCAATATTCCGCATCATTCTCGGTACCCACTGGAAATTGGAAAGTCATGATATTTTTCATAAAAAAAGACGGATACGACAGAGTCGACTATCTCGATAAAAAGGCGGTGGAACACCTTCTTGCGATCACACACGAAGTATATTATCAGAATTTTCAAAAATATTTTGGTGCGGTAATCGACAGTGCATTTTATGACGAGCCAATGCTTTATCAAGCAAAGGGACGCACATGGACGGAACGTTTTAATGAACTGTTTCAAGAACGTTACGGATATTCACCGATCCCTTTATATCCAGCCCTTTGGTATGACATCGGTGAGAAAACAGCATTTGCGCGAAACGCGCTATTCGGATTCCGTACAGAATTATTTTCGGAACATTATATCAAAACAATGAATGACTGGTGCAACACGCATGGGATTGTACTAATGGGACATATGGATCAGGAGGAAAATATCAATCCCGTAACGACATGCGGTGATCTCATGAAAATTTTTCAATATCAGGATATACCAGGAATCGACGAAATTTCTTTTTACGACCGTGCAATCAAAGCATATAAAATCGTAAGTTCCGCTGCCTATAACTGGGATAAACCACTGGTGATGACAGAAGTTTACGGAGCTATGGGGGAAGAAATCGGGATTGACATATTGTATAAAGATATTATGAATCAATTCGTACGCGGCATCAATTACGTCGTACCGCATGCTGTTTGGTATAATTCGGAAAAAGGCGTAACGTTCCCGCCAGAACTATCCTTCCGCAATGTAAAATATGCATCGGCGCTTCCGGCTTACAATGATTTTACCGCACGTGTCAGTATGCTACTGCGCGGCGGAAAGCATGTCGCTGACATCGGAATTTTGTATCCGATTGATTCCTTGAAAGCAGAAACGCGTTTTGATTGCGGAGATCCCTATTCCGGCAACAAACCTGATGGTGTCGATTATATGGATCTCGGTCATCTTCTTTTTACGGAGCTCCACAGAGATTATACTTTTCTGCACCCAGAAGTAATTCTGCAAAAATGTACTGTAGAAAACGGGAGATTGTTATTACATAACACAATCAACTCCGAAGCTTACCGGATCCTGATCATTCCCGGCGGAAGTACGGTCAGCTTCGCCGTTATGCAAAAAATCAAAGAATTTTATGAATCTGGCGGAAATGTCATTTTCACTGCAATGCTCCCTTCTCACTCTTCAGAAGAAGGACACAGCGCTGGTGTACAGGAAATTATAGAACATATATTACGTCATAGAACGAAAAATACAGGCTATTCTGCTTTTCTGCCAGAAACGGAACATTTTCAATTAAACAGCTTATTGAAAAGTCTTGCGATTGTTCCGGATGTGGATATCGCGCAATCCGGCGCACTTTCAGGGGGCAGTTTCGGATATATCCATAAAATCAAATTCGGGCGAAATATTTACTACTTTGCAAATTCTTCTGATCAAGAAGTCACTTGCAGTGTTACATTCCGCGGTAAAATAATAAATCCCTGCTTCTGGGATCCGCACACGGGTACACGCACTGACGTTGCTTATTCATACGGAGAAGACAAAGGTACTCCTATTACACGGGTCATTGTTAAGCTTCCCGGAGTAAGAAGTATTTTTTTGGTAGAAAACGGCTATTGATTCTCTTCCCGGTATAGGGTAGGCGTCATTTTCATTCTCTGAATAAAGGTGCGATTAAAAGAACGAATCGAATTGTAGCCAACTGAATGCGCGATTTTTGAAACAGACAACTCTGTAGAAGCCAATTTCCGGCAAGCGTCGTTTATGCGGAGCATATGAATATAGTCGATAAAACGAATTTGTAGTTTTTCGGTAAACAGATGTGAAATGTAATATTTGCTTACATGCAATTCTTCTGCAACACGATCAAGCGTAATTTCCTCCGTATAATTTTCATTACAATACTGAAGGAGCGCAGAAAGAAGCTGCGTATCTCCTTTTTTTCTTTTCTTGTAGGAAAACAGCGGAAGGATTTTCCCGAGAAAAATAAGATAATATCCTTTCAGGATCTTATCTCTATATTCATTTTTCATATTATGGTCTCGCATCGCTCGTTCTAGAATCGTCACAACATCCTCTGGAACCTGTTCTTTTTTAATAACCGGACATTCCGGTTCAGAATCCTTCAGAATTTTGCCGTATTCCGGGAAAAGGCAGGCGGATAAAATAATAAGCGAACTGCATTCACTCTCGCTGAAACTCTTATAAGAATGAATTTTATTGGGAAATGCAATAAAAATATCCCCGGGATATAAATCATATCCAATCGTATCAATAGATGCAATCACATGACCAGTTTTAACCGCAACAATCTCAATATCGTCATGAAGATGCTTACAAAACTCCAGACGATATGTGCAGGCGGCATCAATGCTTCTTCTTGTTTGCTGATAGATAATACTCATAATTGCTTTCCTAGACAAATAAAGTTTTTTATTATTATAGCAATATCGACTTCCATAGACAAGTAAATTTCCTATTAATTATTCTATATTTACACTGGGAAAGAAAAAGCTCCAAAAATTATATCTCTAATTTTAGAATGAATTTTCAGCAATTTCTGTCTAGCTTCTTTTTTGTTTTGTCTTGTATTTTCCGATTTTTGGGTTTAACATACAAACATATAATAAATAGATATTAGGAGGAATTTCAATTGAAGAAAAAAATTTATCTCTTATTAATTATGTCTCTCATATCCGTTACGATACTATTTTCAGCGTGCAAGAGTGACGATCCGAAAAATGTCAAAACATCGCCTTCCGCAACGATTGTTGCCACAAAGGCACCCACTCCTCCCACAAGCACGCCAACTAGCACTGCTTCAGAGTCCTCCCCAACTGCAGAACCCACATCAGAAGGTAAGAATCTGATGTATTTCGCTTTAGAAGAAGATTCTCTCGAACCATCTTCTGGAAACCAATGGGGCCCCGTTGTTTCCGACAAATGGACGGGTCCCTGCTGGGATAGAAAAATCGAAGAAGTGGAAATTAACGGTGAATATGTAGATTGTCTTTATGTCACCCATAACGCAACAGACACGACTGGAAATAATATCGGCAATGTATTTGGCGTAGCTGACATTATCGAACCAAATAAAACATACAAATTTACAGTAACCCTAAAATATACGGACCCTACGGATCCAGCAGATGCTAACTATAGAGACCTGATGTATATTACCTGTAATGCAGCAAAAGAAAATGTAGCTGCTGTTGACAATCGTGGATCTGGTCTTCCATTCCATGCTTCTGAGAAGTGGCAAACATTTGAATATACATTTACGACGGGAGCTACAATGCCGGAATATATAGAAAATGATGTCCACGCGCAGGAACCATATATCATGGTTGGCCCCAGCTGTAACTGTCAAAGATTCTATGGAGAAGTCAGCAGTGGAATGGAATTATGGATTTCAGACGTTTCCCTTGTGGAAGTCGTGAAATAATCTCCCTCCTATAAAGCAATACCCAAACAAAAAAACGAAGTCTTGGTGGGGCACCTTCCTTACGGAGGGTGCCCCACCAAGCTTTGGATCTTAAATGAAATATTGTTGTGTTTAAAATCGTGATTCGTTACACTGTTAAATCTATCAATTATCTTCTATCTTCTTGAAAATAACGATCTGTTTCTTCATGGATATTTTTTCGACTTCATATCCGTAGTCTGCAAGTTCTTTTTTGTACCTTAAGAAAGAGTGGTCTATCGGCATTCCGACAATATTCTGTATTTCTTCAAATGTCAGCTTAAAAGATTGACTTCCAGTATTCTGCACATATCCCCATAAAGGGTTGTATTTACTCATTGCCGTTTGCCCCTTTCAAAGCGAAAGTCATAGTTGCTTGAAATATGCTTTTAATTCTGCCTCCAGTTTCTTCATTTCAACACCTTTGTACAAACGCATCAGAATAATTTTGTAAACACTCATAATACTTTTGAAAGAAAATCTTTTGTCCGCGAATTCTGTGGATCCTCAAATATTGCTTCCGGCGTATTCTGTTCAATGATCACGCCCTCATCCATAAACAAGACACGATTTGCAACTTCTTTTGCGAATCCCATTTCATGCGTCACAACTACCATCGTCATTCCCTCATCTGCAAGCTCATGCATCAGAGATAACACTTCTCCCACCATTTCCGGATCCAACGCACTCGTAGGTTCATCGAACAACATCACTTCCGGATTCATAGCAAGGGCCCGCACGATCGCAACACGCTGCTTCTGGCCTCCTGAAATCATGGAAGGATATGCTTTCACCTTATCCGCAAGACCAATTCGTTTTAAAAGACGGTTCGCATTTTCCAGCGCCTCTTCTTTCTGTTGTAGTTTCAATTTAATCGGTGCAAAAGAAATATTCTCCAATATGGTAAAATGCGGGAATAAATTGAAATGCTGAAATACCATTCCCATACTACAGCGGATTTTATTAATATCCACCTTTGGCGCGGTAATATCCTCCCCTTTGAAAATAATTTTACCGCTTGTAGGCGTTTCCAAAAGATTCAGGCAACGCAAAAAAGTACTTTTCCCTGATCCGGAAGGCCCGATTATAACCACCTTTTCATTTTTTTCAATTTTCTCATTGATGCCGTTTAGTATGATCTTCTTGCCGTCAAATGTTTTTACGAGATTTTCAGTTACGATCACTTTTATTCAATCTCCTTTCAAACCGCTTGAATACAGCCGACAGTCCAAATACGAGAATCAGGTAAACCAATGCTACAAATAAAAGTGTGAAGAACGCATCCGCTGTTCTGCTTCTTACAAGTTCTCCCGCACGGGTCAGATCAATAACGCCGAGATACCCAATAACAGAAGTTTCTTTTAATACTGCGATAAATTCATTTCCTAGCGCCGGTAAAATGTTTTTAAATGCCTGCGGCAAAACAATACTCTTCATTGTTGTTATCTGGGAAAGCCCCAGAGAACGTCCCGCTTCTGTCTGGCCTTTGTCTACAGAATTGATTCCAGCACGAATAATTTCTGAAACGTATGCACCAGAATTAATACTGAAAGCAAAAATGCCAACCAATACCGCCTGATCAGAAAATACAAAAATAATATTATACGTAATCAGCAGCTGCACCACAACCGGCGTACCGCGAATAATTGTCGTATAAAACTCCGCGATAAAGTTTAATAGATACAGAAAAGCATTTTTCTTCTTTGCAAGAATCCGCTGATGATTCCAGACCTTGATAATCGCAATCAGCATACCAATGATAACACCAAACCCGGTAGAGGCCACTGCAATCAAAAGCGTATTTCCTAATCCTTCCAAGAATAACTTATACCGGTTGTCCCTGATAAAAGTTTTATAAAGCATCTCTTTAAAATATGTAATAATACCGCGAGAAGGCTCTTCCTGGGGCTGCGTATTCTTCCCATCGTCTTTTGAAAATATATTCTTAAGACGCATCATTCCGACACCCGAAAACATAGGAATGTCACTCCAGAAACCATCCGCAGTCTGGTATAAAACAGGCAGGATCACAGCATCTGAATCATTTGCTTTTATTTCAGATGCTTTTGCCGCGATATCTGTCTCTTTCGTCCAAACACGATCTTGTTTTTGCGCCCATTCAGCATCTTCATTTTTATCAACAAGCAGAATTCCCTCCTGTAGCGCAATTTCATGCCAAAGTTCCGGGAGGTTTCCTCCCCGATATGTGATTACAGTCCAGTTAATTTCTTTTATTAATTTAAAGAATGCAGTGATCCATTCTTTTTGCCATGCAAGCCCCTGATTCTTCTCATTTGCAAAAAATTCAGAGACAATCAGATCCGTACCGTAACGGAATCCTTCCGTACCAAATAAATTTTCGTTATGAAACGCAAACTGCATTTCATAGCAGTCGCCCGAAGTTACAATTTCAGCAGTATACAAATACGGTTTTGCCGCATTCCAGATATTCTCTTCTTTATAATTCTCTATTTTAAGTCCGGAAACAGAAGCCGTCGTATGACTCCCCTGCAGAACATCGACATCCTCCAATACAAAAAAAGCTTTTCTGTTTCCCTCCGGATCTCTCAATGTAATTGACACATCGGTTTCTAAATTCTGATTTTTCGGATTGAATAAACCAATTTCAAAAGAAACTGTACCGGCCTCAAAATCCGTTTGATACGAAACGGAAGTAATTACAGGCGTTCTGCTAAATATCATTTCAATTCGGTCTGTAAAACTTTGATAAAATTCCGTTTCTTCCGTTCGCTGCCGCATTAATACGATCGTATTTTCTCCGGCATGTAAGAAAGGAGCAATATTGATTTCTGTTTTCACATTATTTACATAAACCGCCGTTGCTCCGATATCCGTACCAAAATCGAGTATCACAGCTTCCGTCGGCTCATTTACCAAAAAAAATGTTTTCTGATACCATATTCTTTCTGCCTGATCCACTCCATTAGAATAAGATGGCAGCGTTATCGATTCTTCGAATACAAGATCAGCCGGTAAAGCTTTAGGAATTTCCCCGCCTGCTTCTTCCGTAAAATACTTCCATTCTCCGTCCAGGGATACGGTTTCCCTCTGGTTTCCAACAATGATAGAAGGAGTACCCTCGTCCGCATCCGCGGCAGACAACAGTCCGCCGCAGAGCGTAACAAGGCAAAGAATCAAAGTTAAAATTTTAGTAAAAAAGCGGAACACTTTATTTGTTCGTTTCATCAAAAGCCCTCAAATTCATCGAATCCGCATTCCTTCAGAGCTTTCATATAGGAATCGTAATCGATATCTATGATATTTGTAAAGTAATGATTTTTATATATTTTGCCGTCTTTCTTCCATTCAATCAGGTAGAAGTTCTTTTCGCCTTCTCTGAGTTTTAACTCTCCCACTCGCGTAGAAGCATCCGCCGGCAACATTGCTTCGCCTTCCAGAACGAGCTTTCCGCCCTCCGTAATATTCTTTACCGTAAACGATACATTCTCATCCGTAATCGTATCATTGACACCATATAATGAAAGGAAGCCATTTTCCGGTTCTTTAAACATCAGGCAGACAGGATTCTGCGAACGCTTGATATAGTGATAGGCAAGCTTTTTTGTAAAATAATAATCCACAATCGCATCTGAGATCTGCGGCCAGCCATCCAGAAGATTCCACCAGATAATTCCGGTTCGTCTCCATTTCGATGCACGGAATCGCTCAATAAAGAACTTCTTTGCCTCCGCTTGTGAAATCTGGCTTTGTTTCGCAAAATTTTCCAGATCGGTAGCTTCTGTTTTTCCAAACAAGGTCTTTACCTGATTCGCCATTAAGCGGATTCTGTAAGAATATGCGACATCCGGAAGAAGCTCCATACAAGCCGCGTGTACCTGCCACTCGTCTTTCGAAAGACCATTCTCTTTAAAACAAGGCCAGAGTTCTTCTTTGGAAATAAATTTTTTCAGTGATTCCGGAGACGGGCAGCCATGGTAACCCGTTTCGCTTGCAAAGTGACAGACCGTCGTATTATAGTACTGGCCTTTGAAATAATCACGCGGTCCCCACAGATGATCTTCTGAAGACGGTTTTCCTCCATAGAAAGACTCTTCTGTAAGATAAGGAGAACTCGGCAGATAGGGACGCGTAAAATCATACGCTTCACAAACCCTTGCCAGCACCTCTCTGGTAACAATATTTTTATCCGGATTTCTGCGGATTCCGCCCCAGTCCTGATATGCATAATCCCCCTCGTTGTCGCCTGCCCACAAAATCAGAGAGGCATAGTTGCGCAAACGTTTTATAATATGTTCCGCTTCCGTCTCAATCATTTCATAGAATTTCCGTTCTTGAGGATAAACGGCACATCCCATAGCAAAATCCTGCCAAACCATGATTCCGTGTTTATCGCAGAAATCAAAGAAATAATCATTCTCATAGACATTGCCGCCCCAGCATCTCGTTATATTACATCCGAGATCATCAAGCATTTCGAGCGCCTTGGGCAACCGATTGATATCATTGGAATGGAACGCATCAACCGGCACCCAGTTTGATCCCATCGCAAAAATCTTTTTCCCGTTAATTTTAAAGCAAAATTCCCCATGACCTTCTGTATCTGTTACATTCGTCCTATCCAGCTCAACGGTACGCACGCCAAAGTTTACAGTATAAGTATCGCAAAGTTCATCTTTGTAATAAAGATTTACTTTTGTAGCATAAAGATTTTGTTCTCCTGCATTTTTCGGCCACCAGAACTTACAGTTCTGAATCCAGAAACGGAAATGTCCCTCCGTATGCCAAAGCCTTTTTTTGAAGTAAAATCTGCTTTCCCCGCACGTACCTTCTACTTCCATAAAATAATCTTTTAAGAGGTCTCTGGAAACGTCCACATGGAAGAAAATTGACGCAGCTGCAAATTGATTTGCGGGATCAACCCCGGTCGTATAGAGAAACGCATCATCGATCCGATCTGCTTTTCTTCTTAAAATTGTTACGGGTTTCCAGATTCCGCACGATACAATCCGCGGCATAATATCCCAACCAAACATATGCGCCGCTTTTCGGATATAAAGGGAATCATACGCATATTCCTGTGCATTGCTCGAAGGAGGAAGTCTGAATTCACGAGCTGCGATCGAAGCCGGCGTGATATGAACCAGAATCTCATTCTTCCCATTTTTCAATTCCGGGAGATCGATTTCATAGGAAAGATACATATTATCCACATGTTTTACATACTTTCCGTTTACATAAATATCTGCAATGGTATCGATTCCTTCAAATTTTATATATTCCGTTCCGTCTGCGTCTTTGAAGTCAAACTCCGTATAATACCAGACATGTCTGTTTTCGAGATCTTGCATTGCAAGTGTATTCAGGCCAAAGAAAGGATCTCCAATGACATTTGCCTTATAAAGGTCAAGCTCAAAATTACCCGGTACGCTGGCAGG
>OLWF01000792.1_pt1 | contig 12377 bp, 13 predicted proteins | sample 1644131 | NCBI WGS metagenome assembly OLWF01 (sample SAMEA103958163, study PRJEB25191) | human gut metagenome
GGGAGCGATCCGGTTATGTTTGTCGACGGATCCGGATGTAGCCCTGTATGGTGGAATCCGTTTAGTTGGTTTGACAATGTAAGTAACATAGGAAAAATAATAATTGGTGCAGTTGCTTTTGTTGGTGCGGTTGCTTTAACCATCGCAACAGGTGGAACATTAGCCCCTATGTTTATAACACTTGGAATAGGTTTAGCATCGGGAACTTTGATAGGTGGATTTAGTGCAGTAATTTCATCGGGAGGAGATTGGAGTCAATTTGGGGAAGGAGCTTTTAATGGTTTTTCTGATGGAATGCTTTGGGGTGGTATATTTGCCCTAGCTGGAGCTACTGTCGGTGCTATAAAATATGCAGTTAAGGGAGGTCAAGGAGCGATAGCAGGAACGACTAAAATGACAACTATCAAAAAAGGACAGACATTTGATAGGTTTGGAAGTGAATATGGTAAATTTATAACGGATGTTGGAACTCCTGCAAGTAAACTCGCATTACCAGCAACAAATTCAGGTGTAAAAATGACCTTACAGGCAACGAAAAATTTCAGAGTATATACAGGTATAGTTGCCGATGGATTTGGAGGATCTGGAGGTGGAGCTCAATATGTTTTGCGTTACTCCATAAAAACCTTATTGAAAAAGGGATGGTTGGTTATTGTATAATTGGAGGATTTCTATATGGTAGATTATTTAAAGGAAATTGATAACGGTTTAATTATTGAAAAGCCCAAAATTGTATTGCCTTGGGGTTTACAAAAGAAAGATTCTTTTGATATGATTAATAACATAAACGTCGTAAATGAAAACTATTATACGTTCAAAATAGTATTAACAGGAATTTCTTTTATTAATTGTGCAGGGCTTCATTTTGAAAGTGAACGGCTTTCAAAAATTGAACTGTTTAATGACAAAAAAGATAGAAGTGAATTGGAAAGCGGTAATATTTTTAATAATCATCAATTAGTGTTAGAAAATCTTTTGGGTAAAGCCAGGAGGAACTGTTTATTAGAAAAAATGTTTAAACAAGTTAATAAAGGCGATATAGAATATAGGTGGAAATTTAAAGATATTACAATAATACATAAATTATGGAATAGGTTTGGAATGGAGGAGATTTTAGAGATACTTATTAATAGATAGTAGATTTCGATTAATTTTATGGATGAAATCAAAGTGGGTTTCCTACTTGTAGGGTAGGGAGTTGCCCATATGGCAACTCCCTATCCTGCCTGCAAAGTTTACTTTTTGCCACAAAGAAAACTGCACGGATAAAGCAGGAAAAAATTTTGATTCATTACGTGAGGAAGCAGCATATGAACTGTTTGTATTACTTAGATCATGGCAGCATATATACATATTCAACAGACAGATCATTCTATTTGATTATGAAAAAATATCTTGACTATAAATTGGGGTAGACCAAGAAAGAAGATCAAATTATAAATTTGGAATATGTTAAGAAAATTGAACAAATAAAAGACAAGCTTGGATTTTCATTAAATGTTATGAATTCAAATGGATGTCAACGGAAATCGACAGATATGGGTATATCATATACCTTCTCATCTGGAAGAAATATAGATGAGACGTTTCAAAAGGCAAATTGATAAATGTAGTGATTTACTAGAGAAGAAACAATCATAAATATTACAAAACAATTATAAGAGGTATATGTTTTTTTTAGGAGGTAATAAAAGATGAACAATAAAGTTTTTCTGGCAGATCTTCATTGGCTGCATCCAACAGAAGGCGGAAAAAACGCCTATTCCAATGAATCAAAAAAAGTACGGTCCACGTGTAGTTGTAGATGGAAAATTGGAAGTATCAGGTAATGGTTGGAGTCTTCTTTGCTATTCTTTTGAAAAAAAGGTGATTATGAAACCTTGGCATATGTAAGATATTTAAATCCAACGACCAATCCGAACGATCTCAGGATTGGTTCAAAAATTGAATTGTTTGAAGGAGCTAAAAAAGTTGGATAAGGGGAAATACTAGAAGAGGCAGATTTTGATTACACTTTTTAAAGAAGGTTCTCCATTTGTTGGTAGATGGTGATTGTGAAGTTGTTGCAATCTCCTTATCCGACTTCTTGACAGGAAGTAATCTATATAAGACTATGGGAGGCGAGAGGCGATCTGTTTTGTGGTGTGGCACCCCGAAATGTTACAATGCACGAAACGACTGCTAAGGAAAAGTGGCCGATATGTTTGGGCAAGCGGGTGGCGGTGTGATTTATGATACGGCTAAAGATAACGCTTTTGGCACAAGTATTTGGACATGGACAAAAGCTGGATTTGGAATAGGTGCTATTGCAGGCGCGGTTATTGGCGGAGCGATTGGAGGAGCAGCAGGGGCATCATTATCTGGGGCGAATAACTTAATGTTGTGGACTGGTTTGGGCAAAAATGGGGCGACAATAGCGGCACAAGAAGCGGGAAAGATGGGCTTGAAAACAATAGGTCAGACATTCGGAGGAAAAATAATTTCGATGTTTCCTAAGGCAATTGCAAACAAAATGTGGGTTTGGGCTTCTAAACTTGCAGTGTCCACAGCCTCTATGAGTAGCATAACTGTATTAACGGGATTGACCATTTTTGAAACTTCAGTTTACTGGTTGATCGAGAGACCAATTCTTATAGAACGCGGAATTGAAATAATACGTAGGATTTTTGGAGGATAAAAATGATAAACGGAATTATTACAGATAATAATGTTCCCGAAGGATATGTGTGTTTTGATACAATTCCCTCAATTGGTATCTTCTATTGTTCGGATGTACGAAATGGTACGGTTGTAAAAACATGCGTCAAAGATTTGCCTGAGTTTGCGGAAGTATATAAGCATTTTGTAGACTGTAAAATTGTTTCTTTTTTTAGAAATAAACAATTGGATATTTGTTTATCTTTATTTTATAAACCGTACTTTGACGATTTTTATGAAAGAATGAAACAAGACTACAGTAGAATAAGTGTATCAAAAAAGAAGTATTTAGTGAAAAATATGTTGATGTACTTGGCAGACGATATTCAGTATGAAAGCATAGTCAATAGAGATATGATTGATAAAAACGTACGAGATTATTATATTGAAAAAGGCATTTATGTAAAAAGTAAGGAACTGTTAGGACTAATGAAATAGATTTTATCATAATTAGATTTCAAATTGGATTGGTTAAATTAAGGCATTTCAAAGTGGGTTTTCCACTTTTGGGTAGGCGAGATTGTCCATTGTGGCAATCTCCTTATCCTGCCCTAAAATTTGATCTCTTTGCCACAAGATAACTTGTTTGCTGATAGATACGTACTTCCACGTGTGGACAAAAAATGAAAGGACGAGGATATTCGTGTAAACTCCGTAGAGACGGGGCTATACTACCTGAAGGCGAGATATTACGATCCGGAGATTGGCAGATTTATTAGCCCGGACGACACGAGCTACTTGAAGCCGGCGGTGCTGAACAGCCTGAGCCTGTACGCGTACTGCGGGAGCGATCCGGTGATGTTTGTGGACAGATCAGGGAAATTCCCTGTTATAGTAATAATTGCAGCATTATTATTTACGCCACTTGGTGGGACCGCTGCGCAAATTGCTACATCGATAGCTTCTTATGTTGGGATGTCGATTTGGGCTATAGGGGATTTAATTTTTAATGATGGTAATGGTGCTTGGAACGATATGAACAAGATACATTGGAATCCATTTAATAGTAATGAAAATGCAGTTTTTGCGTCAAATCATATTTCATTCTACAAAGGTGTTCCGGTTTTTCTAAAAAATAGTGGGCGTTCCGGTTCTTTTTATATTATTTCTTTGAATAAATACGAACCAGTTGATACGCTTAAACATGAGAGAGGACATAACTGGCAAGCAATGATGATGGGAATCGGGACATTTGCGATCACGGTAGGTATCCCCTCTTCGTTAATGTTAGGGCCATGGAGTAGTAATGGTAATTATTATGGAGCTCCTTGGGAAACTTTTTCGGATATATTGGGAGGCGTTCAATCTCGAAGGCATACGGATGAAGAACGATTAACAGCATGGATGTATTATGGAACAAGTCTAATAAGTGTAATTCTACCGTACTTTTTTTTACTTTGGGAATAAAATCCAAGAATGACGTATTGAAAAACGTTTTGAATAACAAAAAGAGAGTTTAAGGAACTGTAAAGACCGGCGACGGGAATTGCTAAAATAATATCGAGTGCTATCAAAGCAATTCCCTTATTCCCAAATGATCTATTGAATGAAATTATAAAAAAGATTATTATGAAAGGAAAAAAGTTATGAAATATAATAAATTATTGATACCGATTATACTAATGGTCCTTTGCTTATCTGCATGCGATCCAAGTGATTTTTATTATAATTATGATGAATTAAAGGAGCTGGCTGTTGAAATACAGTTAATCAACTATAATAATCCAAAAGCAGAAGAGATAAATGAGTTTTTGGTTGAAAAACGGGAAGAAATGAAACCATTTCATTTTGACAAGATGGAAGTTGCAGAAGTTCTATCGGAAACGGAAATCGATGATTTTCTGAAAGAAATTTCAGAAATTGAATTTCTTATGAGCTGGGTACATGCAGATTCTCCAAACGGAAGGTGTATAAGAATTATTTATGAAAACGGGGATTTTGAAATAATCGGTGATCATTATGTGGGAAGTTTTGATAGCGAGGGCAATGTAAAGAGATTTATAGGAGTACCTAATCAGCGTTTAGAAAATCTTATCGACGAATATTTATATGCATAAAATGTTGCTGTTTTGTCTCTGACCTGACACAAGCATACGACCCGAAGGTGGAGGGATATATCGGCTGAAAGGTAAGGCGGACACCATGGAAATTGATGTAAGACCGTTAAATAAAGGCGAGACATTTTGCTGCTCTATAAAAAAGGCAAAAGAAATGTTTAAAGATACAGACGTACATTTAAACTTTTCATTTTATGGAAGGGATTATTCAACCCTTGGAGAAGCGCCGATGGCAAATTATTGGAAGAAAAATATAAGAGGAAGAATAATATCCCACATGGGCATATGTGAAGGAGAGAAAGACGTGTCATTCAGCTTCTATGTATTAAAGGAAGCTACTTTTTCCGCAGATTTAAAAGAGAAATTTGAATAAACATATCTGCCGAAGCTTTACGCATTCCATCAGAAACAGCGGAATGCGGAGAAACCGGTAATACTTACGAATAGATTTATGCTTAGAGTTCCTGGAAGGCTCGTTTAAATTACACGAAGGCATACTCTAAAAGGTACAGCGAAAATCCCGATACAAGTCAAAGGAGCGTGAGGAACGTATGGGAATTGAAGATTTTTATTTGAAAGTAAAATTACAAGATGACAATATGGAGGAAGTAGAAAAAATTATAAAGTCAAATAAAGTATTCAGCGATTATATTAATCACCATATAGATAACGAAGACAAAGAATTAGAAATGCAAGCAGCGAAGGTTTGTTTTTTTCCGGCCTGTCAAATTATATTTGATTTATTAAAAGCAGTCGATGTGGAAAATCATATAGAAAAAGTCAGTTCCCGCAGAACCGATACAGCATTTTCCTTTGAAAGTAGTGTGGATTTCTTTTGCTGGATGTATAAGGTCTGGGAAGATGTTCTGTTCTGGTTTCATAGAGACTGGGGGGCATTTTTAATAAACTCGGCGAATTATTATAAAGTAAGGAATAAAATGTGGAAAAAGTATTTTATCAAATATCCTCCCAGTGACTGATCTTTTTAGCTGATAAAAATATTGTGTTAAATGGGGCGTTAAAGAGGTCCCGAAAAATTTTTATATTTTTTCAATTGTCTACTTAATGAAGTGCGATTCACCTGTATCGAATGTGCGCGGCATATTTTACTCAAACATTTTAAAAGTGTTGAAAATCTAGAGGAAAAATTTTTGAAAAGGGTTGACATTCTGCTTTTAGTTACTAAAATAGAACTGCTAAAATAAGAACCTCCGGTAAAGGGGTGATTCGTATGGATCAACATATGGAAATGCTGAAGAATAAAAACGTATCGGAACAGCTCGTAAACGAGCTAAAACGCTTTGAAACGGAAGATGAACCGATATTGTTTGCTGTAGTTGGGGATTTGTCGCTTAACAGCACTTATTGCGAGACCGTGCTCGCTGTAACGAAAAGCCGTACGATCGTCATTGATTCTTCTTTGGAAAAAGGCGCTGCCGTATATTCACACATGGACGTTGAAAAAGCCGTTGTGAAAAGGATGTATGGCAACGCTGTTTTAAAGTTTACCGTGAAAGGCAAAACGTTTCCGGTATTTCGCTTTACATATTCGGAAGCCGCGCTCTGTGACTGTGTTGCCACATTTGTGGAACATATGCAGGAAGGTGCGGACCTAGCGGCTGAATATGAAATCGTAGCCGCAACATACGAGAAAATGAGGAACGTTTGTCCGAAATGCGGCAGAACGCTTTTGCGGGCAGGTGCGGAGTGCATCCATTGCCAATCGAAGAAGAAAATGGCAGGCAAGGTATATAAGTACCTGAAACCGCAGATCAAAGTCCTTGTTCTTTGCCTGTTTTTATCATTTTTTACAACCGCTGCGGTACTGCTTCCGCCGTTTCTTACAAAAATGCTCGTCGACGAAGTTCTTCCGGAGAAGAATATCAAAATGCTATTTACTATAACAGGCATACTTTTGTTTAGTTATATCATGCTCATGGGGGTAGGAATGCTCCGGAATTATCTGCTCCGGGTCAGTGGCGATAAAATCGTTGAGCATATCCGAAATGATGTATATGAGAAAGCGCAGTACCTCCCGATGAAATTTTATGATAAAACGTCAACCGGTTCCGTTATCAACAGAATTTCCGGCGATACGGCGACATTACAGGCGTTTATGCTGCGGATTACGCAGGAAGCGATTGCGCAATTTGTGCTGTTGATTGGGATTATTATTCTTATGTTTGCTATGAACTGGAAACTGACACTGCTGGCGTTGACGCCGGTACCGATTGTGGTACTCGGAGCGCGGGTTTTCAGCAAAAAGATTTTCCCATTTTACCGTAGAATCTGGAGAAGATGGGCAGCCGTTACTTCCGTCTTGACGGACACGATTCCGTGTATTAAAGTTGTTAAATCTTTCGCCGGCGAAAAGCGCACTGTGAAGAAATTCGAAAAGTATAATCACGAGTGGCTGCGGGTAGATATGCAGGCTTCTAAAATTGTTACATTTTTTCCGCTAGCCGTTAACTTTTTTATTCAATGCGGAACGCTTTTGCTTTGGGCGATCGGTGGAAAATGGGTCATTAACGGTACGGACAGCTCGTTTACGGCCGGTCTTCTTGTCTCCTTCCTGTCGTACGCAGGAACGTTCTACGGTCCAGTAAATTTCTTTGCAAATCTAAGTGATTCATATAATCAGGCGCTTTCCGCTGCAGAACGGATCTTTGACATTTTGGATGCGGAACCAGAGGCGGATTTCAATAAAGAGAACTGTCCGACGATTCACGGCAAAATCGAATTCCGGAACGTCAATTTCTCTTTTGATCGTACAAAGAAAGTTCTCTCTGATATTAATCTGACGATTGAACCGGGAGATATCGTCGGGATCGTCGGGACAACGGGTTCGGGAAAATCTACGCTGATCAATATCCTAATGCGTTTCTACGATAATTATGAAGGTGAAATTTTTGTAGATGGACATAATATTAAAGAACTCAGCCTAGAATACTATCGTTCCAGAATCGGATATGTTCAGCAGGAGCCCATGATGTTCAGTGATACGATTTTTAATAATATCGCATACGGAAAACCGGATGCTCATGTTGAGGAAGTAATCCATGCAGCGGATATCGCAAACGCACATGAATTTATTGCAAGACAGCCAGATGGCTATGATTCGATGCTGGGAGAACGAGGAATCGGCTTATCCGGAGGCGAACGACAGAGAGTCTCCATCGCGCGCGCCGTTCTGAAAAATCCGAGTCTTTTGATTTTTGACGAGGCCACCGCTTCGGTGGACTCGGAAACAGAGAATCTGATTCAGGAAGCTATTGAGCGACTAATTAAGGGCAGAACGACACTGATGATCGCGCATCGGCTTTCAACGCTTCGGAAAGCAAATAAGATTATCGTTGTGGATCAAGGTAAAATTATAGAAAACGGTTCTCATGAAGAGCTAATGGCTCTCAAGGGAAAATATTACAGGCTCGTCGAGATCCAGTCGATGTCCGAGAAAATCAGACAGTCAAAAGAACAGGAACATTTTGAGTGAGGCGGGGGAAGAGCAATGGCAAGATTATATGTTAACGGAGACGAAGTGCGTTTTACCAGGAGAGATATGTGTAGCGTCGACGCAGAGTTTTATGATGGAAAACGGATAGAAAATCTCGAACCGAGAAGGCTGTTCCCTGTCAGCGGAATGACCCGCTATATTACGCTTTTGGATGAAGATGGGAAAGAACAGGCGATTATAAGAAATATCGATACATTGATGCCTGAATCAAAGAAAGTGATTGAAGCCTGTTTGCGGGAATATTATCTGATTCCGAAAATTAAGCGACTGATTGACTCGACAGAAAAATATGGTATCTTAAAATGGACCGTTGAAACGGATCGTGGAATGTGCTCTTTTGAAATCCGCAATAGGCACAGCGATATCAAGATGCTGTATGACGGCCGGGTACTTGTGCGGGATTCGAATGACAACCGGTATGAAATTCCGGATTACAGGACGCTCGACAAGCACAGTATGGTACTTTTGAACACGGAATTATGAGATATAAAAAAATAGAGGAGGATTTTTATGAAACTTGTTTTGGCTATCGTAAATAATGATGACAGCGCGGTTGTTGCATCCGCTCTCACGCAGGAAGGTTTTTTTGTAACGAAACTTTCCACTACGGGCGGATTCCTGATGGTGGGCAATGCGACGCTCCTGATCGGCACGCAGGATGATAAAACGGCCCGTATTAAAGAAATTCTGAAAAAATATTGCTCTACGCGCAAACAGCTCAACAGATCCTCTAATTCTTTTGGAAAAGGCCTGGACCGCGACGGGCTCGGAGACGAGGTTGTCGTAGGCGGCGCTACGTTTTTCGTATTGAATGTAGAGGAATTTGAAAAATTGTAAGATTTATCTATTTTGTAAATTTTATTGACAAATTAAATTTGTTGTTATAAGATTTATTAAAAATATATTTGGAGGATTATTTATGAGAAAGAAATTGTTCGTTTTTACTGTTGTTGCCGCACTTTTAATCTCAATGCTTCCGACGAACAGCATTTTTGCTGCGGAGAAACCGGCGTGGATATGGGAACCGGCAAAGAGCGAATGGACACCTGACACGTTAGGCACGGGTGAGAATGCAGAAGACAATTCCTACACCACATTTACGACGAAAGAAGGAGAGCTGGAAGGACTTGTTTATCCTGGATCGCAAACCGGGGCGCTTGCATCTTCTTCTCTGGGATCGATTGATACGGAGGCAGGACAGGTTGCGCTTGTTAAATACAGAACGTCCGTTGAGGATAAAGTGTATGGAGAATTTTTCTGGTATAATGGAGCAGAACACGGTTCCAAACGGTTTGAATATGTACATGATGGAAATTGGCATTTTGTCATTGTTGATTTGACGAAAGAGGCATCGGGTGCTGAATGGCAGTCATCGGCCGAAATTAACTGGTTCCGCCTGGATTTTGCAAATAATATCGATACAGACAAAACATATTCCGTGGATATTGCCTATATCGCAATTTTTGCCGACGAAGCAGAGGCACAGGCATATGCCGATGCGGATGGCCAGGGCGCTACACTGGCTCCTGACGACAACAAAGATGAAGACAACGGCAACAAGGAGGATCCTACGGGCGGCGATACACAGCCCCCGAAAACGGGTGATGTCGATATGATTGTTGCGATTGCTGCGGCAGGGCTCGTTCTGAGCGTGCTCCTGAAGAAAAAAATTACAGCTTAACAAAACTTGAGCAAAGTAATATGAAGTACGGGGTGGCCGAAAAGAAACGGCCGCCCCTATTTTTTTCATAAATATATTTGACTTTGACACCAATTTCGGGCGAACTTGTAAAAAAGTGTTTGCGATTCTAATTTTATTTTTTGAAAAATATTGACAAAAGTTTTCTGAACGGTTAATATTATAGGTGAAACGGAATTTGTTTAATATAATTTAATATAAATTTATTTTAGGAGGGTTTATGTAATGAAAAAATTTATTGTTTTTGCAATGGCTTGTATGCTGGTATTCTCTTTATTTATAATGCCTGCATCGGCAGCCGGAGATTTGGAAATCGACATCGATTCTCTGACGCAGGGAAATGGTGTTGTGATCCATGTTTTCTCGGCAGCTGGATATACTGAGAACGTAATCCAGTTTTCTGGTCCAGCAGGATCGCAGGATCTCGGAGCAATTGACCTCAGTAAATATGGATCCGTCACAATTGAGTACGGTTCTGATGGCGGTGCAATTTTTGAAGGTGATTCTGCACAGGCATATCTTGCTATTACAGAGAACGGACCAGTACAGGATGGAAGCGGTGCAGCCCTTTCGGATGCAAAGATTATTGGAAAGGTAGATCTTGAGGATCAGTCGAATGGCGGCTGGGCGACTGCAAATACAGAGGTCACAATTCCGTTTAATTCGAATTACAATGGGAATGTATATGTTGCTTTGTTTGCGGTAACAAAAGCAGGCGTGGCGCCAAATGGAAACTTTGACGCTCTTGCGATTACGAAAATAACATTCCACGAGAAAACGGGTAGTGAAACACCGACAGATCCTACGCCTTCTTCTCCGGAGCCCGGCAGCACAGATCCGACGGAGCCTCCGAAAACAGGAGACGTCAATACGATTATTGCAATCGCTGCAGCAGGGATTGTATTAACTGTTTTGTTCCAGATAAAGAGAATAAAGATCTGATAGGACAACTGATTTTTAAAAAGATTTCAGAAATCATAGAAATGAAAGCATTTCGATAGACAGTGAATCAGTTCGGTATCTTGTTATACCGGACTGATTTGTTCGTTGTTGTTATAAAAATCCCAGTTTTATTTTTGTTTCGTTTTATCCCAGCTAAAAATGCGGGGATTTTTTATTTTGGATTTGGGTGAAATTTTCTGTAAATCATGATATACTAAATCAATAAACGAACATTTTATGGAAAGAAGAGTTAAATCCATGGAAACGATATTTAGATCGGAACACCCGAATCCGCAATTTATAAGAGAAAATTGGATCAATTTAAACGGAGTATGGCAATTTGAAGTGGATTCAGGAAGAAGCGGGAAAGCAAAGGGTTACATGAAAGAAGAACCAGTACTGGCGGATACGATCTGCGTCCCATTTTGTCCGGAGAGTAAGCGATCTGGCCTGGAGTATAAAGATTTTATGCGGGCAGTATGGTATAAAAGGCATTTTTCTTTGTCAGAACAACAAATAGGAGATAATATTGTAGAACTTCATATTGGTGCATGTGATTATTCTACAGAAATCTGGATGAATGGTTTGTTTGTAGGAAGTCACCGAGGCGGATATTCTTCGTTTTCATTTGATATTACAGCGTTTATCCATCCAGGAGAAAATACGATTGCAATCTATGCAGAGGATGATACGCGCGATCCGATGATTCCGAGCGGAAAACAATCCCACGAATATAACTCTTTTGGGTGTTTTTATACACGGACTACGGGAATCTGGCAGACTGTGTGGCTTGAATTTATGCCGAAATCACGGATTGAGACCGTTCGATTTTACCCGGATATACAACAGGGAACAATAACGCTTACCATTCAGTTTTGCGGAACAGAAGATTTTAGCGCGGAGATTCTTTATAAAGGGAATCCTATGGGAAATATTTCCTGTTCTGCGTGTTACGGACGTCGGACTTTCACGGTACGATTAAAGGAGGCGCATTTATGGGAGCCGGGTTGCGGACGTTTGTATGATATTATCATGCGCTTTGGAAAGGACGAGGTGCGGAGCTATTTCGGACTGCGGGAAATTACGCTGCAAGGACGGAAATTCATGTTGAACGGAACGTCTGTTTTCCAAAGACTGGTTCTGGATCAGGGTTTTTATCCCGATGGTATTTATACGGCGCCGGACGATAAGGCTTTAAAGAGGGACATCGAGATTTCTATGCAGGCTGGATTCAATGGAGCCCGTCTGCATGAGAAGGTATTCGAACCTCGCTTTTTATATCATTGTGATCAGATGGGATACCTGGTGTGGGGGGAATACCCGAACTGGGGACTTGATCATTCTAAAAAAGAAGCAATTTATTCCATTTTACCGGAATGGACGGAAATCCTGGAACGGGACTTTAACCATCCTGCAATCATCGGATGGTGCCCGTTTAATGAAACGTGGGATTGCGGAACGCCCATAT
>OLWF01000803.1_pt1 | contig 12203 bp, 4 predicted proteins | sample 1644131 | NCBI WGS metagenome assembly OLWF01 (sample SAMEA103958163, study PRJEB25191) | human gut metagenome
GTTTACGTCTTGTAAGGACTACGATGATGACATCAACAACTTGCAGGAACAAATCGACGGTCAAAATGGTCTGAGTGCCAAGATTACTGCTGTAGAGAGCTCAATCAGCAATTTGCAGTCTGCACAAAGTGGTTTGCAGAGTGAAATCGCTGCTGCAAAAGACGAGGCTTCAAAGGCTGCCCTTGCAGCACAAGAAGCTGCTATTGCTGCAGCAAAGGCTGAATTGGAAAAAGTCAAAGCCGAGTTGCAAGAGGCCGACAAAGCCGGTATAGCAGCAATAGAAGAAAAACTGGCTGAAATTTCAGGTAGAATCCAGACTTTGGAACAGTTCAAAACTACTACTGAAGCAACATTGGAAAAATTGGCAGCAGCAGATGTAGCTTTGCAGAGCAGCATCACTACCTTGAAAGCTGATGTCGCTGCCAATGCAGAACAGATTGGTAAGAACAAAGCTGCCATTGAAGCACAAATTGCCGCTTTGGATGAATATAAAGGAACCAACGATGCTGCCATTGCTGCTTTAAAAGCTGATTTGGAAAAATTGCAAGCTGGCGAGCTGACAGAAGAAATGGCTGCAAAAATTGCAGCACAAGTAACAGAAGTTGTAGGCGCTAAATTAGACTTGATTTCTGCTGCATTCAGTAAAGCTGTTACTCATGTAGAATTGTTGAATTATTCATTCGGCAGCAAAACTGACAATATTATTGAAGGTGAGCCTTCTATAATGGATTTGCGTACTGCTGAAGCTGTAGAAGACCGTGTGTTTGGTAAAGGCAGCTCCGACGAAGTAGAGGCAAATTCTTATGAAATCATTAATCAAAAGGAGTTCAAAAAAGGTGAAAGAGCATTCATCAGCGACTCTGTATTGATTCGTGTGTCACCGGCTAATGCCACCTTGACCGAAGGACAGATTTCATTTGTCAATTCTGCACTGGGCAATCTAGATGAACTGGTGACTGTTGAGAAAGTGGAGCAGTTTAAAGGCACAGTAACCACCAGAGGTGTATCTTCTAATGGTCTGTGGAAAGTCGTATTCAAGTTGAACAAGGATAACTATACAGAAGAGAATTTGCTGAAAGCTGCAAAGTTTGACTATAAGAGCGGCAACGCTGAAGACGAACCGGTGAAGAAACTGAAGGATATTCTCTACGCAGTAGCAGTAACAGACAAACCGGGCGACGTGGAACGTAGTGTGACAACCGGTTATGAATTGACACTGGGTTCTGTATATACACCGCAGTATAAACTGAATTTCAAGGTCAACGACAAGGATGTGAATGATCTGCGTAACCGTTTCCAGTATGCTGAAGATGGAACTTTAACTGCTGATGCAAGCAAAAAGCTGTTCTATGACTATAAATGGAATGTTGATAGAAACGGAAACCGTATAGAGGAAAACGGCTCTTATGTATCTATTGATGCTACTATTAAATATGGCACATGGAGAGACCAAGACCTTTGGAGGGGTGGCGATAACCGTGACAAAGAAGGTTCTAGCAAATCTTTCTTCTCTACAAAAGTGGGTGAAAAGTTTATCGTAGAATTGAGTTATAATGATGAGGATATCAGTGGTATCTATGGTTTCTATGTAGTGCTTGACGCGCAACGTGCCGTAGAAAGTGCTCCGTCTGAAATCACGGCATGGAACTCTTATGAGGCAGATATCGAAGGACTGAATACAATTACGACAAACCGTAAGATTGAAATGTCTATCAATGCAGAGAAGGCTGATGGTGACATTATCGGTTTCCGCGTATATGCAGTAAATAATAACGGTTCTTTGGTTGACCCGGACGGTAAGGCATTCTATGTAGCAGTAGGCGACATCGATGCTATGACTACTACGTTGAAGGCTGATTACGTACCGGTATGGAATGCTCCTGATGGTGATTACGAACGTGATGTTGAGATTGATTTGGACGAAGAACTTCTGAAACTGTTTGAAGATAAATATAATGAATATGAGGAAGGTAATTTGATATTTGACATAGAGAATAATCCGAATGACAATGAAAATTTCGTCAAATACTTCGACAGCCAGGAAGGCAAGTTAGTTATTTCATTGAAGGGTAATTTGAATAAGTTCAAGGATAATGGTACTTATAAGATGTATTTCAACTTTACCGATAGTAAGAAGAATGTAATAGTTAAGAAAGTTGCCATTGAAATAACCAAGAAGATGCCAGAATTCCCTGCTGCATTCTCTGCTAAGGCCAACCAACTTGACAAAGAAGGCGCAAAGGTTGTTGAAGTAACAGAAGCTAACTGGAATACTACTATCCATAATCTGGGTACAGCATTCAATGGCGTTTCTGATCCTACCAACGCAATCATCGACTTCAACTATACATTCACTTGCGCAGAAAAGCAGATTGTATTCTACTCTGATAAGGCAAGTGTTGCTAGATATGGATTCTGTCTCGATGTAAACAATGACAAGGATAAAGCAGCAGCTCTGTTTGCAGATAAACCAGAAGGAAAGATGTACGATGTAACCGTATCCTATAAGTACAGCAATGTTTCATCAGAAACGGCAGACTACTCTTACACTGTAAAAGCCCCGGCTGCCCAGAACTTCAAACTGAGACTTGTATGTGGTGAAGGTTTCACTTCTGAATGGAAGAACTTTGATGACAAGAAGAATCCAATTAAGGAATCCTTAATCTATAACGTTTCTGAAACAAGAATTGCTCTTGCTAATATTCTGAAGTTCAAGAAAGGTGATATAGATTACACGCCTACTTTTGTTGCTGCAAATATCAAAGAATGCCACTTGGCTTCTAACAATGTGGATGACGAATACTTTACTGTAACATTTGATGCGGTTACTCAAGAATTTGTATTTGTTTCAAGATTGGGACAAAATCCACCGACTTCTGATGTTATTGCAACCTTGAAGTTCACAATGGTAGACTTCTTCGGACACGAAAATCCTGAGGAATATCCATACTTCGTTATTAAGAAATAATTTTTTCATTCTTAGTAATTGATGAAAGAGAAGCCTAACTGAAAAAATAAGCTTCCGTACTTTATGAGGGTAGGAGAAAACAAAATTGTTTTCTCCTACTTTTTTCTCCCTACTTTGCTTCCACACTTCCACCCACCTCCTGCATCCCCCTGTCCATCGGCATTTACCCCGCTGTGGAAGTAACTCCCAAAAGTGGAAGCAAAATTTGCTTCCACCTATTCAAGACGCCATAGTTTTACCATAACTAACTCATTCTTATTTTAATACATCGAACAAAGTTTATAAAACACTTGCACCAGTTTCCCCATACTTCTACACCCATCCTACCCATAAAATCTGCAATACCCATATCCCCCCTTATCTTCATCCCAAATCCACAACAGCCTCCTCCCCCTCCTCAGCATAAAAAATGCCCCCGTTCATTTCATTCTCCCTCCACTTTCCACTATCTTTGTCCCCGCGATGAAAAAGTTTGCCGACGTCATATTGCCTTTGCCTTTGCACAGCTGCTTCACCTACTCCCTGCCCGACGAGTGGGCGGATGAAGTGCAGACCGGTTGCCGGGTGGTAGTGCCATTCGGACGGAAGAAATACTATACAGCCATCGTGCGCAACGTGCACTATTGTGCCCCCACCGAATACGAAGTAAAGGAAGTGTCCGCCTTGCTGGATGCCCGCCCCATACTGCTCCCGCGGCAGTTCAAGTTCTGGGAATGGCTCTCCGACTACTACCTCTGCACACAAGGAGACGTCTACAAAGCCGCCCTACCCTCCGGCCTGAAGCTGGAAAGCGAAACAATCGTAGAGTACAACCCCGATTTCGAGTCCGACGTCCGCCTGCCGGAGAAGGAACAGAAGATACTGGATATGCTCTCTGCCGACCCGGAGCAATGCGTGACGAAACTGGAGAAAGAGACCGGCATCAAGAACATACTTTCTGTCATCAAGTCACTGCTCGACAAAGAGGCCATCTTCGTAAAGGAAGAATTGCGCCGTACCTATAAGCCTAAGACCGAAAACCGAGTGCGCCTTACCACTGCCGCCCGCAACGAACACCGCCTGCACATCTTCTTCGACGAGTTGCAGCGCCGTGCCCCCAAGCAATTGGACCTGCTGATGAAGTACCTGGAACTCTCCGGCTACCTCAGCGGACGAGATATAAAAGAAGTCTCCAAAGCCGAACTGCTGCAACGCACCTCCGCCACCCCTGCCGTATTCAACGGTCTTGTGGACCGTGGTGTATTCGAAGTCTACCAGCAGGAAATAGGCCGCATAGACAAAACACTCCTCAAAGAAGTCATCCCCGTCAACCCGCTGAACGAGCACCAGCAACGCGCTTATCACTCCATCTTAGAGAATTTTCAAAGCAAGAACGTCTGCCTGCTGCATGGCGTCACGGCAAGCGGCAAGACCGAAGTCTATATTCATCTGATAGAAGAAACCATCCGGCAAGGAAAGCAAGTGCTCTATCTCCTGCCCGAAATAGCTCTCACTGCACAAATCACAGAGCGCCTGCAACGCGTATTCGGCTCCCGACTGGGCATCTATCACTCCAAGTTCCCCGATGCCGAACGGGTGGAAATCTGGCAGAAGCAGCTGTCGGAAGCAGACTATGACATTATTCTCGGCGTCCGCTCCTCCGTCTTCCTTCCTTTCCGCAACCTCGGTCTCGTGATTGTGGACGAGGAGCACGAAAACACCTACAAGCAGCAAGACCCCGCCCCTCGCTATCATGCTCGCAATGCAGCCATTGTACTCGCCTCCATGTACGGCGCCAAAACTCTGTTGGGTACGGCAACCCCTTCTGTAGAGACTTGGCACAATGCCACATCCGGTAAGTATGGCCTCGTGGAACTGAAAGAACGCTATAAAGAGATACAACTGCCGGAGATTATCCCCGTAGACATTAAGGAACTGCACCGCAAGAAGATGATGAAAGGTCCGTTCTCTCCACTGCTCCTGCAATACATCCGCGAAGCGCTGGAACAGAAAGAACAAGTCATCCTCTTTCAGAACCGCCGCGGCTTCGCCCCCATGATAGAGTGCAACACCTGCGGCTGGGTACCCAAGTGCAAGAACTGCGACGTCAGCCTCACCTACCACAAGGGGCTGAACCAACTGACCTGCCACTACTGTGGCTACACCTACCAACTGCCCCGCATCTGCCCCGCCTGCGAGGGCACTGACCTGCGCAACCGCGGCTTCGGCACGGAGAAAATAGAAGATGACATCAAAGCCCTTTTCCCCGACGCTCGAGTAGCCCGTATGGACTTGGACACCACCCGCACCCGTACCGCTTACGAGCGCATCATCTCCGATTTCCAGCAAGGCAAGACGGACATCCTGATAGGCACACAAATGGTGTCCAAGGGTCTGGACTTCGACCACGTCAGCATTGTGGGCATACTCAATGCCGACACTATGCTGAACTATCCCGACTTCCGCGCCTACGAGCGCGCCTTCCAGCTCATGGCGCAGGTTGCCGGACGCGCCGGACGGAAGAACAAGCGCGGCAGGGTGGTGCTACAAACCAAAAGCATCGACCATCCCATCATCCCGCAAGTCATTGCCAACGACTACGAAGCCATGGTAGGCGGGCAGCTTGCCGAACGCCAGATGTTCCACTACCCGCCCTACTACCGCCTGGTGTATGTCTACCTGAAGAACCGGAACGAGACCCTGCTCGACCTCATGGCACAGACTATGGCCACCAAGCTCCGCACCGTCTTTGGCAACCGGGTACTGGGACCGGACAAGCCGCCCGTAGCACGCGTACAGACCCTGTTCATCCGAAAGATTGTCTTGAAGATAGAAACCAATGCCCCGATGGCCCGTGCCCGCGAACTGCTCGTCCAGGTGCAAAAGGAGATGGTAGCGGAAGACCGCTTCAAGTCGCTGATAGTGTATTATGATGTAGACCCGATGTAAATAACTCGTAACTATAGAAATATGAAGAAGATACTTTTCGTTTGCCTTGGCAACATTTGCCGTTCCTCCTCGGCAGAGGGAGTCATGAAGCATCTGGTAGAAGAAGCCGGACGTGCGGATGAGTTTTTAATCGATTCTGCAGGCATTCTGTCTTATCACCAGGGCGAACTGCCGGACAGCCGGATGCGTGCCCATGCTGCCCGCCGTGGATACAATCTGACGCATCTTTCGCGCCCCGTACGTACCGAGGATTTTTACAACTTCGACCTGATTATCGGTATGGACGACCGCAACATCGACGACCTGAAAGACCGCGCCCCTTCAACCGCCGAATGGAGCAAGATACACCGCATGACGGAATACTGTACAAAGTTTACCCATGCCGACCATGTACCGGACCCCTACTACGGCGGTTCCGAAGGTTTTGAGTATGTGCTGGACATTCTGGAGGATGCTTGTGCCGGGTTACTGCAGAGCATTTAATCCAGCGGCATTACATGATACAGTGTCCCCTGCCGTGACTTCTTGTTCGGTATTTCAAGCTTCTTGAGCGTCCGCCCGAATACGGCAACCTTGTTGATTGCCAGACGGTCCCGCGTCTTTGTCTGCAAGGCGGAAAGAATCTGCATGGGCATCATCCATTGCCCCTCCTCATCCTCTTCTGCCGCGCGGAAATGGCTGTGGAAGAGTTGTTCCAGTGGGGTGAGCTGTTCAAATTCCCGGTTCGTCCGCTTCAAGATGGCTTCATCGGCATCATCCAGCCAGTAGCGCTCACCTTTGGCTACGGCATTCAGAGCTTGTGCATAGAGCTGGCGGTAGTTGATGGTGACATTCGTATCAATGGGGCCGGTGACCTCAATGCAGATGAAACGGCGGCTGCCACTGGGGTCTGACAACAAGTCCTTCTGGTTGCTGGTGCCGATGAAGGAGGCATACCGCCGCATCTCCCGGATGGTGCTGCCGTAGGGTTTGCGCAGGTTGGCAACCGGTTTCTGCAGCAGATGCTTCAGAAAGCCCTGCTGGTTGATGTTGATTTGGTCGAACTCGTCGATGTTGACGAGCAGAAAGCGTCCCAGGCTGCGTTCCGCTTCCTGCCTGCTCTTGAAGTCAATGCTGTCCGTATAGCCGAAACGCAGCTCCGGTGGCAGCAAAATGCGGCAAAAGGTGGATTTCCGGAACCCTTGGGAACCGACAAGCAGAGGAGAAGTATTGTTTCCGTGTTGCCGGTCCATTCCACGCCAGTGTGCCACCATGCCTAGGAACCAGCGGTAGAACAACTCCCGCCAATGAGGATTGTGGCACGGGACGAGGTCGGCCAACGCCCGGATGCGGTCTTTCCCGTCCCAGCGGCCGGTATCGTAAAGGTATTCTTCGACGGGATTATAGAGTGGCACATGGTCTGAAGTAAGGAAACGGTTGATGTCGCGGTCCCATACGCGGATACCCTCCTTCAGGGCATTCATGGAGACCGTACTGCGGGCACGCTGGTCAGCAGGCTTGAAATAGAAATGGACGGAGTCGCGCTGACGGTATTCCAAATCATCCAGAACGGTGTTGTAGCGGAACTCATACCGGCGGCCCATAAACTCTTCCAGCCGGAAAACGCTCTCCTGCTCTTGCGTCAGACTGCTCTTTTTCCCGAAGCCTTTAAGCTCTTGATATAGGTTATGAATCGTTTGACGAACAATGAATTCATCCGCTTCCCGGTAATAGTGCATCAATGTCTGGCGGACTACTTCCTCTTCGGGGATGCCTGCCTTGAAACAATGTTCGGCCAGAGGCACCAGCAGTATCCGTAAATCCCCCTCCCGTTTCCAGCCGTCCAATTCGCGAAATGCACGGTCAAGGGCCGATTCGAAGAGTATGGCGAAGGTGTCCGAGGCTTTACTGTCCGGATGCAGCCGCAACAGCGGGTTCTTTTCTGCGAGTTTTCGTTGCCGGAAGTTCTCTTCCTCGGGCATGCCGAGGGGTTGTTCCAAGCAGAAAGGCACAGCGGCAGGATTGTAGTAAGGATATCCATCCAGAGTCATGCGGCAACTCTGTGTAAGGGAAGGTTCTTTCAATATAATGGCAAACGGCAGTAAGGGCTGGTAGCACTTCACCGCCATACGGTAGGCGTGGGCATGAAACAAGGCGGCATCGCTCTCCCGCTTCGGCGTTGTGCCGTCGGGCAGGACAAACAATACCCATATCTTGGCACTCCGTCCGCTGGAACCGCAGAAAGCGGCAAAGGTCTGTGGCAGCAGGGCGGCTTGTCGCTTTACATATTCCGCTTCGGCAATGCCCGACAGACGGTTTACTTCCAGTTGTACGAGTCCGTTATAGTTCTTCATCTGCCGTTCTCCCTCTTGCGTACGGCTATATTCCACGGCAGGGTAGATGCGTGGCAGTTTGTCTATATGTTCGTATTGGGCGCAAGTACCCTCCAGTTGAGGAAGGATGGCCCGGAGGGTCGATACATGTCCGGCTTTGGTTTCGGTTTTCAGTTTTTTAATCAGTGCATCCGCTTCCAGGGTGCTGAGGGCTTCCTTTCCGCTCTCTTTTTCTGCTCTAATCAAGGTAATTTTCATTCTGTTTGTCAGCTTGTTTAAGTAAATATAATTCTCGTAAAGATACGATATCAGAAGGCGGAAAACAAGTATTCAGTAGAATAATTATTAAATAAATCCCTGCTTCCACAAACTATACAGCGTGGTATCGGAAACCTTTGGATTTCTTTTTTAAAACATAGGCATTCCTTTGTTTTTCTCCCTTTGTTTGTCTACTTTTGTATAGGGAATAGATGACGCCTAACGACCATGAACAGCTCTGCTTACGGCCATGAAGCAATCGCTTGACGACCGTAAGCAGAGCTGTTCATGGTCGTTAGGCGTTTCTATCCCCAAAGCTTTTACGGATGAAGTACGTAACCCGCACCTATTCCGCATAGGGCGCGAACGTATTGTACAACAACTTAAAAGACATTGAACTATGGCAATTTTATTCGATTGGTATGAGCTCCCGGAACCTAAAGACAAACAGCGGGAAGAAAAGATACTTCATCCGCGTATCCGCTTGAACGGCTCTACCAGTACTGCCGAACTGAGACGTCGGATTCAGGAACGCTGTTCGTTGACGAAGATTGATGTTTCGGCGGTGCTGGATGCCTTGTCGCACGTCATGGGGGAAGACCTTGCCGAGGGGCGGCAGGTGCATCTGGACGGTATCGGCTATTTCCATCCCGTACTGACTAGCACGGAGCCGGTGACCGCTGCGACCAAACGTAAAACCACCAAGATTAAGCTGAAGGGCATCAAGTTTCGTGCCGACCAGGTACTGAAGAATGAGATAGGCGCTATCAAAGCTAAACCACTGGGGCTGAATGAGCATTCCCAAAAACTGAGTGACAAGGAGATTGACAGGCGGCTGACGAGCTACTTCTCTACGCATCAGTTCCTTACGCGCAGTGATTTTCAGAGCCTCTGCGGAATGATGCGCTCTACGGCACAGCTTCATATTCGCCTGCTTCGCAGCGAAGGCAAACTCGAGAATGCAGGAAAACTGAACCAACCGATTTATGTACCTTGCACGGGGTATTATGGTAGAGACGAGTAGGTTACGGTAAAACTATAGCGTTTTGAGTAGGTGGAAGCAAAATTTGCTTCCACCTTTTTTTGTTGCTTCCACAGCAGCTCAAATGCCGATGGATAGGGGGATGCAGGAGGTGGGTGGAAGTGTGGAAGCAAAGTGATGGAAAATAAATTTCAGAGTGGATTTGTTAAAATCAAAATAGGAGGAAAACGTTTTATTGTTTTCCTCCTATTCATATTGTATCAAGGACTTCTCAGATTAAGAGAAGTAACTTGTTTCGGCTTATTTCAGTACTACAGGTACATTGACAGTCTTAGTCTTACCCCATTCATCAACAACACTTACTACGATGTTGCAAGTCAGTGTAGTAGCAGGAGCAGTAACATCGGCAATCGGAGTGAGTGTAATCTCATTTGTGAAATTAGCTGCACTTATGTTCAAATACTTCTTAGCTGTGTCATCCAAAGCTATAGAAACATTATCTACACCAGCTTTAGTAAATTTGTCAGCTTCGCTATTTCCGAAATATTCTACATTAGTCTTAGTAACACCACGGATTTCATCTCCCTTCAAAGTTATTTTTGCTTCTTCGTCAGCAACTGAAATTTCTTTAGGAGTACCTGCCACATACTTCTTGGCTTTTGTATCATACTTCACATAATCAAGTGTACCTTCGAATACAGCAGACTTGATGGTCAAGGTAAATTCATATTTTACAGTTGTCAAGTAAGTATTACCATACGGAGTGTAAATAGCCTTCAATGAACGAGGTTCGTAAGCACCACCGAAGTTACCAGTCTTATCGTCGGTTTTAGCAGCCACCTTATCTACAATGATGTCACCGGAGTTGGCAGCTTCAGCATCAACAATCCACTTATTAGCAGTCCATTTAACACCGTCTTTTTCATACTCTGCAGGAACTGTTTCTGAGAATGTAACATTTGTCCAGTCTTCTACACCAAACAGCCCCTTCAAGTTGTAATTGATCTTATCATCAACAGGAGTACCATAAGCTACAGCAGCGTTACCATTGAAGTACAGAGGCAGCGGTTTGAAATCATAAGAAGTAGCATCTTCTTTTACAATCAAAGTCAGCTTAACTGTATTCTTCGGGCTTGAACCATAAGTTACTTCGGCTTCGTAGGTTCCAGGGACCACCTTTGTATTATCTACTGAGTAAGTCAAAGTGTGCTTGTAATAACCGTTTGGTTTTTCCGTAGCATTGCCAGATACAATTTTGCCCGTTGTTGTTATAGCTTCCGCTTCAGTACCCTTTGCAAATACCACTGTGCCATTAGCATCCTTGACATCTACAGTAAATTTGGCATTACCAACCTCAACCTTATAAGAGCTAAGATCAGTAGTAGTATTATCAAACAAGCTAGTTAAATCGAATACCAATACATTCTTACTATTATCGGCTTTCAATACCAATTCTTGAGTAAAGGCATTTTCAATAGCAGGATTGATAAACTTAACGGAAATCTTCTTAGTAGCAGTAGGGTCAACTTTACCTGTAGCAGTCAAATACTTAACACTCACTACAACTGTCTTACCAGCAACTTCGCCCTTAATATTAGTTCCTGTAATCTTAGCCTTAGCAGCATCAGCAGCAGCTGTCTGGTCTGTATCGATGAAATATTTCACATCAATGACATTCTCCATATCAACGCAGGCACTCAAGTCAAAATCTTGATTGATTTCTGCTTCTACTGTTGCTTTTTTAACTGTCAAACTAGAGGCACCAACCTTTGTTGCAGTAGCCGTTACATCATAAGCAGACAGTACTTCGTTGTCATAAGCATCTTTTGTTGCAATAGCAAAAGCTTGCCCCTTAACCTTATCAATTTGCTCAGTAGTAACACCAGCTGCAAAAGAAATAGCCATATTATAGATACCCTTATTGGCTGTAGCAGCTCTTGACAAAGGTTTTTCTGTCATATTGGGAACAGCTGCGTTCAAATTAAAGATAGAGAATCCTTTAGAGTCAACCAATTGGAATTTATAAACCGTTGCATCTGCAATTGTTGGATTTACTTGAGCGTTAAGTACGCCATTAGCTTCTTTAGTAGGCAACAAGATGTCACCTTTAGCAAACGGAGTACCATCAAAGTATTCACCTTTATCTGCAGCTACACCGTATACCAAATTAACAGTTGCACCTTCAGCAATTGTAGCATTATCATCTGCTTCTGTTACAGTAACAGCTTTAATGCTGGAAATAGCAGCAGCTCTCGGCAATACGATATCTTCGTAAACACCTTCTTTATTCGGGATATGGATAGTCAACTTAGCACCATCTTCTACATAGTAGATACCACCTGTAGAAACACCCAAGTCTTGCTTCTCGCCATCCTTGCCATATTGTACATAGATGTGGCCGTCTTCTCCTACAGAGAAAATCGGAGTCTCAGCAGCATCACCTGCTTCACCCTTCAAGTCTTCCAGTGAAATAAGGTCAATCCAAGTAGTGCCATTGTCATAGCTTACTTGGATTTTGTCATTGTTCACTGCAATTTTCGGAGTCACACCGTCTTTACCTGCTTCACCATTGGTGATAGTGTAGCTGGTTCCATTACCCAAAGTAACAACAATACCATTGTCAGTAGATGTCACGCCGGACACCCATTCGCCGCTTTTGATTTGACTCTCTAAAGCAGCAATAGCATCTTTGTTAGAGGTAATCTGTTCTTGTAAGTTGTCGATGTCATCATCATAGTCCTTACAAGACGTGAAA
>OLWF01000808.1_pt1 | contig 12082 bp, 10 predicted proteins | sample 1644131 | NCBI WGS metagenome assembly OLWF01 (sample SAMEA103958163, study PRJEB25191) | human gut metagenome
CCGCGGTAAACGCGGTCGGGGCTGATTTTAGGCACCACCCGAAGTTCCGTTTTCCGGCCGGAAAGCGGCGGTTTGTCATGCGGCAGCCGGCGGACGTCCTTGATCAGTTCCTGCCAGCAGCGTTCGTCGTCTTCACTTGTCACCGGCAGCCTCTTTCGGTATCAGAATGTAATAGTGCCCGGCGGAGTTCATTTTGCCGGCCTGAGCCAGAATTTCGTCACCGCCGCTGCCCCAGAAATAGTCGCCGCGGACGGCTCCTTTGATGGCGCCGCCGATATCCTGAGCCGCCACCATTTTGTTCAGCGGCTTGCCGTCCGGGGTGCGGGTGGAAAGCCACATCAGCGCTCCGAGCGGCACATACCGCCGGTCTACCGCCAAACTGCGACCGGCGGTAAGCGGCACTCCGAAAGCGCCGACCGGTCCTTTGCCTTCGATGATGCGGTGGAAAATGTAGCGTTCGTTTTCGCGCATCAGTTTTTGCGCCTCGGCGGGATTGTCGTTCAGCCATTTTTTTATGCTGATCATGTCGGCTTTGCCGGGTTTAAGCAGGCCTTTGGCCAGCAGAATGCTGCCGATTCCCCTGAAACGGCGGCCGTTGTTGTCGGCATAGCCGATACGCACGCTGCTGCCGTCGTCGAGCTTGGCCACGGCCGATCCCTGAATCTGCATGATATGGATGTCGACCGCGCTGTCGCCCCACAACAGCACCGGCGCGGCAAACGGCGCCTTTTCGATTTCTTCCCGGGTGTAGTAAGGCAGCATCTTCTGACCGCTGACTCGGCCGACCAGCCGCATGTTCGGCAGATCGGGATCAAAGTCTTTCAGGTTAAGTTCGATCAGGTCCGCCGGCCGGCCGTAAACGGGATAAACATATTTGTCGTGACGGCTGCGGGAAGCGTGAATTTCCGATTCGTAATAGGAAGTGAATTTTCCTTCCGCGTTGCCGTCCGTCTGAACCAGGAAGGGGGTGAAATTTTCTTCGACGAAAACCTTGAATTCGCTTCCCTTGTTTATTTTCCGGCGGAAAAATTCCGTGCAGACGCGCCGATAGCCGGCGCTGTCGATTTTGATCCGGCTGTTGTCGATAAACGGCGTTTTCAGCTTTTCTATTTTGCCGCAGTTGGCGGCAAAAAGATCCGCCATTTCCGCCATTTCGTCTTCCTGCCAGCCTTCCAGTTCGTCAAAAGCGGCTTCGCTCAGTTCCACCTCTTCGTCGGGCATGCTTCCCGGCGACGGCTTTTCTTCCCGACGGTCGGGACAGCCAGTCAGAAGCAGCGCGAACAGAAAAAGCAGCGGGATTCTTTTCATTTATTTTTTCGTCGATACCAGAAGCCAGTTGGGGGTTGTCGCGTTCAGACCGCGTTCAAAGGTCCACACGTCGGTGATGGACTGAATGAAGTTTTCGTCGCCTTCCAGCACTTCGCCGTTTTTGTCGCGCAGAATGTTGACCTGTTCGGAAACGAACTTGACGCTGATTTTGGCCAGGTTGCTTTTGGTGATTTTGGCGTCGGTGATGATCGCCTCGTTAAACCCGATAAAGTCGGTTTCGGCGCTGATGCCTTCTTCTTTGCGGCGGGCAATGATGTCCTTAAATTTTTTCAGAAGCGTTTTGCCGACAAGGTTTTCCAGCGTGTCGACGTCGCCCTTGGCAAACGAGGTGACGATGATTTCAAAGGCTTTTTTGGCGCCGTTTAAAAACTTGTTGCGGTTAAAGCCGGGAATGGCGCGCAGGTTTTTTTCGCTTTCGCTCAAGCCGCTTTCGTCGGCTTTCAGTTCTTCGCCGCCCTTTTCCGCCTGCGGATGGCGTTTGTTGTGTTCCTGCATCAGGATGTCAAAAATTTTGGCGGCGCTTTCCTTGCTGATTTCGGTTTCGTTTTCCGGCCGGGTTCCGAGCAGGTTTTTAAGCTTGGCGAAGACCATCACCACCACGAACAGCAAAATTATGATATCCAGGTATGCAGACATTTTTTCCTCTGTAAAAGCATCGGTTGAACTCTTATATAATATAGAGGCAAAAGCCGACATTATCAACCGGAAATGTTGACCGTTGGAATTATTTATTATAAGATGACGCCGTTTAAAATCAATTTGCCGTTTTAGGAGAAACAACAATGGAAGAACAGGCTCAGAACAAGCAGATCGGCGCAATTGCCGTCCACAGCCAGTATATTAAGGATCTCTCGCTGGAAATCCCCCATGCGCCGGAAATTTTCTCGGAGATCAAATCCGCGCCGAAAATTGACGTCCATGTTGACGTCAAGTCCGAACCGAAAGGGAACAACACCTATACTTCGCAGCTCTCGATCAGCATGAACGGCAAGGTGGAAGACAAGACCCTTTTTGTGCTGGAGCTGACTTATGCCGCCTTTGCCGAAGTCAATGTTCCGGCCGAGCATCTGGAGCCGGTTTTGATGATTGAGCTGCCGCGGCTGATCTTCCCGTTTGCCCGTAATGTGGTCACGCAGTGCCTGACCGAAGGCGGATTGCCGCCGTTTATGCTCAATCCGATTGATTTTGCGGCGCTTTATGCCGCCCGCAGACAGGCGGCTGCCAACGACGCCGCCCACTAGACGGTGCCTTTGTCCTCGTAAATCCGCTGCCGGCGTCAAATGCGCCGGCGCGCTTTTTGTATCCCGAAAACTCCCGGTTGGAACAAGGGGGGCTTTTTTTTAATGGTGCCCCAAAAACGGATGCGCTTTTTTCCGTCGGCGGTCCGGTTGTCTCGTTGTCTTTGGATCCGGCCTTTATAATAAGCCGCTTCCCGTTTCGTGCAAAGAGGATTTTTGCCTCTTTTATTGCTCTCGAAGTTTTTTGTCCATTTTTGATTATACATTGTTTTTGCTTTTATATTTTTTATAAAAGCGCATTTTTTGCAACTAAAGGTTTACAAAATTTTGGGCTTGCAATCATTTAATATTTTGTTTAAGCTGGCCGACAGGCGTAAAGCAAAACTTTGCGTTTAGTGCCCGAAAAAGGGGCGCGGGACATTCGAAAGTCCTGGTATAGACGGTACTTCGGATATGGTGCCGTAAGAGTTGTGAGGTATATATCCCGCATCTTCATATATCCCCGCTGGAAACGGTCGGGGAGCCTTGAGTGTATGTTCAGAAACTTTAAACGGTTTTAAAGACTTAAGGGTCATTTCTATACATGATTTTCGAACTCTCCGACCACCTTCCATACAGGTGGTTTTTTGTTGGGTTTCCAGCCAAAAATCATGGTCTTGGTGGTCTCTGGGTGTTGAAAACAGATATAAGGAGCCTTGATTATGATCAGCAAACGCCAACTTGCCCGCGGCCGCATGCCCGACGGACAGCCAAACCCACTGGACGTGCATATCGGAAATCGTCTGCGTCTCAGACGCGTTTACCTCGGAATAACCCAAAAAGACCTGGCGACGCTTGCCGGTATCAGCCATCAGCAGATCCAGCAGTATGAAATCGGCGGCAACCGCATTTCCGCCCAGCGCCTGTGGATTTTCTCCCGGCTGCTCAATGTGCCGGTCGGCTTTTTCTTTGAAGACATGGATAAGGAGATGATTGCGAAAGTGTTCAGCATGCTGCCTGTTTCCGATTTCCGCGATTTGTGCATTGACGAATGTAAGATTGAGGAAAGAAGCGACATTCAGGAACTGGTCAGCGCCTATATGCGCCTGATCCGCAGCCGCCGCAAACCGCTTGCGGAATGTTTCCTGCGGTTGATCGACGAAATATCGCGCACTCCCGGCCACGAAGGCGTCCGCTTCTTTAAAAAGCCGTTATTGAAAAAGGCCTCCGCCAAAGGAGGCCTTTTTGCCGGGATGACCGTAATGCCGCCTGCACCGGCAGGCAAAGACCGGCATGCCGCCATCGGATCGTAAAACTCAACCCCGGGGCGGATCAGCTGCATCAGGTCTTTGTCCGCCGACACGACCACCGCTTCCATGCCTTGTTCGAGCGCCAGCCGCGCATAGGTGGCAATCAGGTCGTCGGCTTCATAGCCTTCCATCTCCAGATAATTGAGCTTTAAAGCGCCGACCGCTTCGCGGATGATCGGAAACTGGGGGATCAGCTCTTCCGGAACTTCGCGCCGGGTGGCCTTGTATTCGGGGAATATCTGGTTGCGGAAATTTTCCCTTTTGGCGTCAAACAGCACCAACGTATAGTCGCAGCCGATTTTGGAGGTAAGCTTCAAAAACATGTTGGTAAAACCATAGACCGCGTTGACCGGCGTGCCGTCCGGCGCATTAAGCGGCGGCAGGCCGTAAAATGCCCGGAAAATGTACCCCGATCCGTCGATCAAACAAATTTTTTTTGCCGTCATTGCCTTTCCTTTCCCGTTTTCGTCTTTTGCGCTCAATATAAACCATCAAAGCCGATAAGCCAACCGGGAAATATACTTATGCTTAACTTATTGGTGACATTTTCCGGTTATAATCGGCGAAAGAATCGCAACCGGGGAAGACAGATGGCAGCAAACGCAAAAGAAGAGAAAAAGGGCGGCAAACGGCAGACGGCCAAAAAAACGGCAGCAAAAAAGAAAACCGGCGGCGGGAAAAAAGTTTCCCGCGGCAAAAAAACGACCGGCGGCTTCCGCTGGTGGAAACTGCTTTTCTTTGCCGCCCTTGCCGTCGGCGCCGCGCTGGCGCTGTACGTCGGCTATTGCTTTGCCACTCTGCCCGACATTGAACAGGCGGTTTCCCGCACCCGGCAGCCCTCGACTTCGATCATTGCCGAAAACGGACAGGAAATTACCACCTTCGGCAACGTTTATTCGGAAGTGGTCTATCCCGACGAACTGCCGCCCTACGTCATCAATGCGGTAATTGCCACCGAAGACCGGCGTTTTTATTCCCATTTCGGGTTTGACGTCATCGCCTTCACCCGCGCCATGACCGCCAACCTGATCAAGGGACGCTATGCCCAGGGCGGCAGCACCATCACCCAGCAGGTGGCCAAAAACCTGTTTCTGACCCCGCAGAAAAACATCAAGCGCAAAGTTCAGGAACTGCTGATGGCCTTCTGGCTGGAAAGCAAATTTTCCAAAGACCAGATTCTGACCCTTTACCTCAACCGCGTTTACATGGGCAGCGGTACCTACGGAATCGAGGCAGCGTCGCAGAAATATTTTCACAAAAGCTCGCGCGATCTCAACATGCTGGAGGGCGCCGTCATCGCCGGCCTGCTGAAAGCGCCGGCACGCTATAACCCGGCCGCCGACAAAGAGCGCGCCCTCGAACGGGCGGCAGTGGTATTGCAAAACATGGTCAACGCCGCGGTCATCACCCCGGAACAAAAGGCCAAAGCGCTGAAAATGCCGATCGGCGCCGGCATTCACGACAAACTCGAAGGCGGCAGATATTTCGCCGACTGGGTCTATCAGGAAGTAAACGCCTATATCGGCGAACGGGAAAACGACATCAACGTTTACACCACGCTTGACAAGAAAATTCAGAAAACGGCGGAAAGCGCCCTCCGGCAGGCGGTTTTTGCCAACGCGAAAAGCAAAAACGTCACCAACGGCGCGGTGGTGGTGCTGGACAGAAACGGCGCCGTAAAAGCGATGGCCGGCGGCATCAATTACGAAAAAAGCCAGTTCAACCGAGCCACCCAGGCGCTTCGGCAGCCGGGTTCGGCATTCAAGACGTTCGTCTACCTGACGGCCCTTGAAGAAGGCTGGGACACCGACGACAAAATCGACGACTATCCGATCACCGTCGGCAGCTGGAAACCGGAAAACTACAGCAAAAAATATTATGGCACGGTAACCCTGGAAGAGGCGTTCGTCCGTTCGCTCAACCTTGCCACCGTCAACCTGGCGCAAAAACTGCCGTCCGGGGACATTATCCGCACCGCCCGCAAAATGGGCATTTCGACCCCGATCGACGACACCCCGGCAATGGTGCTCGGCAGTTCTGCGGTCAAGGTGCTGGACATGGCGGTGGCCTATACCGCGGTTGCCAACGGCGGGTATGCCGCCTGGCCCTATTCGATCACCGAAATTTACACCCGCGAAGGCTATCCGCTCTACACCCGTCTTTACGACGAAGACGAACGGCAGCGGATTTTGGACGAAGACACGGTTGAAGCCATGACCGAGATGATGGAAAAAGTGATCCTTGAAGGCACCGGCAAAAGAGCGCAACTGCCGTTCTTTGCCGCCGGCAAAACCGGCACTTCGCAGGATTACCGCGACGCCTGGTTCGTCGGCTTTACCGACCGTTACGTGGCAGCGGTATGGGTCGGCAACGACGACAACTCGCCGATGAAAGGCGTCGGCGGCGGCACCCTGCCGGCCGAAATCTGGAAAAAAGTGATGCTGGCGGCGGAAAGCGAGGAGTGACTTTTTTTGTAAAAAGATATAAATTTAGGGCTTTTATTCTGAAAGTAATTATATATAATCAGCATAAAACAAGAATCGAAAGAGAAGGTAAAGGACAAACAAAATGAGACAAAAACCCGTAATGCTGCTAATTTTGGACGGCTGGGGCTACCGCAAGGAAATTACCCCCGACAACGCGATCGAACAGGGGCATACGCCCAACTGGCACCGGTGCCTGAAAGAATATCCGCATTGCCTGGTACAGACCTCCGGACTGGCCGTCGGCCTGCCGGAAGGACAGATGGGCAATTCGGAAGTGGGACACACCAACCTCGGCGCCGGCCGGGTGGTCATGCAGGATCTGCCGAAGATCGACCTGGCGATCAAAGACGGTTCGCTTAAAAAGAACCCGGTCCTCTTAAAACTGATTGAAAAACTGAAAGAAAACGGCAAAACCTGCCACCTGATGGGCCTGATGTCGCCGGGCGGCGTTCACTCTTCCCAGCATCACATCGTCGCGCTGGCCGGCATTCTGAACGAACACGGCATCAAAACCGACGTCCACGCCTTTTTGGACGGCCGCGACACGCCGCCGGAATCGGCCGCCGGCTTCGTCGCCGAATTTGAAAAAGATACCGCCACCATGGAAAACGTCAAAATCGCCACCGTGGCCGGACGTTTCTACGCCATGGACCGCGACAAGCGCTGGGACCGGGTGGAAAAAGCCTACAACAACATGGTTATGGCCGACGGCAAACGTTTTGCCGACGCGGTCGAGGCGATCAAAGCTTCTTATGCCGAAAAAGTCAGCGACGAATTCGTGGTTCCGGCCGTAATCGGCGACTATCAGGGATTTGAAGACGGCGACGCGGTGCTGATGGCCAACTTCCGCGCCGACCGCGCCCGCGAAATCCTGTATGCGCTGGCCGACAGGGAATTTACCGGTTTTGAACGGAAAAAGACGATTGAGCTGTCGATGGCGGTCGGCATGACCGAATATTCGGTCGACCACAACCGTTTCATGCAGACGATGTTCCCGCCGGAAGCGCTGGTGCACATCTTCGGCGAAGTGGTGGCGGAAAACGACCTCACCCAGCTGCGAATTGCCGAAACCGAAAAATACGCACACGTCACTTTCTTTTTCAACGGCGGGGAAGAAAAGGAATTCGCCGGAGAATCGAGAATTCTGGTTCCCAGCCCGAAGGTTGCCACCTATGACCTGAAACCGGAAATGTCGGTTTACGAAGTGACGGACCATCTGGTTGACGCCATCGAAAAGCAAAAATTCGACGTCATCATCTGCAATTTCGCCAACGGCGACATGGTCGGCCATACCGGCATTATGGAAGCGGCCCTGAAAGCGGTGGCCGCGGTTGACGAGTGCCTGGGCAGAGTGGTCAAGGCCATCAAAGACGTTGACGGAGCGCTGCTGGTTACCGCCGATCACGGCAACGCGGAAAAAATGGTCGACGAAAAAACCGGCCAGCCCTATACCGCGCACACCGTCGGCGACGTACAGGCGGTGCTGGTCAACGGTCCGAAAGACGTTGCCGCGCTCAACAACGGCAAACTGGCCGACATTTCCCCGACCCTGCTTGACCTGCTCGGCATTAAGCAGCCCGCGGAAATGACCGGCAAATCGCTCTTGATCCGCAAATAGAACCTGCTTCGGAGACGACCGCCGTTGAAAATACAAACCGCCTTTTTAACTTTGCTTTTAAGCCTGCTGACAGTGCAGTCGGCAGCGGCGGCGGTCGTTTCCCGCAAGGATCTGGAAGCGATCCAGATGCAGGTGGAACAAAAGAGCGTCGAACACAAGCGCCTGCAGGCCCAGGCTGCCAAAATCAGCGTCGAAATGGCGACGGTGAGCAAGCAAATGGTGCAAAAGGCACGGCAAATTCAAAACACCGAAGACAGAATTTCGGCGATGGAAAAACAGCTGGCGCGGCTGCAAAAAGAACTGAAAACGGCGGAAGACGACTTTATCAAAGAAGACGAAAACCTGATCCAGACTCTTTACGCGCTGCAGAATCTGGCCTTGAAACCGACGGAAGCGCTGTTCGTGCAGCCGCTGACGCCGGTCGAAATCATCAGAAGCGCGATGCTGCTTCGGGAAACGGTGCCGTTCCTGGCGGAAGAGGCCGCCCAGATCCGGGAGAAACTCGACAACATCGCAACCAAGAAAAGCAAGATCGAACAGCAGGTAAAAAAAATCTCCAGCAACAAACTGGCGCTTGAGAAAGAACACCGGCAGATGAAGCAGCTGATCCGCAAAAAAGCGAAAATCCGCAGCCAAATCGAAGACAAAAGCGCCGCCGCCCGGCAAAAAATCAAACAGCTGGCGGCTCAGGCCAAAGACATCAAGGAACTGCTGGTCAAGCTGGAAAAGGAACGCAAAGCGCGGGAAAAGCTGGAGCGCGAGCGGCAGGAAAAGCTGAAGCGCGAACGCGAGGAGCTGGAAAGATACCGTGCCGAACAGGAAGCGCTGGCGGTTAACGAGCGCCGGGAAAAAGAACGGCAGGAACAGGCCAAAAGCGATGACTTGATAAAATCGCAGACCGCTTATATAAAAGACGTGGGGCAAAACTTCGTCAAAGCCAAAGGCAAACTTTCGATGCCGGCGCGGGGGCCGATTGTCGCGGCCTACGGGCAGGAAACCGCCAAAGGCGTCAGCGCCAAAGGAATCTCGATCAAGACCCGGAGCGAAGCGCAGGTGGTTTCGCCGTTTGACGGTACCGTCATTTTTGCCGGCCCGTTCCGCGGTTACGGCAACATCATTATTATCGAACACGGCGAACATTATATGTCGCTTCTGGCCGGCTTAAACAGCATCGACTGCGAAGTGGGGCAGATGCTTCTGGCCGGCGAACCGATCGGACAGATGCCGAAAAGCGCCGAGGCCAAGCTTTATGTCGAACTGCGAAAAGACAGCCGGCCGATCGACCCCGAGGCCTGGTTTGCCAAATAAAAACAAAAGAACAAAAACAGGAAAAACGTTATGTGGAAAAAATTACTGACATTTGCATTAATCGCCAACATCGTCCTGACCGCCGGCTGCGTAACCGCCGCCGACAAAAAGGCGCCTTCGGCAGAAGAAGCCGACACCTATGAAATGCTGAACCTTTTCGGCGAAATCATGGAACGAACCAAAGCGTCTTACGTGGAAGAGGTGAGCGACCAGAAACTGATCGAATCGGCCATCAACGGCATGCTTTCCTCGCTTGATCCGCATTCCAGCTTTCTTGACGCCAAAAGCTTCCAGTATCTCAACGAGCAGACACAGGGAAAATTCGGCGGCCTGGGCATTGAGGTGACGATGGAAAGCGGCGTGGTCAAAGTGGTTTCGCCGATCGACGACACGCCGGCGTTCAAAGCCGGGCTGAAACCGGGCGACTACATCATCAGCCTCGACGGCACCACCGTCGTCGGCATGACGCTTAACGAAGCGGTCGACAAAATGCGCGGCAAAACCGGCACCAAAATCAAACTGACCATCCGCCGCGGTACCGAAAAACCGTTTGACGTCACCTTGAAACGCGAAGAAATCAAAATCCAGTCGGTTAAAAGCGAAATCAAAGCCAAAGACGTTGCCTATATCCGCATTTCCTCCTTCAGCGAAGAAGTGGACAAGAACGTAAAAGACGCTTTGGCCCAAATGCAGAAAAAAACTAAAAACGGCATCCGCGGACTGGTAATCGACGTGCGCAACAACCCGGGCGGCCTGCTTGACCAGGCGGTAGCGGTTTCCGATTTGTTCCTTGACAAGGGGGAAATCGTTTCCACCCGTTCGCGCAACGAGGAAGACACCATCAAATATAACGCCACCAAAGGCGACGTGGCCGAAGGGCTGCCGATCGTGGTGCTGATCAACGACGGTTCGGCCTCGGCGTCGGAAATTCTCGCCGGTGCTTTGCAGGATCATAAACGGGCAATCATCATGGGCGAAAAGTCTTTCGGCAAAGGTTCGGTCCAGAGTGTCATTCCGTTTGCCAAATACGGCGCCATCCGGCTGACCACCGCCCGTTATTACACGCCTTCCGGCCGTTCGATCCAGGCCAAGGGCATCGAACCGGATATCGAAGTCAAGCCGGCCAAGGTCGAACTGCTTAACTTCGACGGTCTGACGATCAGCGAAGCCGAGCTGAAAAACGCGCTGAAAAACGACAATGTCGAGGCCGGCGGCAAAGATCAAAAAGCCGATGACAAAGACAAAAACGGCGACAATGACGAAGACCTGCAAAAAGACTATCAGCTGCTGCGGGCGGTTGATACCATCAAGGCTCTGAGCATTTACGCCGCCGACAAGAAATAAGACGGCCGGGCCGGAGTTTTGCGGCAGCACGCATGCTCCGGCTCTGTTTTTTAAAAGTAAAAAACAAGGACAAAACAATGAACGGCAACTATCGAAAATGCGTCGGCATCACGGTTTACAAAGATCATAAGGTTCTTTTGTGCGAACGGCGCGACCTGCCCGGCGCCTGGCAGTTTCCGCAGGGGGGAATCGAAGCCGGCGAAGGGCTGATTGAAGCCGCCCGGCGCGAACTCAAAGAAGAAACTTCGATCGTTTCGGTCGAGCCGGCGGATACCGTAACCGAACCGCTGCGCTATACTTTTCCGCCGGAAATTCAAAAAGGCGGCAAGTGGAGATATGACGGACAGGAAATGCAGTGGGTATTGTTCCGCTTTACCGGCGAAGACAGTGAGATCAACCTTGAAACCGAAGAGCCGGAATTTGCCCGTTATGCCTGGGAAGACATTGACGAAGCGGTCAAAAGAATTGCAGAATTCAAGAAAAACGTTTATATTGAAGCAGTGAAGAAGTTTAAGCCTGTTGTTGAGGGTTAAATGACGGAAGAAACAAAAACGGAAAAAGACATTCAGGAACTGATCGATCTGGCGTTCAGCGCCGTCGTCCAAACTTCGGTCGAACTGGAAGACGACCAGCTGGACGCGCTGGAAAACCTTAACCAGTATTGCGTCAACGCCGCTCTGCACAACCCGGAAGTGATCAAAAAGCCGCTCAAGGTGGTTTATAAGACCAACGAGGGGCTGAAAGAAGCGCTGGTGGCCATCTGTCTGGCCTATTCGCTAGTCAATCCGCGGCGCAAGCTGAGGGAAAACAAAGAGTTTTTTGACAAGAACATTACCATTTACCAGCGTCCCGGCAACGTCAAGTTCATCGATTTCGGAGAAATTGCGCCGGACAGCGTACAGGCGGCCGTTTACTGGGACATCATCGAAGACTGGAAGCTTTACATCGACCGGGAATGCGGCGGAATTAAGGCGCTGGTGGACGAAAAGACCAACCTGGCAGGGCTGGACAACTACATCCGCGGCGGCGATCCGCTGTACGAATTCGCCCGCTTTCACCGCAAATATACGGAAAAAACGAAGCTCCAGGAAGAAAAAAGCAAAATTTCCGCACAGGACGCTTTCCGCAATGCCGTAGTTCAGTCGGTGGCAACCGAAGTGACCAAACAGCAGCTGCTCGCCGGCAAAAACCCGATGGAAATCATCGACTCGCTGTTAAATCAGGCTGCCTCTTACCGGCCGGAAATTGAACGCCGGCCGCCCGAGCAGCGTCAAATCGGCTATCGGAATCGGGAACACCGTTCAAACGGCCGCCGGCGGTACCATAACCGGCAGGATGAAGATTAAACCGCGGGAAATGCGATGGCAGCGGTCTTCAAGTATTCCGCCCTTGTTTTATATGCCGCCGCAACATCTTTCGCGTGTTTCGTTGTTTTTACCTCGTCCGCCGGAAATTACGACGCATCAACCG